>Ga0209367_1001725_pt1 | contig 27627 bp, 20 predicted proteins | sample WorMetLIZISLAND2_FD_187412 | JGI IMG/M metagenome (GOLD analysis project Ga0209367, IMG submission 187412) | Marine gutless worms symbiont microbial communities from Max Planck institute for Marine Microbiology, Germany - Olavius geniculatus... ...
CTCCTCGGAGATGTCTAAATTGTATTTAATGGAGTCGTTTTGTTTGCCTTTACTTTCTTATGGCTGTGATGTGGTAAATCCTAGTATACAGCAGCTGAATCAGTTGAATGTATGCTGGAATAATGTGCATAGAAAAATTTTTAGAATGCATCAGTGGGAGTCAGTTAAGGAGATCCAGTGGTTTTGTGATAGATTGGATTTTAAACATATTGTTGATAAACGTAAATTAAAATTTTTGCAGTTGTGTTGCTAAATCTAGAAATTCTGTTTTACAGGTATGCTATGCATTGTGTAGACACTCTCAAGAATACATAAGCCTATGTCTTAAATATGGTGTTGATGTTTGTTCTTGTTCCGTGAGTGCTATTTGTTCTGCAGTTGTGAGTAATTTTGATTCAGTTGTTAAAGTGCCTGGTGCTGGCTAATGTGTCTGTTTATTTTTCTCTTTTCTTTTTGTTAAGTTTGTCATATTGTCTGTATTCTCTGTCTGTCTGTTTGTCTGTCTCACTGTCTGTTCCTGTCTGTCTCTGTATGTCTGGCATGTAGTGTTGCCTTGATTGGCGAATAAACATAAACATAAAGATAGTATTTCAGCGTCTGAAGAGTAGTGGCTAAATATTTAGATTTGCCTGTCTTTTTCACAAACCTGTGTTTCACACAATATTTAGATCTGGTTCCAGTCTGTAAAATCATAAATTGTAAATATAACAGTGTTGTAAAATGAAACCTTACGTAGTGAGACAATATAAAGTTGTGCACCATACTCGCCAGTTTTGTTGAAAATTTTCTGCTGATTTAGTATAAGTTTAAATATCAGTTTAATATATGGCTGTATGGTATGATGGTTTGATTTTTTTTGCTCACAGTACATGTGAAAATAGACACAACAACGACAAATGTTTCTGAATTCTTACAGTGTTTTCTAGCATTATTTATTTAGTACAGTAAATCCTGTTTAAAGGTCATCTGCTGTACTGTATGGTAGAGCGTAGATAACTAGAACCCCAGCTGTCGCTAGGATAGCCAACCGTGCTGCTTGTTAGTGACCTTCAAGGTCATCCAAGGTCGATGATTTCAAAGCTATTTGAAAGCCAATATGCCACTTCCTATTAGTGTTCAATAGCAACCTCGGCCCTATTTTGCACCGTTTAGCCACAATAGCGCGTAACAGCCTTCAAGGTTATGCAAGGTCGATGATTTTCATCTAATCTGAAAGGGCGTATGCCACTTTCTATTAGTAATTAATAGTAGTCATGGCTCTATCTCTCACCGTTTCCGAGATATAGCCATTATAGCTTGAAACTTTCCATTGAAAATCGCGGCCAAACCGCTACAAATGGAGGCATGGTTACTATTGACAGCCTATAGGAAGTCGCCAGCGCTTTAGCGTTAGTACTATCGCCAACCCTCTACGACTTAAGAGTTTATCCATAATACTGCACTGTTGGCCTACCATAGTGTGTTATGACCCTTCAACAGTGGCGGTTCTAGCTCGCAATATCTGGGGGCACGGCCCCATGGCAAGCGCGGTATAGCGTGAGCCTATAACGGGGGTATGAGGGCAGAGCCTCTGGTCAGGGGCGAAGCCCTCCTAAAGCTGAAGCACTTTTGGCTTTTGGACGTTCAATGGAAGCCGCAAATTTGGCCATTTTTCTAAAATTTGGAAACGCAAATAAATTATTTGTGTTATCTTTGCAAAAAATGGGTGGCAACGAAACTGGGAAGGATCGAGGGCCTGGAGCAAAACTGGCCGGGTTTAAAACCGCCACTGCCCTTCAAGGTCACCCAAGATCAATTATTTTTATCTTATTTGAAAGGGGTATGCCACTTCCTGCCCTATCTCTTACCGTTTCCTAGACATGGCCAGTTTTCCATTGAATTTCCTCCCGTTCATTTAACCTCCAATTTGAAAATGTTCCCATTGCACTATATATAGGTCGATAAAATTCTGCATGTCCGAGTTTAAGGCACATAACTAATTATTCGTGTAAAAAGTTGTCCCTTATGACCTACCCGTTAGCCAGGGTACAGACGTCGGACGACAACCATGCCAATAGCTCGACCGTTACGTGAGTGCGCTCGAGCACTTCTACCACGGTGTAAGTTTATACGCCGTGGTTTCTACCGATCAGAAATTTTGTTTTTCGTCAGCTAAATCAGAAACAGAATGTTAATGACAATAGCTGCCATCCATTCCCAGAGGCTAGAGAGCCAGTTGCCTCAACTGTGGCCGAAAATGGATCGACCTCTTCTAAGTTGAACTGATATACATTACTTATTTATTGCACTGTCGAACCAAGCGTCGCAAAAATGACGTCAGCCAGTAAGCGTCATACTTTCAAAAGTTGTGAAATTGTGTGAAAAAGTCATATGTTTGTTGCTGTTCAAAGTTGGTATTCTGATAACCGATTCTGGTAGACTCTACATATGTTAAAATTAAAAAATTGACAACCTGACTTTGTGCAGTAGCCTAAAATTGGGTGGATGTTCCGGTCACAAAACGCGGGCTCTGAACGGCGTTCGTTTATGTAAATAAAAATGATGGCACACCTCTGAAATTCAACCTGATGGCAAATTACCTTAAAATGTGCATAGGCCTAACTATAGCTGCCATGGTCCTTAAAGCGAAATGCGTGAGATCAAATCTTGTCCGCCTTGGCTTTCCTTCACTTTTTCTTCCTTGTCCTGTTCTTTCTTTTTCTTTTACCCCTTCTCTCCTTTTTGCCCCTTCCCATCCTTTGCTTCAAAATCTAGCTCGGGCTGTGCGAAGCGCTCTAAGCTCCCCTAATGGGGTCCGTGGGCCCACTGCAGAGCCCCGGCAGCTGATACATTTTTTTGTGCATTTTTAGCTCCGAAATTGTGCCTAGTGAAATTAATTTTTGTTGCTTCGCGATAATGTTAGTAATTTATTCTAATTATTTCGTACTGACCACTACTGCTGTACAAAACTGTGTAACAGACAGAACAAGCAATTTGAGCAAAGTTCACGTGATGCGCAACAACATTGTTGCTGCCATGTGGAGAATCAGTGTACAACGTGGAATAGAAGAATAGTGCGTTTCTTACATTTGAGGCCTCCATACACAGGGCACCTAGAATTTAGGAAGTTAATACTTGGTTAAAATCTAATCTATGTTTTATGCAAAAAAAAATCATACACAGTGTTGTCCTGGTCTATCTGTAGTACTGTTGGTGAGTTCACTGTTGAAATATGCATTGCTACCTAAAATTGCAAAAAACACTAAAAACCTGCTTGTTAGATTTCAAAGTCATCAATGTTAATACATTTTAAAAGCTCGTCAGCAGTGCTTGTTATGGTAAGAGCAAGTCTGTGTCTGTCTGCAATAGTTTTCAGGCTAAATATTAGTGGATATTAACAGAAATTGCTTATTTTGAAGCAGTACCCATATTTGACGATACCATACGTAAGACTTTAAACCTACACAACTGAAATTTAAACAGCTTAAATCTACGTCCAGTGATATAAATTTCATGTGCAGATTGTCTTGGTTTATCTCTGGCTATTTCTGTGCAATTCACTCTTGAAATGTGCACCGCCGCTGAAAATCGCCAAAAAAACGCTAAAAAACCCTATTTGGGGGATTTAAGGTCATCGATGTTGATACCACTAAAAAGCTCTTGACTAGTTCTTATTATAATAAGCAGCATATCTATTCCTGTCTGCAACCTCTAAGAGGTACCCGTACCCTTCTTTAACGCCAATGTGCACATGCAGACCTCCTTGAACCTAGACTAGAGGGTCAGGCTGCTTGGACTGCTAAAATGTACGTTTAGTGCTATAAATTTCATATGCAGGTTGTCTTGGTTTATCTCTAGCCATTTGGGCACAATTCACTCTTGAAATGTGTGTCGCAGTCCAAAATCGCAGGGGCACAAAATTTTGTTGCAAAAAAAACGAGTATTTGTGGCAGCCCACAGTGAAGATATTGTGATTGTTTTGCACCGTTTCGATAGGGCTCCAGAGTCTGAGAGACACACGGACAGACGCCTAAACGATATCTAGGATGAGCGAAGTTGTTGCGCGTGAGAATACAAGTTATTTGAGCAAAGCGCACGTGACGTGCAAAAGCATGGTTGCTACCGTCTGGGGAGTGAGTACACAACGTGTGATAAAATAGTAATGCATTTTGAAAGTGTACTCTAATTTGACGCATATGTAGGCAGGACTCTTTGAACCTAGGAGGTCAAAACTCATATTTAAAATCTATGTTTTATGCTAAACGTTTCGTACTCAGGTTGTCCTGTCTATCTGCAGTAATGTTGAAGCAATTCACTGTTAAAATATGCACTGCAGCCTAAAATTGTTGGGAAAAACACTAAAATCCCGCTTTTTAGATTTCAAGGTCGTTCAAGGTCATCGATGTTGGTACGTTTTTTAAAAATTGTGTTTGTAGTGCTTATTACGGCAAGCAGCAAGTCTATGTCCATCTGTAACCGTTGCATGATAAACTAGTGGATACAGAAATCGCTCATGTTGAAGGAGTACCCTGACGCTGCCGTACAGAGGACTACTTAAACCTAAACTCCCAGAGGGCCGAAATTTAAACTGCTGAAATCGATGTTCAATACTGAAAATTTCATATATAGGTTGTCTAGGTCCACGTCCAGTGATTTCGTCGCAGTTCACTCTTGAAATGTGCGCCACAGCCGACAATCGCAAAAAACTCAAATCCCTTATTTTGGGGGTTGAAGCGATGTTGATACCCCTGAAAAGCTCGTCACCTGAGCTTGTCATGATAAGCAGCATGTCTCTGCCTGTCTGTAACCGTTTTCACGCTAAACGAGCCAATAGCGGTAAAATAAAGTCCTTTAGGGGGTACCCATCTTTTATGCCCTCGTTTGAGGGGAATCCCCTCACTCAGCGGCACAAAATTTTGTCACAAAAAACTAGAGTGCTTGTGGCGGCCACAGTGAAGATTTCGTGATCTTAGCTTGCACCGTTTTGATCGGGCTCCATAGTGTGACAGACACGGACGGACGTCTAGACGATAGCTAGGACGCGCGGAACATTTTGCCTAAAAACAGAAATGTGTGAACTTAGGCGGACGGCAAAGCGTGGCCTGCTTCTGCGTGGGATGACTGAAAATGCTGAGACTCACGCGAGACATGAGACTTAGCAGGGCTACACAGCATTCGGCCTAGGCTTATAAGATAGGCCCCTATCAGTTGTTAACGACGTCCAATCAATTTCACATTGACGTCTAACGGATCTGTAGGCTTATGTAAAAATAGCAGCCAAATACTAGCGGCTTTAGTGATATTGTCTTGTCTGTATTTACATGTAGAAATGTAACAGTGGTATACTGTGGCTAACTTAGATTGAAAGCAAAATTATTTGTTGTATCTGAAGTATTAGATGAATACGAATTACGAAATGTCTCAACGGAGGAAGAAAGAGTTCGATGACGATTCTTGGAGCACAGGCAGTTGTAAGTGTTGATGTGCATCCATGTTTTCTTTCTTTCTTGTGCATGCTAATGCCATATACACAAAGTCTACTTATAGACGCAACATCAACAGCTGTAGTGAGACAGATATTAGGCCTACCTCCGCCAAGAGAATCAAGTGGCGTTTTTTACGTTTATATACATTTTTATTAACCATGAGAGGTAGAAAACAAATACAAAATAAAAGAAAAACTTAACTAATTGTCTGAAGGCGCGTTAAAAATCAACGCGCGTTAAAAAAAATAAACGCACGCATAAATTTAGGTGTACTAAATTATGTGCAGCAGGAGTTTCAATATTCCACTTGACTGCGGTTACTTTTTAGTATAACTTGAATAATTTTGGACAATAGCGACGTGGCACGTATGTATGCAACAGACAAACCAAAGACTGCAGTTCGCAGAAGACTGAATCAGCATTCAGTGCCACTGGTTGACATGGCGTCAAGACGGAGAACAGGAACCTTACTAGTGCCAGGAATGCCGATTTCTGAGCGCCAACAGCTCGCCATGATCCGCGAAATGATGATCAAAGAAGAAGGTGCTACTACGCCAGACACGCAGACGTCTGGTGCGTGAACTATTTTGTGCTCATGTTTTATTACATTTTAAAAATTTTGTTGTTATGCGGCCGACCCAAGGTCGTGCTTTGTGTCTTCCATCTTTTTGTTTTGTTTGTCTGTTTTTCTACCTTGTACCAACTCCTAGTTCGTGAACAGAAAGAAACGTTCAGAACACAGAAGAACAAAAAGCCCAGCTGTTGCTATCATAGCCCACCGTACTGGTTGTCAGTGACCTAAGGTCATCCAAGGTCGATAATTTTCATCTCATCTGGAAACGGCGTATGCGATTTCCTATTAGTGATCAATAGCAATTTTGGCCATGTCTCGCCATTTTTTGCCACAATAGCGCTTACTAACCTTCAATGTCATCCAATGATTTTCATGTAATTTGAAAGGGCATATGCCACTTTCTATTGGTGATTAATAGTAACTTTGGATAATCTGTCACCGTTTCCGAGATACAGCTTGAAAATTTCCATTGAAATTGCGGCCAAACCGCTGCAGATGGAGACATGGTTACCATTGACAGCCTATAGAAAGTCGCCAATGCCCTATCCGATGGTACCATTGCGGACCCCCTACGATTTACCGTTTGGCCACAGTACCACACAATTGGCATACTATAGTGCGTTTTGACCCTTCAGGGTCATCCAAGGTCATCGATTTTCATGTCATTTAAAAGCCACAATACATCCGTGACAGACGGACTGACAGACGACAATTATGTCATAAGCTCGACAGTTACTCAAGTACGGTCAGCTAAAAACTGGTGTGACGAATATACAGTCAGAGCAGTATAGAAACAGATGTGTTCAGTACTGAGCACTTCCAAACTCATTAAACATATCTGATGGTATGTTCCATAGTCTTATTTTTGATGGGAAAAAATACTAACCATATGAATTCAGAGTGTATGAGTTCAGTTTGCATGTGTTTATGCTGATGAGAAATGTCAAATGTAGATTTCTGTAGCGCTATTTCACGTAAAAACCTCTAATGCCCTAATTGCCTTTGATTGTTATTTGGGTCGTGTGTAGTGACGGTGAAGTCTGAGAGCAGGACTGGTGCAGGGAAGCTGGCGATGTCATCTACGGCAGTGAGGCAGAGCTCGGGGTCTGGCGTGATCGGTGGTCGGACCACACGGCGTGCTTGCAAGCTGAACTCTAAGGGTGAGACCCGTCTGCACGTGGCCGCGCGGCTCAACAAAGTCGCCGACGTCGTCACGCTGCTCGTCGAGGGCGCCGACATCAACGCCAGAGACTATGCCGGTACGTACGGCCACCACCGGCTTGCGCCGGGAAACCTGGAAATGCCACCGGCGAACTCATGCCCAATTCACACTTACGACGCCGAGCGCCAACGCTACTCAGTACTCAGTACACAACAGTTGAGTCGCGTCGGCGTCGTAGCTGTCAACTGGCCATCGGTGACAACTAGATCATTTTTCCGTTGATTCCGTTTGTTTTCTGGGTTTGGGAGACTTTGGCTAGTCCGTTTGATGTTGTGATTATTGTTGATTTTATTTTAGCTTAGTTTAGTTTCGTTACGTTGGGTTTCATTCCATTCTGTCTACTGCTGCTGCTGCTGCTGCTGCTGCTGCCGAGTACGACGTCCCGTGTGTCACGATAGAAAAGTCTCTCGCGCGTACAATATCACCTGCAGCGGATCGGTGGACCGTGGTAAGATATCGAGTGGCGGATCAGCTGAATGGAAGATTTGGAGTCTTCGTTGCTAGATGTGTTAGGCAAGCGTGTAGCCGGTGTTAAACGATGATGGGAATGATGACGTTGACGATAGACTACTCAACGGACAACGACGAACTTGGGTAAAAATGCTGAACCGCCTGACCGATCCAGTGGAGGGTATGAGGCATGAGGCATGAGGGTTAGTAAGTATAAGTAAGTAAGTAAGTAAGTAAACCATGAATTTATATAGCGCATAACATTGAAAATTAACTTCTAATGTAGTTGAAACTTCTTTGTGGTAGAATCCATCGCGCCACACAAAGTCGAGGTTTCTTATGTTTGGTTTGCTGCTGCTGCTGTTCCGGATGATGATGCTGATGTAGGTTGGACGCCACTACACGAGGCGTGCTCGCGAGCGTCACTAGACGCCGCTCGTCACCTACTGGCTGCCGGCGCCGACGTCAACGCACTGGGTGTGGACGATGAAACACCGCTACATGACGCCGCTAGGGCCTCTGATCCACGGGTATGTGTATTGACCGTGGTCCGTCCGTCCGTTCGTTTGTCTGTCTGTTTTCAGAGGACAGCACCTCCTAGTAGTTGAAATATGGTCTTTCGAATAAGTTCAGACGTCTAAACTCTGTGGTGGTTAGTGGATCAACGTTCACCCGAGACCGGACTTTTTTTCCACCGAACCTGGTAGAACCGCAGTCGGTCGATTAGTTTTCAAATTTTGGATATTTCTAATTTTCCATTCATCTCGGAGATATTCGCGATCGAAGTCAGAAGTTGTTTGAAATTGCGCCAAATTTTTCATGTATTTGGCCACATTTTTTGAGGGGGGGGGACGCTTCTCATTATTTGGCAATGGCAGAGTTTCATGGTGATCGCCTGACGGAGCTCGAAGATCTCGCGCTGAAAATAGGAAACATCAGCAGTAAAATATAAGACCTACGATTACTAACGTACGGGTGGCCACGGAATTTGTGTAGCGCAAGTAGGCCTATGTCGATTGACTTTGGGCTGTAACTTAACGCTAACCTTAATACTAATCATAACCACGTGTCCGCTGCGCGCTTAGGTGGTGTCGTTGCTGCTGCGTCATGGCGCCGACCCTGACATGCGCAATGACGACGACCAGCGACCAATAGACGTCGCTGACTGCGATGACGTCATCAGACTGTTACGTCATCACACCGCCGCCGCGCACCTGTCTTACGACGACGACGATAATGACGTCAAGCATAGCTGTACTTCCACGCTGGCAGACTACCAGCAGACGAAACCCAGTAAGTCTACTGCTAAAACGGTCATACAGATAATAACAGTGACCATACAGTCCTGGAAAGACCTGGAGTCTAAACGTGGAAATTTCCACGCCTGAAAAGTTTCGGCAAAGGGGCCATGGTTCTGTAAAGTACTGAAAAAAGTTCTGGAGAAATATAATGGAGTTCTGATCAAATGTTGACAAGCTTAATGTATTTCTCAAAAAGCACCACATGTTAGTCTTGCAAGAAAACCGGGAGCCAGTGTTAAAAGTCTGTGAGCTCTTTTGTATTTCAGCCCTTTGCAAGCCTGTAGGCACTGTATAATGTTATAAATAGTTTATTTGCAGCAACTGTACGTTGCATACCATGCGATTGAGCTCCCTTGTACCAGTACTGTTTTTACGCGTGAAAGCAGCTACTGCTTTCAGCGCATCTTAGCCATCGCAATTTTGTTCGTCTGTATGTCTGTCCGTCTGTCACATGGGTGGATCAGTCAAAAACGGTGCAAGCTAGGATTACCAAATCTTCACCTTCGGCTGCCTGGAAGACTTTAATTTTAGGAACCGTAAAGCTTTTCCATAAATTCGAAGGGGGTCACCCCGAACGAGGGTGCTGAATGAGAGAAGGGTAGGAAAAATTTGCAATTTTTAGCCAATAAGTCGCTGTATATCAATAACGGTGCGAGATACAGTTTAGGTTATATTAATCACTAGTAGAAAGTCGTACACTGGCTCTCGATTGCCACCGAATTCAATGACCTTGGATGACCTTGGATGTCAAAATCGGAGTTTTCATGGATTTTTTGGCAATTTCGGGCTGCGAGACACATTTCAAAAGTGAATTGTGCCAAAATCAGTTGAGATTGACATGGAGGAGCTGCATATGAAATTTTCAGCATTTAACGTAGATTTCGACGGTCCAAGTCTCGATTTTTTGGGTTCAAGGAAATCTGCGCACGAGGGCATCAAAAAGCGGTATCCCTGTAAAAGTCGTTATTTTAACGTTGTTGGCCAGTCTTTCGTGAAAACCGTTGCAGATAGGCATGGGCATGCTGCCTATCACAACAAACGCTAGTGACGAGCTTTTTATTCATATCAACATCGATGACTTTGAAAGACCCTAAACTTTCAAAATAAGGGGGTTTTATTGAATTTTGCAATCTTCGGCTGCAGTGCACACTCCAAGAATGAACTGCGACGAAATGGCTGGAGATAGACTGACAGTTTACGAACAGGAACGTTTATAGGCCTACGCTTCCGCGCGTATTGTGAGCATTAGCTCAAATTTTATGTTTTCTTTCTTTAAGTTTGTGAAGTGAATTTCAGATTTTTGTCACATTACGCCATAAGTTTGACTTGATGGCAAAGACGTGGTTGATGCATGCTGGCAGCTCAGCTTCTGTAAAGCAAATAATCTCCATCTGTTTCTGTTGCATGCAAGTCTGTCCACTTAAATTGATGATAGTCCCATCTGCAAGTCGTCTTCTTGGATGCTGTCTATCCACTTTTTCAGGTCGTCTTCGGTTTGATTTTTTTCCTTGATTTGTTCACCATGGGGGAGTATATTCGGTTACTTTTTCTCTCTCGCCGTAAGCAACAAAAACTATCTACGATTTAGCCATTCAGTGGAAACTGGTAGGCTTATCCAAAATAGGTTCACGCTGTGTGTATAATCATAGAATATTGCTTTTGATGTTTGCTTTCAGGTGCCTGTAAACGCCGACGTCTCAAGTTCAGCGCAACACATGATTATGATGATGGCGATGATAATGATGAGGTTGATGTGAAGACACTGAGGAAAACGGATGATTATGACAGTGCTAACCAGATGATGTTCAGCCATTGCGAGCCACTTGATCTGTCCATTCGTTCGGGTATGTGGCTTGCTTGGTGGTTTAACAGTAAGGTGTTAGACTTAGGGTCACGAGGTTGTGGGTTTGACTCCCAGTGGTTACTATCAAGTGTTTACTTCTTAGATGGGTGACTATCTGCACTGCATTCGGGTATATGTAGACTTTTTTGGTATATAGCTAACACCAAGATCAACTCAGCCTTCCATCCCTCCAGGCTAGGTAAATCGAGCACTGGCCTGTCTGGTTGGGGTTAAGGCGGGGTGCATTCACCTGTGTCGGATAGTTAAATGCATGATGAGAACTATGTAGATGTTTCAACCTATAGGGAGGACTGAAACGTGTGAAGTTGGTTTGTCATCTGTCTCAGTGCAGTTAGTCATCACAAACATGGATATCTCTGGTTGTTGCTGTGTTTACAGGTATCAGTTGTGGCGGAGGCTGGTCTGCCAAGCTGTGTCCAGTGAAGTCAGTCAAAGATGAAGTGGTCGACGTTGAAGCAGTGTGGCAGCCAGTTGTTGCTGATGTTCATAGTGGCTCCGCGGCGCTTATACCACCAACTTATACTAGCATTATCAGTCATGTGCCTATGTCATCTACATCACTACATCTAGTCGACTCTCCTCCACCCTACCTGTCTGAAGTTGTTATTTCGGCTGTCGGCTCTCCAGTGGTTCCTACTGATTACATCCAGCCAACTCCCACTATCACAATGATTGCTAATGCTAGTGGTTTACCACCAGGCTCGAGTGGCAATAAGACCACCATGGTTGCTGCCAGTTTACCAGCGGGGTTGGCTGATGTTGGAGCCTCCGATGTTGTCCCCAGTTCTCCACCAGGGTGGACGGGCAGTGAGACTACCATGGTTGCAACCAGTTTACCACCAGGGTTGATCGATGTTAAGGCCACCGTGGTTGTCCCTAGTTGGACTGGGAGTGAGACTACCGTGGTTGCTGCCAGTTCTTTACCAGGGTTGACTAACAGTGAAACCACCGTAGTTGCTACTGGCTTACCAGCAGATATTGGTGCCATGGTGGTTGTTGCTAGTTCTTTACCAGGAATGGTCAGTGCTGGGACCTCCATGGTTGCTACCGATTTACCACCAGTTTTCACTGCTAACACTGCCAGTTCTGAAGCAAGGTTGCCCGGTCTTGAGGCTAACATGGTAGCTACCGTTTCCACACGACGGTTTGCTGATGTTGAGCCCACCGTGGTCGACACTGGGTGTCCACCGTGGTTGACTGACGGCACTCACGTCTGGCGGACCGGATCCAGAATTTCCTTCAAGGACCACGGCAGCCAGCTGCCCGCATTCTCCGATATACTGGACTGGACTACTGCAACATCTGGCGGCTTAGTGGTTAATGCTGATGTAGGCAGACATCCTAATGTTTGTGCTACTGGTTTCAGTGCTAGTGGTAGTGATGGTACTGTAGGTGGCATTGAAGGAGGCAGAGATAGTTGTGCTGGTGATGAAGTGACAGTTTACAGTCCAGCGGGACCGCCGATTAGTGCAGCCAGACCACCTACCGAGAAGACATTGACGTTGCAGTCCAGTGTTCCTGACCTGATTCCTACAAGTACATGTAGTTCCGGCATCAGCGATTCACTCAACTCATCTACAACTACCACTGTTGCCGCTTTGCAGTCAGCCGGTACCTGCTTTTCAGATTTACTTACTTGCGTGTGGTGTGAAAAATGTGATGATTATCCTCTATTAAATAAGCTGCAGTGTTTTGGACTTGCTGATACGTCAAGTAAACAAGGTTACGTTTTTATTGAGCGTTTAAGAAGATTTTTTTTCCAAAAATGTTGTCCGTGAAAGCGTGCTTTCACTTTTTAAAATTGTTTTTTCTGCGAACGTCTATGACATGCATGATCTTACATTGTTGTAGACAAGTACCAGCAGGACTGCAGGTTACATACTATTCTCACCGCGAGTCATTTGCAAACAACTTTCAACCAGTTGGTACGATAATCTACTGTGTGTTCACGTCAACTCAGCCTCATATTTTCAGCGGGATGGGAAATGAGTAGTGGCTTTTGGGTTACATGCTAAAGACCTAGTGTGTCTGATTTCAGCGGTGGTATGACTGCTAGCTGCAAACCGTGGGTCTAGTTGTTTACTGAAGCGGGCAATGGATGGCCGCATAATGCGCTTCAGTATCATTAGCTCATGCTAAGCTGCCACTTCCGAGATCTTAAAGCGCTTCTGTCTCGTGTATGAAGCGCTGTACCAAGTACCGGACTTAGCTTTTGCTGACATTGAGCTGTATTTATTATCTCCGCCAATGGAACGAAGTAAATTAGTGGAGATTATGAGATTGGTCGATCTGTTTGTCTGTGTGTCTGTCTGTCTGTCTGTCTGTGTACACGAATTGGCGGAGATATGCACTCTAACGAGCGTCTTTTAGTTGTGAATGATCAGGTCCCATGCATTCATCTGCAGGATGGACTGTGTCTCCGGGAGGTGGCGGGCCTGAGCGTGGGTTCAGGTCACTTTGGGACTGCGACTGGTTGCTACCGACCACCGCCCCCGCGAAGCCCGCGCCTGCAGAGCCTGCTGAGCGCGAGACCGTGTTGATGCATCCTGCTGACCGGCACACGACCGACCCTTGCCCGGGACCAACGCCGCCGGACCTGGTCGACACGCCGGCCGTAACGGTGACGGAGACTCGGCCAGCCACTGGAGGCCGTCAGCCGCCGCTCCGTCTTGTGCTCATCAGGGCGGTCGGTGGTGAGAATATCTGGTCGTCGAGGCCGGCCCACGACCAACAGTCTTCCACCAGCCACCCGCCGCCACAGCCACAGCAGCAGCACAGGTCAGTGGCGGATCCAGATTTTTGAAATAGGGGAGTGGAAGCGTAGTCGGTGAGGTCTGGGCAGGGGGCTGAGCATGGTCTTATCTCGCAGTGGTAAAGTATCCTGAAGTTCGGTCTTGTGACCTTGACTTTTGACGTAATGTCATATGTGCTTGAAATTCATTAGGGTTCTTGCACGTAGAGTTTTTTCGAGCTAAGTGCAGCAGTTTATGAGTAATCGTGGTAACAGGGAAACAGACAAACAGAAAAACTTAGTGACACGATGATGCTGAAAACAATACTGTCGCACGCTACCGCGGACAGTAATCAGTCAGTCAGTCAAGTGAATGTTTATTTAAAAATAGAGCAACATGCGTGGCGGGTTGGAGCTGGTTATGTTAATTTGCTTCCGAGTGACTGTGTTCATACAAATTACCCAAATTACATAACGGATAGAAACACAATGAAAAAATCATTGCAGCTGATAATTTAGCTGCCGTTTTAAATGTGCACACGGTAGGTTAGCCGGCGTACTGTAGGTCTGAGGGCGTGGTCAGTGGTGCTGGAAAAACGAGTGAAATCGTGGCGTCGTTATCACTTGCCATCCCGCTAAGAATAGGAGGCTGAGTCGACCTGTGTGGTGTGTACTGCTGTCACGGCTGTAGGTCTGGGCGCACCGGTCGGCGTGTTCGAACAGAGAGGCAGATCTTGGCGTCGCTGTCGGAGTCAGCTCTGAGTGACGTCAGCATGACGTCACGTCTCAGCTGTCATCATCACTTGTCTCAGCATCATTATCATCGTCGTCATCATCGTCGTCATGACAACGTCAGCCACCACCAGCAGCAGCAGCAGCTACCATTTTCAGTACGTTTACACATAGATATAATAAACTTTTTTACGTCTTTTATTCTTGCCATGTTTTTACGTTTTACGGTTTTAATTTTTTCAACAATTTTATATATATTTTTCTTTAAAAACGTTCGCTGAGATTTGAAAATTCCATCAAGAACGTCGAGAAACGCTTATTTAGCCATTAAAACGAAATTAATAGGCTAGTTTACTTACTTATTTTAGTAATAATTGTTCTTACATCCACGCTGTTGAATTGAAATTGAATAAAATTCTCTCGCTCTTTCTCTAGTTTTAGGTATACTGCACTTACAGCATTATGTTTTAGGCAAAAAGTTTTGAAGTTTTGCATATTAGGGCTAACGTTTTTTATCAACGTTTTGAAACATGTTTTCTGCAACGTTCTTTTACGTTTTAACGTTTTTTTCTGCAATGTTTTTACATTTATGCGTTTACACACTTTTATATTCTTCATGGCTGGCTTATCGCGTTTTTCTTCGTTTGTAACGTTTGTTATGTTGCCGCGTTACAAATCTTGCCCGTCTGTTTGTCTGTCTGTCTGTGGGAAAAGTGTCCACACATCAATTGTCTGCATGAAGTGCTTCTCAGAAAAAAAAATAAAAACTAAAATGATTGCATTGTACGCTAATGTTTAAAGCTAAATGATAGCTAAAACGGTATAGCTGAAACCGAAACTGGAATAAATTTCATTGCTAGAACGTGACCAGTGCAGGTCAGGTGTGTGGTGATTAAGGTGGCGTAACGCCATAACGGTTAAGACGTTGTATTTATGATCGCAAGGTCCGTGGTTCGCTATCGAGTAATTACTACCTGGCTGGGTGACTGTCTGCGGACAGGTGAACCATCTTGGTATATACCTAACAACGCCAAGGGCAACTCAGCCTTCCATCCCTCAGGGTATAGGTAAGTAGTGTCCCGGGCTGTCTGACTGCGGTTGAGGCAGGGCGCGTTCACTTGTGTCAGGTGGCAGGTAACGCTGTGTGATCACATACGGCAGGTGACGCTCCGTATCTCTGAGATGGGTTTTCCACATGTGGAGAGCTACACCCTTTAAAGCTTTTAAACCGTTCGCATGTACTACGTGTGGTTGGTTGTCAGTGTTGCAACGACTACGACAGCGGTGGCGAGTTGTGTTACGGTCGACCAGTTCTTCATCTGAAGCCTGCCACCTCATCATTGTCATCCGCAGCTTCAGCAGCTGGCATTGGTCAGGCCGGGTGCTTGGCCAGGCGTCACACAGCAAGAACCTATCGCCAGCGTCAGCATCACAGTCGTTATCTGCATCAGAAGAGTCTGGTTGACAAGAGGAGTTCACGTGGGGCTGCTAGTGCTAGACCAAGGACCAGCAGTCTGTCGGGTGGGTAAACACCTGCTAACCTATTGTCTGTTCACGTTAACTCAGCCCAGTGGCGGTTTTACACGGTTCGGTTTCTGTCGGCAGAAACCTCTTGTTGCCATGCCAGTGGTTTTAACCGGCAAAACTTGGTGCTAACTGCCAAGTAGGCCTAAAACACGCTCGTGTGTACATCAGAAACAAAATTTATCATTTGTAGCACAATAGGAACTATTTGCAATACGACTTTCAATAAATTATATTTTAAAAAGAAACAAAAAAAATGTATTATTATATTAACCTTTAAAACAAAAAAGGCAAAAAAATAAAGCAAAGGCATACAACAAACAGGAAACGGAAACTAGGCTAGGTTCTAGGTATGTGTATATTGTAATTTGAGGCAGTTTTTGACGTTGTATTCTGACTGGTATCGCTGGGCAGGAGAGACTTGTTTGTACAAGTGAAATTTATGGACTGGACACTTGTGAATAACTTGTGAATAACTCACTACTATTGGTATTTACTTTTTTTACATTGACTGTTTTATTGCTTTTGTTCTAGGGTTGGCTGGTTTCTGCCAAAGGTTGTTTAAGCCATGTAAGCATAAAAAGGCTAATAATTAAATAAGTAATGATGATAGGTCATATCACTGGCGTTTTGGTACATTTTTGACGCGTCGTCTGTCTATCTGTGCGTCTGTAACGGATGTATTGTGGCTAAATGGTAAGTCATAGAGTAAACATTTTACACGAGTAATTAACTTTCTGTTTTTAACTTAGGCATGCAAAATTTCAGCGATCTAATGCAAGTGGAACATTATCAAATTCGGGGTTGAATGGAGGGGGAGGTAGGAAAAATGTGCGTTTTTCAACGGAAAACTGGAAAACTGTATCTCGAAAACGGTGAGAGATACGGTCAAGATTACTATTAATCAGAAATAATCACTACTAGGAAGTGGCATACACTCTTTCAGATGAAATGAAAATCATCGACCTTGGATGATTTTGAAGGTCACTACTGCAACAGGAATTGTATAGGCGGTAGCGCCTCTTTTTTAGCGACAGCTAAACTTTCTTGTAATTAATTTGTTAATCTTTTTCTAGTATTTATTGGTTTAGCTAATGACAAGTAAATTGTTACAAGTTAATGTCAAAATTTACTTTGGCAAAAACTGGCAGAACTGGTTTTTAGAAGGATGGCATGACACTGACGCCTCGGTCACTCTTTGACACTTGCAGCTTGACACTCAGCGGTAGTATCTCTGAAGCTGAGCTAGTGATGGGCAAAAACGTTTCATTTCTAGTTGAACTATAACATAGATACTTAAAAACTATTTTAGCTATCTTAAACAAGTTGTAAAAGTAGTTAAAAGTTAAAAAAGTGCTAAAGTTTTAAAAAAAACTCATTAGGCCTACAGTTTGCAAGCATGCGGATCCTTTATTCAATATGGACACAAGAAATTCGTTTTGTACGAAAAATGAATGGAATCACGAAAGTTAGACCTACCATCATGATAATGTAGAGTATGAAAAACAAAATTCACGTAATTTAGACAAAAATGGCCTTCTAATCGCCAAAAAATGGTCATATACTTTCACATTTACTGGCATTGCCATGATGCTTTTACAGCTTGGTTCAAAAAGCAGATGCTTAGTATTAGGCTAAATATAAACGCTATTGAAGGTAAAAAAGGTTTACGTAATTAACTAACTTTTAGTTAAATTTTTTTGTTAGTAATTGATTTTCTGAGTTAAACTGTATTGTAACAAAATTTTTCCTCCATTATTTTAATTAATGGGAAAAAACTAAAAATTTGGGGCAAAGCCCGGCACCGTAAGTTTGATTGGGAGAAAGTTTAGGGGGTTGAAATTTCTACAATAGCAAAGTTATGTGGCTCGAACTTAAATGCATTAGCATACGCAGAACGCGCAATGATGTAGACTTAGGGTGGGTCAACATGAGCGCCTATAGCCGTTGTTGTTAGTGGACCAAAGCTCTCCAATTTTTTGTTTAACGCGGAAATGATCGTTGTTGGTGACGCCGTTGACCGCTTGTCCTTTCCAGAGATACTCGTGGTCAAAGTCTAAAGTTGGCCGAAACTGCGACGAATTTTAGATGTTTTTGCCCTCTCAAATTTTAAGGTTTCGGTACCCCCAAGGCCTCAAAAAGTTGTACCTTCATTATCACTTTTCCTAGCGGCACGTCTCATAGCAGAGTTTCATTAGGCTTCAAAGTTATTGTGGTTAATTCACTAAATTTTAAGCCATTTTTGCCCCTTTTGTAAAAAAAATTGGTGGGAGATCCCAGTTCTCGTTGTGGTGTACGCTAGCAAGTTTTGGTCATTCTCTATAGCACGTGTAAATATTTTACAGTGCAGCATTTTTTAGGGGCCGAAACATGGTTTTCCGAAACGGTCGATTTGAGTGGGTATGGTTTGGTCTTCAGATCTCCATAGGTAGTGGACCAAAGTTCATTGTTTTTTCGCCAAACGCGGAGGAATCGCGGTAGATTAAATACTTGTCCGATGTTTACGCGCGAAAGCAGCTACTGCGTTCAGCGCGCAGGCCCGTCGAGAGAGTGGCTAGAGGGGGCTGCGACACAAGTCTATATCATTCACAAGGTGGCGCCACGGAACTATTGTTATGCGATCCAGGTAGAGAATTTGGTATTTGTATATTAACTTAGCGTGAGGACCCCAATTTTCAGCTAAACTACTGAACCGGAACTGCTGTAGGCTTTCGCGCGTCTCGTGAGCATTAACTCAAATTTCTTGTGAATATCTCCATTCGCTCCGGATATATTTGCCGTCGAATTTTGAAGTCGTCTGAAATCGCCCCAAATTTTACATGCTTTGGTCTCTAAATTTTTTAGGGGGAGGGCTTTTCATAATTTTTGACAGGTATTACAAAATTCGGCTTGCTGCTGATCATCATGCAGAATTTCACGGTGCTTGGCCGACGGAGCTCGGAGATCTCGCTTTGGAAAAAAGTTTTTAAAAACGTGCGATCAAACGTAAGTCCACTCCTGAAAACTATCGTTTCTGGGCGGACTAAACAGTGAACTTTTGCCCATCACTTTTCGGAACCGAGCGGATCTCAGAGCCGCAGAGCGTGAGCGAAGTGGTGATCGGCAATAAAAAAATCAGCCGGTGGGCTCACATTTCACAAGCCTCAGATGCTCTGGCTTAGACTTCCATAGCCTACTGACGTTTTGTGTGTGGGGTGATGACAAACACTAAAGACACAGCACCACGCTTGCGACTTGCGAGCGACGACGTCGACGACGACGACCACGATCAACGCGTCCTCAGTGACGACGACGGACCGGGTTTGACAGTCGGCTATAGGTATACTTAGGCCCTATTTAGGCCTATACGAGTTTACATTGTTCTGTGCGAATTGCGAAGTTTATTACTTTTCATTAATTCACAGTAGTCTGTGACGTAATGCGGCCTATTGTACTTCATTTTTTTGCAAAGACAACACAAATATCTGATTTTTTGGCGCTTCCAAATTGCCACAAAGTGGGTAAATTTGGGGCTTTCATTAAACATCCAAGAGCCAAAACTTTTGTGTTTCAGCTTCAGGGGGGCTTACTTTCTGACTCCCTGTTGTAGGTTCGCGCTTCCGCGCTCGCCATCAGGCCCTGCCTCCAGATGTTCCAGCCTAGAACCGTCACTGACTCAGCCTCCTACCCCTAGCGGGATGAGAAATGAGCATTTGACAATTAAAATTTTATTAATCATCCAACAATTTAACGATCAGTCCCGCGACTCATCGTTAATTTTTGCAGCTCTATTAATATTGTATTTGTGCGCTGTCACATTAATTAATTATTTAATTATTGTTATTTATTCAGCTTTGTTGTGTTAGTTCAAAAGTTTGATTTTTTGTGTGGCTGTTGAATAAACTGACTAAGCACTTCAGCCTAGATTTTAGAAACAACAGTTTGTCCAGCAGTGATATCTTAGTCAGATATCGTACAAACGATTCAAATATTTTGTTTGAATCAAACTGTTCAGCTGCTAACGAAAAAAATAAAGCTGCCGTTTTACTAAACCATTTTTACGCGCGAGAGCTAGCATAGCTATAGCGCGTATTAGCTACGGTAGGCCTAATTCTGTCCGTCTATCCGTCTTGGTGTCTGTCACGTCTCGGTACCGTTCCAAGACCAGGTGAGATAGAGACTTCGGGTTTTCACTATATGATAGCCTAGAGTCTATTGTATTTCGTGACAGAATTTCATGCCGCTGAGTGAAGGGGGTCCCCACGAACGAGGGGACGAAAAGGGGCACCTTCCTTAAAAAGACGTTATTCTACCGTTATTGGCTCGTCTAACGTGAAAATGGTTGCAGATAAGCACAGACATGTTGCTTATCATAGCAAGCACTGACGACGAGTTTCTTAGGTATGTCAACATTGATGACCTTGAATGGCCTTGAACCTTAAAATGGTGTTTTTAGTAACTTTTTAGTGATTTTGGCAGCAAAAGAGTGAATTGCGACAAAATAGATGGAGATAGACCAAGATTACCAAGATTACCTGCGAACAGGAACTGCTATAGGCTTTCGCGCTTCTCATGAGCATTAACTCAGATTTCTTGTATTTTAAGTAAACCATTCATCTAACTAAAGTAAACCAATTAAACTATTAGTTAGTTGCTGTTTTAACTAAACTATTTTATCTTGAGTAAACCATTGATCTATAACTGAAGTAAATTAATTAATTAATTTAATTATTAATTAACAACTTATTATTTAATAATAATATAGTCATTTGCAAGGCGCTCAATGTCAGCAAACTGAATCTGATGCGCCGGCAGTCGCAAGATGGGTAGAGATGGGTTATGGCTATGGGCGGTATGATAAACTGAGAAGGTAGGTTTGGAGGTTACGTTTGTAGGTTGGGTGGGTGTGCAGTGGAATGTTTAACCGAGAGAGGGTGGCTGTTTCAAATGTTGGGTTGGCGGCGGGCTTGCTTCATACAAAAATGCTCTTTTGCCCGAAATCTGTGCTGACTTGCTCATCGTTGGTGGGTGGCAGAGGTGGAGAGTCGGGAGCGCAGTGAGACGATATTAATGCAAAGATATCATCGTCGTCATCGTCAGCATCATAATCGTCACGGCGGTCGCGGCGTCGGCAGCTTGTCTGCTGTTCTGCCGCAAGACCCCTGCATTCTGCGCCAGCAAGAGGGCGGCAGCGTGGACGCACTGCAGGGAAACCCCCTGTCACCAGCACATGACGCACAGTCTGACACAGACGACGATATGTTCAAACCGTCCCCTGCACTCATTAGCCGCGGCCGCCGCTTCAGTGATCGCTGCAACCCCTACAAGGTGCAGGCCAGCCGCGCTCAGGTAAACAGTACACGCGCCTAAACCATGGATGCACATGAAGTCCCAGAAAAGAAATATAAAAAAATCGTGGCAGGCATAAGACAACGTTTATAAAAGTTGAGTAAAAAACGTTAGCCGTTATCAGCTGGGCTTCTTGTCTGGTTTAGTAGTGTACACAAAATTAGGATTAACGAGGCCATGAAAAACATCTTATACACGCTGTTTGTCACAAAAGCACATTGTTTTCTATAAATTAAAAATATATAAAATACATGTCACAACAAATAAAAAAACAAACTTAAAAAGTACTTTTGAGTTTTTAGTTTAGGCCTATATTGACAAACCGATTCGGCGACGTGGTTCGCAACGCTGCAAGCTTTGTCTGTATGGCACAAACCTACGTGCTGCGGGCAGATAGACGGACACAGCTACAGACGGTGCCTGACATTAAGGGTCGCTTATAGATTGCAGCGTCGCGAGCCAATATTTACATGGGCGTCCGCAGGCATGGGCACCGAAGCAATAATTGCTGCCACTTCGAACAAGACACCGCGGAGGAGTGCGATTTAGAAAAGACAGATTAGATAGACAAAAGACGGAGAAATTATATAGGGAATAGACTAATAGAAGTTGTCGGAAGCCGACAGGGAAGGCTTTTGATTACTGGAAATTTTTTCGAGCGCTTGATTATAGGCGCAGTAACGCGATACGGTTGAAATATACCGAGCGACTGGAGGAATATGGCGGACACAGTCCGGTTGCTATTTCCGAAAATGTTACTGGCGACCAGGGTGTAAATTTCCGTTGTTAAAATGACTCGCCATCTTGAATATCAGTCCGCACTTAAAGCTAAAGGTAAAGGTAGTGTATAGGTCTTAATAGAAAACCCTTCACAGAGCCACGGAGCGTCACCTGCCATATGGGATCACACAGTGTTAGCTGCTAACGGTCAGAAGTGAACGCGCTGCGCCTTAGGCTGCGTTCACATAGACACGAGTACGAGTACGAGTACGTGTCTGGGTTTCCGTTTATGGTCCCTAGAAACTTCACTCGTACGAGTGGAGCGTTCACGGTGACCTGTACAAGCACACAACTAGACGCGTGACGGCCGTATTGAATAAAATTGAATCGATGAAATGCTTCGCTATTAAAACAACAATATTCCACTACAAAGTTACTATTTTTACAAACCGCAGAGCTCTAACAATGAACAGTTTTACGATGACGTCAGTTCTGACGTCAAATGTGTGCCACGGTTTTTAGAAATTATATTAATGCTATTTACGAGTAGTTTACTTTCTACGAGTTGGATAAAAACATGACCTGCACAGAAACTACTCGTACGAGTGAAATTTACAGGTAACCCGTACTCGTGTTTATGTGAACGCAGCCTTAACCCCAGCCAGATAGGCTGGTACTCGATTCTCCTGCCCCGGAGAGATGGAAGGCTGAGTTCACATTGGTGCTGGTTATAGGCTATACCACAAGATGGTTTATTTGTCCGCAGACAGTCACCCATCCAAGTAGTAGCCGCTTGATAATGTCCTGACCGGGAATCGAACCCACGACCATTCGATCATAATGTAGTGTTTACACGAGGCAATCGTCGCGGCGACCGATCGCTGCGACGATCGCCTCGTGTATTCGCTACTTAAATCCGACACCCTACCGTTACATCACCAAGCCATTTTGTCACCTCGTGACGTCACGCGGTCGTAGATGACGTCATTTTCTTTGTACCACGTGATGTTAGGAGTGGATGCCCGTAGACGGCGTATTGGAGGTTCTAGTAAAATGCGTTAATCATCTCCAACTTCACTACAGACATGATAACGTATATTTACGTTTTTACGCGCGAAAGCAGAATGCTTCGCGCGTCTTTGCCATCGTTTGGGCGTCTGTCTGTCCGTCTGTCACACTCGTGATCTGTATCAAAACGGTGCAAGCTAGGATCACGAAATCTTCACTATGGGCTGCCCCAAGGTCTCTAGTTTATCGTGACAAAATTTCGTGCCACTGGGTACAGGGGTTCCCTTGAACGAGGGCGTCTAAGAGTTGTCCCCCCTAAAAAGACGTCATTTTGCCGTTATTGGCTCGAATAATGTGAAAACGGTTGCAGATAGGTACATACATGCTGCTTATCATAACAAGCACTCGTGACAGGTTTTTTGGATTTATCAACATCGATGACCTTGAACGACCTTGAACCCCTCAAAAAGAGGTTTTTAGTGAATTTTTTGCAATTTTTGGATGCAGCGCACATTTCAACACTGAATTGCGACGAAATGGCTGGAGATGGACGAAGACAACCTGCATATGAAATTTTCAGCATTAAACGCAGATTTTAGTAATGCAAGTCCCGACCCCCTAGGTTCAAGGAGGTCTGCGTAGGCGGGCGTCAAAGACGGCTATTGCTTTTAAAAAGTGGTTATTTGACTTATTTTACCGCCATTGGCTCGTTTAGCGTGAAAACATTTGCAGATAGACAAAGACATACTGCTTATCATAGCAAGGACTAGTGACGAGCTGCGAAACACATTTTAAGAGCGAATTGCGCCGATTTTACTACAGATAGATTAAGACTATAGCTGCGTAGTGTGTACGAAATTTTTAGCATTGAACGTAGATTTTAACGGTCTAAGTTTCGACCTTCAAGGTTCAAGGAAACCTGCGCACGAGGGCGTCAAAGAGCGGTACCCCATAAAAGTCGTTATTTTACCGTTGTTGGCAAGTCTACCGTGAAAACGGTTGCAGATAGGCATGGATATGCTGCCTATCACAACAATTCCTAGTGACGAGCTCTTTAGTCGTATCAACATTCAACATCGATGACTTTAAAAGACCCTGAACTCGAAAAATAAGGGATTTTATTGTTTTCCTGCAATTTTCGGCTGCCCCGCGCACTTCAAGAGCGAATTGCGGCGAAATGGGTGGAGATAGACTAAGGCAATTTGCGAACAGGCTTTCGCGCTTCTCGTGAGCATTAGCTTAAATTTCTTGTTTAAGACACGTGTACAACGAGCGCATGTTAATGAAATTTCACGGAAGGGTTGTGACATGGTCCTAGGAAGAACTTAATAAGTTACAATAAATTCATCAAATTAGGCCTACAACCTTTTATTATTGTTTTTGTTGACGTTTCGGCAACCGCTGCTGCCTTCGTCTGAACGACTGTCCACCAGGTGTAGCTACGGCGGACAGTAAGTAGTCATAGATGTGTGGAAGTTGGTAGGACCCCTCGTCTCAGTTCATCGACTTGTCTTGTTCTTTTCTAATGTGTATCGCTTCCCTGATCCACCGGTCCATTCTGTTGCTTTCTTTGTCGATCACCTTGGCGTGGTCCCAGTCTATGACGTGGTTGAGAAAGATGGCGTGGTCTGTGACTGTTGACTTGTTTTGCTATGTTGCTGCGGATTTGCTGGCGCTTCATGTGTAAACCCTTAAATCACGTTGTGTGACTTCCTGTCGGTGTTCCTGAAGACGTACGCCGAAAGCTCTGTCTGTTTCTCCAATGTAAGTTTTGTCACAGCGGTTGCCGAAACGTCAACAAAAACAATAATAAAAGGTTGTAATTTGATGAATTTATTGTAATTTATTGTGTTACGTTTCAATCTATGAGTCTATTCAAATAATCCCAAGGAAGTTCTGTTTTAGTTTCTGATGACGGTTTGGAATCTCTTATTGGTTCTAGATTGTACATTATGTACGATTCTTCACCATTAATCATTCGGGCGTAAAGTGGCAATTTGACAGTATCTCAGCAGTTTATGAACGACGTTCAAGTTTTGGTGTCAGTTCAGTTCAGGATGCGGCGTTTATAAATTCGGATCTGGCTTAGAGATAGATGTGCAGCTGCTGTGTTAAGTGCGTTTTCTTCCCCAGGTGGCAGCATTGATGTACGATTTAAAATGTGGTTATGATATCGTTGTGCATTAGCGAGCTCAGGAGGCCATCAGTCAGCTTACAGTCACGCGGCCTGCAGTCAGCGTTCCTGAGGGCACTGAAGATTACTTGACGTTCACCAGAAATTATGCTCTTCAGACTGATGATAATCCACAGGATCCCAGTCAACAGGTGATGTTAAATTTACTCTCATGGAGAGAGGGGACGAATTTCATCACCCACTTTCCCTATTTTCGTTTTCGTGAGACCTACATAACATTTTTCTTGTTTTTCTTTCTCCCGCTTTTCTTCATACCACTTCTCTGTCTTTGTTCTTTCTGCCCTTTTACTCTTACTTTGTCTCTCAGTCCTTTTTCTGAAATGTGGGGCAGCTCCTGCAAAGGATGGGGATTTGGGGTAATATCACTTCCAAAATATTTTACAGTAATTATAATTTAGTATGCAGTTTGCTGCATTCTGGTGCAGTATTTATTTATTTATTTATTATGAAATCGTACAGGCAGTACACGTACAGAAATACATGAAAATACACATAAAAAGTATTACACAATACCTTGTAGAATTTTTAAAATGAAAGAAAAAAAGAGCAATAAAAATCAAATCAATCCGTACAAAGGAAACTGACAATGCTGTCAAGCTCAGCATGTGACAGCAAGTCCAAAACATTTAAAAAACCACCCTTCATAAAAAGCAATGCTAAAATAAAAAAAACGCTCTTTTCCATTTGGCTGCTTGTTGCAGTTCAACGTCAAATTAGATATGAGAAACTTTGTCCATGCTGAGAGTGACCATAGTGCAAGGATGGCAAGCTTAAATGAGCCACTGGTAATTTATTCTTTGTTTGTTTGTTTTATTTGTCGTTTTTTTCCTTTTTCAGCTCATTTAATCTCTGAGTAAATGAATTTATTGTATTCGATTGTCAGTCATGTGTATATATATGGTTGTTATACGCTTCCGCTACCGTTAGACGGTGCCAAAGGCGTTATGCTTTTTTATCGTCCATTCGTATGTCCGTCCGTCCGTCCATCCATCTGTCTGTCCGTCTGTCATTGGTGGATTTTCACCAAACAGTCGTCGTGAATAGTGCATTCTGGCACAGGGATGAACTAGTTGTTTTGGGGTCAAAAGGTCATAGGTTAAGGTCGTCATAACATGACCAAATGTGTGATCGTTTTGTGTGAAATTTCAGATTGAAGTGCCAGCGTCGGTGACGCCGGTGTCTGCTCTGACGGTACTCTATATGACTCAGGAGCGTGAAAGACGAGCCTTGAAATTACAGCATCAGCAGGAAACTGTAACTCTTTGTCTTCTGCGTTAACTGATTGAAATAAGATTATATTAATCTACTCCTAGCCTCTCAGCCAGTGTGTTGACACAACTGTGAAATTTCTGCTGCATGTGCTCATTGGTGTATTTTCTTGTTTATTCACCAAACAGATTTTCGTAAACAGTGCATCTTATTTATTCTTGCAACCTTCCATCCCTTCATGGTCAGTAAATCGGGTGCCGGCCTCTCTGGCTGAGGTTAGGGCGTGGCGTATTCACCTCTCGGGTGGCAGGTAACACAGCTACTGTGTGATCCCATATGGCAGGCGACGCTCCGTAGCTCTACGATGCGTTCCTCGTAAAGACCTATACACGACTTTTAACTTTTTAAAGGTGAAGGACGTTCTTTTTCATGTCCGTGCGTGCACGTCCGTGAAACTGAGCCATGATCGCGGTATACTGAAGCGTACGTGGTCGATTTGGCTTGGTTCAGACGCATCTGCTGATCACAGTCGAGTCGGAGGTGATACGTGAGTGCGATCGCGCGTCACTCGGGTCACAGCCGGCACCACTCAGCTGCTGTGATGTTCTACGCATCCAGGCAGCCGCCGCATCCACGACCACTTCAACTGATTACAGCAGTCCTTCCATCATTGACTACCGACTGCAGTCCGAGACCCGCGCCAACGACCTGACACTGACCAGCGCGCTCAGCCGACTGCACGAGAAATGGCTCCGCATCAAGGTATAGGCCTACAGACTGCCAGTGACGTCATGGGAGAAGGGCAGGTGAGCAGTTGCCGCCCCCTCCTAAATTTGTGGTGTCGGAAAACAGTCGGAAAGACTTGAGAAAGTCTTCTTTCTCAGATAATTTTCGTCAAGAAATGCAAAATTCGACGCTGACCAAAACCCTCACTTTGGGTAAATTTAGGGCAGAATTGAAGTTTTTAGCACCTATAATAATCTCCTTTGTCGGAAAATTTCATCTTCTGTAGATAAATTGCAACTTCCTGCCCAGCGTACTTTTTAACGCACGACGCTTTCTTACTGACTACGATGCACCACTTTGACGTCAAACTCATGTCGGAAACGATAGGATTAACTTATTCGTGTTGTGCATGCGTTCGGACGTAGGTCGCGTTGCGAATCATGCCCGTCCGTCCGGCCCGTTCGGGCTCCGATCTCGGAAACCAGCAGCGTAAAAAGTCCAGAATTGGTGTGCAGTTTCCTCAGGTAAATCGAGAGTAACGCGTAGTGGTTTCAGGTCCGTCGAGAGGGAGGGAGGGGG
>Ga0209367_1001726_pt1 | contig 27609 bp, 6 predicted proteins | sample WorMetLIZISLAND2_FD_187412 | JGI IMG/M metagenome (GOLD analysis project Ga0209367, IMG submission 187412) | Marine gutless worms symbiont microbial communities from Max Planck institute for Marine Microbiology, Germany - Olavius geniculatus... ...
GAGCGGGGGGGGGGGAACCACTGCCCCCAGCGCCACACCCCACACCCGACCTTAAGGCCTAATCCCCAAAGGCCCGAGCCGGATTTAGTTCGACCCTGCCTGGCAAGAAGACAACCAGACAAGGTCTTAGGCCCCTCCGCCGCGCCAAGGTACCGGCTCATGGATTGGCGTGTCGAAATCTAAGGTCACTAGGCCTAATTGTTGCAATTGACGTGTCGAATGTCAATTGCAACAATTAGTGACCTTAGATTTCTTCACAGTGGGCGTTCATACATGCACTGCTGTCACGCGTTTCCTTTGCATTAGCTGGGCTTTTTGTATGCATCTGCTATGTATCAGCAAGGTTTCAAGGGTAGAGTGACTACAGTCCTATGTATCATAGCAAAATTCACTACACTTGTTTGCAAGATTCATGTCCCATCCTTGAGTCCTATCAAAATGGTGCAAGCTAGGATCACAAAGATTTTTACTGTGCGCTACCCCAAGGACTCTAGCATTTCGTGGCAAAATTTTGTGCCCTTGGGTGAGAGGGTTCCCCTTGAATGAGGGTGTCAAAGAGGGGTACCCCTAGAAAAAACATTATTATGCTGCTATTGGCTCGCCTGGTGTGAAAATGGTTGCAGATAGGTACAGACATGCTGCTTATCATAACAAGCATTGGACACGGTCTTTTTAGTTTTATCAACATCGATGATCTTGAACCCTTAGAAAAAGGGTTTTGGGAAATTTTTTCGTATTTTTTGGCTGCAGCGCACACTTCAAGAGTGAGTTGGCTGGAGATAGACTGACAACCTGTGTATGAAATTTTCAGCATAAAACGTAGATTTTAGTAGTCTAAGTCCCAACCCTCTAGGTTCAAAGAGGCTTGCACATGTGAGCATCAAAGAAAAGTACCCTCTAAAAATTGATTATTTTATCGACATTGGCTCATCTAGCGTGAAAACAGTTGCAAATAGGCATAGACATGCTGGTGACGAGCTTTTTTGGGGTATCTACCTTGATGACCTTAAACGACCTTGAACCCCCAAAATAAGGGGTGTTAGTGGGTGTTAGTGATTTTTTAGTGATTTTCGGCTACGGTGCATACTTCAAGGGTGAATTGCGTTGAAATGACTGAAGATAGATTAAGACAATATGCGAACAGGAACTGCTAAGGCTGTCGCTGATCTCATGAGCTTTGCTCAAATTACTTGTCTTCTTGTTGTACTTGAGTGACGGATTAGCAGTATGGTATTTATTTTTCTTTAGAATTTGAGTTTATGATTCTATTCTACTCGATTTTTGCATCGGTGGATGATGATGAATTATTGTAGATTTTGTAAATAGATTTTTGTTAAAAAACCATATACAGTCTTGAGTTGTCTAGTAGCTCTTGAAAAAGATTTGGAGCAGTTTTCCGATGCAGTTACACGTAGTATTTTTCTCAATTATTTAATGGCAAATATATTTTTGTATGAAACTTTTTAAACTTTGGGTTGGCTTTTTTTTACCCAGCGCTTACTTTACCAGACTGTTAGTCTGTTAGGTCTTTGTTGTCTAGCATTGTTTTTGTGTTTTTCTCTTGTCTAATATTCTATTGTACTGATTTGTGTGTTTAATGTATCACTTATCATAGATCAAGACTTCAATTGTAAAATAGTTGTTTTCATCAAAAAATGAAGATCAAAAAAGTGAAAGATTAACACTGTGCCATGTTAGTTATAATTATTTGTACTGAGCCTGTTTTTCAAGGAAAAAAATTAATAAAATTGTAGGCTTAGAAGTGGACCATATTTATTGATGGCTGTTGAGCAACTGGTGATTGCCTTTCTGGATCCCAGCCATTTTAGCCAATTCCAAATCCTGGGATTGGTGGCATCTCGCATCCCAATCCCAGTATTTTGGGATTGCGAAAAAAGTCCACTAAAATAGTACTTTTTGAGCGTTAGATGATAGAATAAGAATTTTAACAATCTCATGAAAATTATTTATGTCGTCTGTAAGTTGCATTGACAGTCACCGTGACTCCCAGCACTTAACTGTGGTACGAGCCTACTGCAGCCTATCCTGATACTGAATAATGATTAACCTGAAAGCTTAATCCCGAAAACAGGATTACAGATTTCCTAATTTCAGAGATACGGATTGATTTCTTTAATACCAGGATTGCAATCACTGTGACTAAGAGTTCAAAACCAATTTATAAAAGACCCTCATAAGTTCGTTGTTTACTTGTCGTGAATTCTTGATCTTTGCTATTTATGCTATACAGGTATTTACTCCTGTGTTCGTTTAGCATAGTTGACATGATAAAGGCACAAGAGTTTGTCTTGCATTATTCACACGATATTCATGATCTTGTGGTGTGATGTCACATTTTTAGTGTATTTCACATTTTTAGTGTATTTTAAGGTTTTGAAAGTTTACAAAAAAACAAAAAGTAAACATTTGATGTAGGCTTCTCATTTGTATCTTGTTGATGAAAAGAACAGTTATATTTGTTCATAATTTTGTTTCAAACATGAACATTGCTCAGGTGTTTAGCCATAATTATGCTGTTTTGGCTTAGTTTTATTTGGAGCCTATTTTAGTACAGTCTCGTGATGCTGTATATGGGCAGAGGTAGAAGGCTCAAAGTACGGAACTTCTGGCTTCTTATCAACGACGAATTAAAAGTGAAATTCTGTACATGTATTTATAGTTGAGAAAGAGAAGTCAAGGAGATAGTGTAAATAAGGTTCATATTTTGTATTTTCTAGCTTCCTATTACTGGTTCAAAGCCCACACTGTTCACGTCATAACGAATGCATGAGTAGTTGCTGGTTTATTCTTAATACCAACATTCTGTATGTGCTCTATAGCATTGAATACTATAGATATCTACTAACTACAATGTGTCCCCAAAAACGTCCCATTTTCTCTTTTTCCATATATTTGCCAAATATCAACCGATTTTCAAAATTCTTCCATTGGCACATACTGTGGACAGTTAGCAATAAAGTAGTTGTTAAATATCCCACCACACTTCAACTGTGTTGCTACACTACCATATGAAACAAAATATTTTAAAAATCGTTATAATCACTAATACATATGCAAAAAAATCATCTTCTGATACAATTTTTATTAATTGTCGTACAAAAGTCAAATTATGTTTAGTTTCACATACATATCTGATGCTTGTAAACAAAAGCAGATAATATTGCAGTAAATAATAATTTTTAATGCAGTGACGATATACCGGATTATGTAATGTGCGATTTTAGCAGTGTAGACAAGGCTCTGATGAGAACTTGTACCAGTTAAAAAATACAGTTTTCAGAGAATACTAGCAGATTTTTTTAAAGATGAACTGCAACTGGGAAAGAGTGGTGATGTCGTTAACAGAGATTTGAGAAACATGCAGCACCGACCAAAGGCATGAGACCGCAGACTGCGCATACTGAAGAGAACGTGACCACTGTGGATGAAATGGTAGGCTTGCTAAACCACAAAGGCAAGATACAAACATATCGTTTAACACGCCAGATATCCAAAGAAATGGATCTCACAAAGTGTAGCATCGTACAGATCATTCACTGCATTTTTGGTTGGAAGTGCATTTTGTTTACTAACATGCTTGCTGTCTATTATTTTTTCTAGTATTTATATTTCACAAGGTACATGTAGTGTAGCGACACAGTTAATGCGTGGTGGGATATTCAATAATCACTATTGCTAATTGTCCACAAAATCCACCAGTGAAAGAATTTTGAAAATCTATTAATATTTGGCAAAGATATAGACAATCACAAAGTGGGACGTTTTTGGGACACAGTGTAGTTACACAGAGAAAAAACCTTTATGAAAATAACATCAGAGATGCATTAAGCAGCTTCATTCTAACTGCAAGCAAAAAGTCAGAATTTGTTATTAAATTGTTGCACTGCTTCATAAAGATGCAGTTCACCTTATACAATCTACGGTTTTACTTACGTTAATGCTAGAAGTACAAGTAGTCACATTATTCTGCTAAATAGTAATGATACACATATGCACAAAAATGCAAAACTAGTGGCGTAGACAAGGGGGGCCAGACCCTCAATGTGAAATGTGAAAAGTTTTACTAAAACCTGGTTCATAAAGGTGTTGATTTTTATGTCTAAAATGTCAACCTATGAGCACTTTTATTTCCAATTTTTTCCGTAGTGCAATAGGCCCTACCCTTGGACTTCCACTAAACGGGAGGGGAGAAGAGAGGAAGGGAAGGGAGGCCCCTAATTTAATTTCTGGCTACAACACTGTGCAAAACAGTGTTGTAACTTCTAGCAGTGGATGTGATTAAATACATTTGTTTCTATAAATTATAGCAAAACTAAAAATTCATGATCAAATTATGCCGTTTAAATTGCACAAAAAGTTTTTTAAAAACGTAAAATTCAGACGGCTCAGATTTTATAGGTTTTTAAAAACGTTAAAAGCTAGGTTCTTTAAACCAATATTTAAGCCGTAGTTTTGTAACACTGACGTAGGTCTACATGTTTTAGTCCTTGGCTAAGCAGTAAGAATTAAGCCGATACATCTCTACAGGGTGGGCCAAAATATGGCACAAAAATTTTATATGCCAATAACTTCATCAAATATTAACCGATTTTCAAAATTCTTTCACTGTCAGAATCAGCAGAAAATTTGTAATAACATTAGCGCTAAAGATCCCACCACACATTATAGTTGTCGTTACACTATCTTGTGAAATGTCACTCAAGCCGGTGACGACTATGACTTAATTGCATGATCAACGTTGATTGAGCATGACGTGTGGCTTCCAAACAAATCATTATGCTGTTTGGGAGGGTCCTTTAACAGATGGTTTATCAACGTTGACAATTCACGACAATCAACCAGCTGAAGCACTGAGTGGGCCAAACTATGCAGCATTTGGTTGATCGCGCCATTGGTCAGTGGCGTCGCCGGCTTGATTGTGTCGTCCGGCAAGCATCAAGGCGGACACGTGAAATATTTGATGTGAAAACTGCGAGATGTGACAGTTACTTTGAACAATAACTGAGGCAATAAACAGGTGGTTTTGTTGTTAATTTTTTGGGATGTTGTTTCAGATATTGTTTTGTTTTCAATTGTAGTTTTTAGGACATTGATATTTCACTAGATAGTGTAGCGACACACTTGAGGTGTGGTAGAATCTTTAGTGATATTGTTACTACAAATTTTCTCCTGATTCGAACACTGAAAAAAAATTTAAAATCGGTTAATCGGTTAATAAAGTTAATGGCGAATAAAAATTTTGTGCCATTTTTTGGCCCACCCTGTATAACACTGACGAACCGTGATAAACACAGTGCACACGGACAAAATATTGTTAGTAATTTGTGAACTAATAAGGTGTTTACACGATCCAGCAAACATCCAGCTCCATTATAACATATGGCAGCAAACGTCCAGCATTAGCACGTGTATTCTGAATACATTTGCTGGAAGTTTGCTGGACGTTTGCTGGATCGTGTAAACACCTTATTAGTTCACAAATTACTAACAATATTTTGTCCGTGTGCACTGTGTTTTGACTGGGCAGTCAGACTTATGGGGTGTTTACACGATCCAGCAAACATCCAGCTCCATTATAACATATGGCAGCAAACGTCCAGCAAACGTCCAGCATTAGCACGTGTATTCTGAATACATTTGCTGGAAGTTTGCTGGACGTTTGCTGGATCGTGTAAACACCCCATAAGTCTGACTGCCCAGTGACAACCATTAGCGTCACTAACTGGGGCGGGTGCCGCCCAACTGTTCCACAACTGTGATATTGCACAGATCTGATCATTTCTGAATGCAGTCATGGGGCGGTGGGGTGCCAGATTGTAGTAAGTAATTTAAAACAGATGCCACTTTTTATCCTACCATCTACGATGCTTTTTTTCAAAAAAGAACGATACACGTCACAGAAATTTTGGCAACACAAATTTGATACGACAGTTTAGTTTTAGGGACTTCTCCCGCAGTCCCACCAGGGTTCTACAGTAAAAATGGACTTACGTTTCTCAAGGAGAAACCTCCTAGGTCATACCCAACCTGTTTATTTTGTCCGTGCAAATAGTGAGGACTGCAGACAGGCAATAATACTGCATGGAGACGTCCGCTACAGCTTTGCAGGAAAAAAAGTTCAAGCAGCTACTACACAGAATGTTAAAAACAACATATGGTCAACACAACTTCATTACAGCACTTTATGACAAAATCGTTGATTTGACTACAGTTATTCGACGGCTCAGCGAAACAGATGGGTGTTTGCATCGCAGTGATCGCCGGCTGTTCTGGTCGTTTACTCGTCTTCTTTGTGATCTGTCGCAGCGTTTTCATCTGCTGCTGGACCAGCGAGCGCCTTCTTCACTTCTGCAACGCATACAATGTGTACGCATGTCTTCGCCTGCAACTGACACTGACAGAATGTACAATATTCTGAACCGAAACGCGACTGGAGTGAAATATACAGTATCTTATTAGTCGCAGACGATTGACGTAAACGAGACTAAAATCTAAAGACGAAGAATAAAAAGAACAGACCAAAGACCTAGGATTTCAGAGCTGAACATTACCTTCGTCATTAAATTAAAGCGCAGAAGTAGAATCGTTTAGCAGTATAGCCAACGAGCTTCAAGTTACAACAAGAAAGCCCAGCTGTGGCTAGGTAAGACGCGCTACAGCCTATATGGTTCCTATTGCAGTACTGGCCTTCAAGGTCATCCAAGGTGAATATTTTTTTATGCCATTTGAAAGTCAATATGCGACTTTTTATAAGTAATCAATAGCAACCATGGCCCTATCTCTCACCGTTTTCGAGATACGGCCACTTATAGTTTAAAACTTTCCATTGAATATTGCGACCAAAGTGCTGCAGTTGGAGACATGGTTACTACTGACAGCCTATCGCTGACTGCTTACGACTTACCGTTTAGCCACATTACCGCACGATTGGCATACCGTAGAGCGTTATGACCTTTCAAGAACACCCAAGGTCAATGATTTTCAAGTCATTTGAAAGCCAATTTGCGACTTCTTATTAATGATCAGTAGTTTTAGGCCCTATCTCGCACTGTTTAGCCACAAAATATCCGTGACAAAGAAACAGACAGACAGACAACACACCGTGCCATAGACGCTCTACAGTATAACTGTAGCGCGTCAAAAAGAACGGGATGTAGGCCTATAACACGAAAATTAGCTACATAGGGCATACTTCCGTCGGTCCGAGACATTCGTCCTACGCGTCACAGAGAAGCCAAAAGCGAAACTGATATTGAGACTGGTTTTAAGACCAAAATCTGGCGCGGATATAAACTCAATTAAAGCCTGTTCCGTAAAAATGTGAGACACTCGCGTTATTGTCAGATTTTGCAATACAGCGTTAAGTCCCCGGTCCCCAGGTAAAGGTAAAGGTAAAAGGTCGTCAATTTATAAAGCGCTTTCGTCACTAACCAGAGCCGCCGCTCGCACAGCCACTGCGTGCAGCCTGCAGACACAGGCTGGCGCAGTGGCCAGGCCAGGCAGCCCCACTCAGCTGTACTAAGATCCCCTCCCCACCTTCCGTAACCCATATAAATGGGTTACTACTTATTTAACCGACCCCGGAGGGATGGCGGGCTGAGTTGGCCTTGTTGGTTGACTGATAGCGAACGCTTTACCCACAAAGTGGTCAAACAGCCATCTATCAGTCTAACGCAGGATAGGGAAAGTTCGCCGGCCGGAACCAACGTTCTAACCACTATGCTACGCCATCAACTTTGCTGCGCCACCAGGCCACAAAATGCACCAAGTAAATCATACTGTATAGCGACAGGTGTATTTTAACTTTAGAATTTTATGTTTGCATGTTTGCGTGTGTGCTTTTAACCGTATATATGTGATGTGCTGCCTTGCTGGCGTAATAATTATGATAGCCTAAATATCGCAACACGCCGTGATGCCATGCCATAATAGGCCTATAAGGAAGCGTCACAGGCCAGAAAACGTTATCTGGCAGATTGTTTACATCAGTTACATCCACTCACAGACGGCATCGCGTACCGTCAAGACGTTGGTCGGTGGCACGCAGATGACGCAGAATGCTTGCTAGGTACGGGTCTGAGCTCTTGAACTGTGGCAAACAGTTTTCTGTCGGTGTTCCGTCGCTCTGCTGCTGCTGCTGCTGCGAGTCTTCAGCGTGCATCCAATTCACGCGACTATTAGCAGCAAACGCATAGCAAGTCACTCAACTATCTTTACTTAACCTCTACTTTGCTAGGCTTACTGCAGGTCTACTGTACACACAACACTGTGTGCCAAAAAACGTCATATTAACCGATTTTCAAAATTCTTTCACCAGCACACTCACTGGTCAATTGGCAATAAACCGATTATTGAATATCTCACCACACCGTAATTGTGTTGCTACACTACCTTGTAAAATATAAATGTAAAAAAAACTAGCAACAGGCAACAATCACATTGGTAAACGAACAAGACACTTCAGACTAAGATCGCTGAAAATGATCTGTACGATGCTACACTGTGTTAGAACCAGTTCTTTTGGGTATCTGGTGTGTTGAAAGATACATTTGTTTCTGGTCTTTCTGTCTTAGTAGGTCAAGCAGTTCATTTACAGTGGTCCCGTTTCCTTCAATTATGCACGCGTTTCAGTCTGCAGCCTCATGCCTTGGTCGGTGTTTCGCGTTTCCCAAATCTTTTTAGTAAAGTGCCCAGTTCTTCCCTTTTGCAGTTTGTCTTCAAAAATTCCTTCAGTATTTTCTGCAAACCATATTATTCGAACTGGTAGAAATTTTTAATCACTGCCTTGTCTATGTTGCTGAATGGCATGTTACCGCATTAAAAACCATTATTCGCAATAACATCTTTTGTTTTTGTTTACAAATGCAAGCCATGTACCAAAAACTAAACAACATTTAATTTCAATACGCAAATTAGTAGAAAATTGTTTTCAGAGGTTAAGTTCTTGTGATGTAATTGTTCTGATTATAGTGATTTTTAAACATCTATATTTCACTAGGTAGTGTAACAACACAGTTAAAGTGTGGTGAGATATTTTATAACTACCTTATTGAAAATTGTCCACAGAGTGCGCCAGTAAAAAAGTTTTGAAAATCTTTTAATATTTGGTAAAGATATGGACAATGACAAAGTATGACAGTTTTTTGGGACACAGTGCAGAATAGGCAATGGCAGTATTGACTGACACATTGATATCTGAAAATATAACAAAAAAGCCCAAGAAAGCCCAACAAAAACAAGAAAGCCCACCTGTGGCTAGATAAGACGCTGTGGCTAGGTAAATACGTTCGATCTGTGTTAAATGACATTTGCATTAAAATAAATTTAATCTATGTTTCTCATAATTGAACAGTTTTTGCATTAATTGGCTGTATTATGTTAGTGCTGTAAGTCTGTAAACTATAATAATACATAAGGTAACTTTTTATTCGCACAAGTGCAGAGGAACAAAACACAAAATGAAAAAAAATCAGACAGACAAACAGACGGATAGACAGACAAACAAACGGACAAAAAGTAGGCCTATACTATTCGGAAAAATCAGTCAGAAACAGTCACTAAACATGCTACAAAAGTAGGGTTATTGCATGCAAATTAGATTTACATAGAATATAATCTGAGGCTACAGTTATGATTTGTGAAAACGAGTTTAGTCTGCAATAACAAATCACATCATTCATGAGTGCAGTGTGAGTATATACACTGTAACCCTACAAAATACTAACTTAGTATTTTCAAGAACAAACTTCATCGTCAGTCACAATAACTCATAGAGTTTAACGATTTCTAAAATTGTTTATTACACGTGCAATTTGATTCAAAAATAATGAGCACCATTTTTTTAAAAATCATTAACATTTGTCCATTAAAAAGTTTTCTCAGCGTCTCAGCGATTAGTGCTATGGAACTAGCCTACTGCAGCGTGAACATGGTAGTTAAATTTGGCTTACTTTGAATTGCGCAGCAGTGTTGCAGTCTTGTTGTCAATGCGCTTCGTCAGGTGATAAATTGAAGAAACCACGAAATTATCCTCAGTGCACTGCACAAACAGCATCAGTATCATGTCAACGATTTGACTGAACTGGTTTTATGATACATCAAGCAGCAAATAATTAATGCCAGTTAATAATGTAAATGACGTAGAGTCGGTGTCTTAACTCTCAAGTCGATTACCTGTGTCAGTCTATAGAATGTCAAGTTTTATCTAAATCTGGAGGTACAGCTCTGGCAAAATTAACACACGTTTCAAATTAGCAACGTCTGTATCAGCATCATTAGATTTACAACGCAAAAACAACCAGGTTTTAGTAAATTAAGCACGAAGTTGTTTATTACACCTACACCAAGCAGAAATGTCGCTGCGTTGCCGACAGAGAACGCGGTCGTCCTCTTACCTATGCATTTACTTGTTTAAATTTTTAACCGAAAGTCCACTTTTACACTGGACAGAAAAACGTAATAAGGTTCATTAAGACGGCCACACGATAAGCATATATAAATATCATAAGTATATAGGGCATACGTGTATAAGCTAAACTTTACGTCGGTCAAGAACACGTCTACCTTCGATTCAGTCCACTTTCTACGGCCCTCAGTTTGAGAACCGCGCATCTTTATCTGTGCTGCTGCTGCTGAGTTGCTGGGCTCAGGAGACGGCGGAGAAAAGAGCGGATCCGGAGACGTGGCTAAAGGGTCGTACAAATGTTGCTTGTTCAGCACTGGACCGCCGCTAAAATCTTTGCGGAGTTGTGCCGTGGTATTTCTTTCCTAAACAAAACATATTCACCATGATAGTAACACGTGTCGCAGTTCCCATTTTCGTCCCGTGTTACCGCCGCCAAGTACGTTTAATTGGATCAAGTCTGGTCACTCGTAGTCACGGGTCGGTACTTCCGTTCCCGTTTTGACCAAATTCTGGAGTTTGTGTAGTATCAACAGTACAGACGCAATCTCCGCAGTGAATAGTATTTTGTCAGCAAAGTAACTAAGTTAATATTTGCGTGCCTTGCCTGATTCAAGTTAGTTATTTCTATTTGCTTACTTACATGCTCATTTTACTCTTTTAACAACCATTTTCATTAGTTCACCGTCTGCATCTAATGCTATTTAAATTGTTTTTGTAAACCTAGCTAAACTGTAAAAAAAACTCGAAATGGATCTTAATTCAACTGCAGTGTATTTTGTGTCGTAATGTACCTTCGTATTTTCGGTAAAATAAAATTAAAATCGGGCTTATTTTTTTTACTAAAATATCTTAAGTCCATTTCCCTAAAATTATTTATCTTTCGGATATAAATAATAAATATTTTAAATCCACATCTTTCGTTAAAAAAGTCATCAAACGTCGTCTTTTAGTGTGGTATAAAGCCACATTTAGGCTGCTGTCGGAGCTCTTTGAAAATACGTTATATAATAATAAAATACTTCACGTGACTGCCAGTGGCTGGCAGTCACGTGATAGGCCGTAGGTCCTTTTGGCCGGCTCCGGCAGTATAAAAAGCGAAGCGCAGTGATGACAACTATATAGCGTCGTTAAATAATCCGACTCCAGTCCAGTGACAACTGATCAGTTTGATCGAGCGCTCAGACAGAGCACATCGACTGACAAGGTGCTGAGCCTTCGCCTTCGCCTTCCCAAACGAAGCAACAAAAACCAACGAAGCACCCTTCGTCCAAACGAAATCCACTGTTTAATGATAACTATATATTTGTCCATTCGCGGTCATTTCACAAAGACCCTTTCGTCGGCAACCCTTCGTTTAACACGAACTCATTACCAGCATGGGTAACCGCCTATCTTTCGGGGCCGAAGGTACCCATGAAGCTGAGATCTTGCTATCACCCAGTACGAAAGACGAAGCGAAAGCAGCGGGTGGTTACACAACTCGTAATTGTCGTTGTAAAAAGCTGTAAGCCTAAGCAAGTGATGTTATACTGGAGACTACGAAGTTGTTGCGCGGCGATTTGTCAGCAAAAAAATTAGTCTTGGTCCTGGTCTTACTTTTTGTCTGTCTATTCATATAACAACTAACGGTTGCATACAAAGCAAACTAACCGGTTTTTTGCTGACTGCAGAGTTCCTGGCGAGTTCAGTGCGCAGTGAAGTAGTGGATGAAGACTTGGTGAGACTGGTAGCTGGCGTTGTTGATTGTTGTACTGATGACCCACGACTCAACTGACCACGGCCCGCAACAATCCCTTCACGACTTGACCGTGGCGTTTGACCTTGACCATGACCTACATTTATCGACGTACTCAGCTGTGACGGTCTCGAAGGTGGCTTCCGACCGGCGTCGACGTCACGCGGCTGGTGTGTCTTTCCCGTCATTAAGCTGCGACGTGGTCGCACACTGGGGTCCAGAGACAGTCGCTTGTTGTACCTCGAAGGGGACGTGGATGCCGCTACTGGCTTGCTAGCACCAGCGGGCTTCGGGCCTCCTCCCTTGACTAGTTTCGCTATCTTGGACGTCATCGACGTCGCCGTGGAAGCAGCTGCCCTAGTGCCGCCACCGCCGCCGCTCACTGCAGCCTGACTCAGATTCTCCTTCGTATCGTCGCCGTTCTCGCCGCTGCGTTTAGCCAGACTCGAGGCAGTCGCCTTCATTAGCGAACTACGCCGTGAAGTGGAAGAGACCGACCGTGATGATGCCGACGACGACAACGGGAATCGTGCTTCGTCTTTCATGGAGGTCTCCAACGTCTTGACACGACTGGCGGCGTTGGTCTGGCTAGCGCCCCTGCCCAAAGAAGGCCGCTCCGCGACGGACATGTTAAGTTTATCTCCAGTAGCGGCACTTTGATCGTTTGACTTGGACTTCAGCGGCAGAATGCCTCCGAGTGACTGACGTCTGGTGCTGGTCAGGATGGAAACGCTACGACGAAGATCGACCTTCGACTTCGCAGCAACCGTGCCCGCCGCTTTCTGCTCGATCTGCGGTCTTCTGCCCACACCTACCGAGTCGCGTCGCGCTGAATTTCTACTTGTAGTCATCGTGCTGGTTGCTTGTTTTTCGATGTCGCACAATTCAGGGTCGGCGATGACGTCAGAGGATGATGCGGCGCCCACCTGCTGAGTGTCTTCCTCCGCCTGTCTTTGCAACTCGTCGTCTGCTGCTACTGACATTTGTTGACACTCGCCGCCAAGACCGGAGTTAGTAGCTGCCGGACCTGTAGCAAAAACAAAACAAAACCGGGCTCTGTTTTAGTTTAACTGAAATAATCAAGCTCTTTTTGTAATACTTATTTAATAAACCAGCAAAAGGCATGATACGTTACCGACATACAGTACTGTGCAATGAATTATCGAACACTTGGCTTTTTTGGCTTGTTTGAGTGTAGTTATACATTACGCATTACGTGTACAAGCCTTTATGTCAAGAAGACGTCGTCAAGCTGGTGCGCACTGCCCCGGCCAAGCAGTCCAGTCTCGATTCAACGCTAACATGGCTACTGAAAGACTGTGTTGACTTCTCGCGCCGTACCTGACTCATCCGTTCAACGAGTTGCTGTCGTTCGGCTGCGTCTCCGATTTGTTCAAAGTTGCGTACATCACGCCATTACTGAAGAAACCGGGGACTGACGTTGATGCGGCGGAAAATTATCGACCGGTGTCAAATTTGTCTGTCTTGTCAAAGACGCTGGAACGTGCTGTGATCTTCCGCGACATCAGTCAGCTTATAGAAAGGGCCATTCGACAGAAACGGCTCTACTTAAAGTCTGCTCTAACCTAACCGATATGATGGATTCTGGTCATCATGCACTTTTAGCTCTCTTGGACTTATCAGCTTTGACACGGTTGATCATGATATACTGCTGACGCGTATGTCCCGGGCATTTGGGGTACGTGGTGACGTTTTGAGTTGGATGCGCAACTACTTGTCAGGCTGCTGCTACACTGTGCGGTTTGGGGGCACTGAGTCTTTAAGTCGTTGCATGCTGTACGGAGTCCTTCAAGGATCAGTGTTGGGTCCACTCCTGTTTGTTTTATATACTGCTGATCTTGGCGGTATTGCGAATAAACATGGAGTAAACTCACACTTCTACGCCGACAACGCACAGCTGTACGTGTCAGATAGACAACAAGAAGCTGGTGAAGCCGAACAAAGTCTAGTCAACTGCATGGAAAACATTGCGCAATGGATGGCGTCCAATCGCCTGAAGTTGAATCCATCGAAAACCGACTTCATGCGGTGTGCGACTCGACGGCGTCAGCATCAGCTGAGCAAAGACCACGCGACTTTTGCTGGGTCTGACATTCAGCCGTCATCAACAGTGTGTGATCTCGGCGTCTTACTGGATTCCGAACTGTCGTTCGGACCACACATCAGCCAGTTAGTCAGCCGATGTTTCTTACAGCTGCGCCGTATAAAGAGCTGTGTGCATGCCTTGCCGATGGACGCAGCAAAAGCAGTAGTCAACAGCTTTGTCATCTCCAGAGTCGACTACTGCAACAGTCTGTTGGCCGGGGCTCCTCGCTACCAGCTGGATGCTCTACAGTCGGTGTTGAACACAGCGGCGAGGTTGCTCATTGGCGCCAAGAAGCATGACAGCATCAGGCACGTGCCCCGGGACCGCCTACATTGGCTTCCAGTCCAGCAGCGCGTCCAGTTCAAGTTGTGTCTGCTGACATTTAAAGCGCTGCACGGACTTGCACCGACGTATCTCGCCGATCTGTGTCAACCAGTGGCATCAGTTGGCAGCAGAGAGAGACTGCGTTCTGCCACTCGCGGTGACCTTGTCATCAGCCCAACTGTCACGTACTTTGGTGCTCGGTCGTTTGCTGTTGCAGGACCCAAAGCCTGGAATCAGCTTCCGGCAGACATTCGTGCGATTGACTCAGTCAACTTGTTTAAATCTGCTCTGGAGACATTTATTTGTGTAGACTAGATACTCCGCGCCCTTGTAATTGGTTTCCGTGTTACGGCGCGATAGAAATTGTCAGTGTTATTAGGCTGCCCGGAACGGTAGTTCCTGGAAGGCCTTATGTTTTTCTGCTGTTTCTTTATTATTTTTTTCAACGCGAGATCTTCGAGGTTCATGGACCGATCTCCGCGAAATTTTGCCACATGTTCGGAAGCATGTTCAATTTATAAATGCCGGTTCAAAAGTTTGGGGGGTCTGCCCCCCCCAAAAAAAAAATGGGGGGGGCAAAAACACGCTAAATTTGGCCAGATTTCGGACACCTTTCTACTTTAAGCGCGAATATCTCCGAAACGGATGGAGATATCCAAAATCTTTAAAATGGTGCACTACAGCGTTCCTTCCCGCGTTCAACGAATAAAGGTCGGTGAACTTTGGTCCACTAACCACGGAGATTTAGAAGTGCAATTGTTCCGCAAAAATCGAATTTTTCGGAATACCATATTTCGGCCCCTAGGGGTGCTGCGCCACGAAATTTTTACACGCGCTATAAAATGTCCAAGTCTTGTTAGCCTACACTTCACAGGAGATAAGGGTTCCCACAAGAATTTTTTTCAAAGGAGGGTCAAAAATTGTCTTATAATTCAGCGTATGAGCCACTAGAACTTTTGCGCTAAAGGGATTAACCTAATGAAACTTTACCACGTAATGTAACGCTGGATGGGAGTGTTAACCCGTGTACAAAATTTAGGGGGCACCGCCCCTTACAATTTGGGAAGGCAATAATGTTGTCCAGTCTTTCGTGAAAACGGTTGCAGATAGACATGGGGATGCTGCCTATCACAACAAGCACTAGTGACGAGCTTTTCATTCGTATTAATATCGATGACTTTGGAAGACCGTAAACTTCTTAAAATAATGTTTTTTAAAAAAATTTTTGCTATCTTTAGTCGCATCAGCGCACACTCTAAGAATGAAGTGCGACGAAATGGCTGGAGATAATCTGACAGTTTGCGAACAGGAACTGCTATATGCGTTCGCGCGTCTCGTGAGCATTAGCTTAAATTTCTTGTTCTCAAAATCAACTGGACTACATCACTGCATTTGCTAAATTAATCCTGCACCGCTCACCGTCAGTTTCTTCATCCCGAGCCTGCACGGCTGTCGTCGTCGCCTGTCTTGGTCTTGGTGCTTGCGCTGGCGGGGCGTCGTAAGTGACCATAATCTGACCGCCGTCGTTGGTGTCAAACAGGACCGTGGCTCGCTGCCGACTTGGCGTGTCCACACCCATCGACCATCTGCCTCCTCCCGCTGCACAATAACCCGCCATTTTGTGTCGTCAGATAAAATTAACAATAATACGTTTTCCATGAAGTATTTCCATTTTGTAATAGTTGGATAATTCGACGACAAGTTTCGTTTTTTTTCTACTTACTAAAACTTTCAACAACTAAATTCAATCACACGTGTATTGTTCCATTTTCTTATATATTTAGTTAATTATTTTACTGCATTATAAAAACGAAAACAAAGTAAAAAGAAGGAAAGGCCTGCTATCTTCAAGTAGGGCGCAATCGTTTTAGATGAACATTTTAAAGCAGAGCATTATTGCAACTATTTTAGCGCTACAAACATTTTAAAATGTTCAGTACGCATAAACAAAATATTTGCAAGGACAATTTTTGTGTAACTTACTACACCTTTCAAACTTTACTAAAACCGCAAATATTATATATAAAAAAACTGCAAGCAATTCATTTAATGTTGTATAAGCGCAGATGTAAAACGGCAAAAAACAAAAAGTATAAGCACGAACAGTATGCATTAGCTTAGTCATTTATATCTGGTTGCTGAGAACAGATTAAATGTCTAAGCTAATACATTAATTCGTGCTTATACTTTTTGATTTTTGCCGTTTTACATCAGCGCTTATACAACAATGAATAAATTGCTTGCAGTTTTTTTTATATATAATTTAATTTACACATCAGTGACGATTTCCCGTGCGGCGTAACGGCAATGTTGTTGTCATCGATCTGTGGGCTGTTTTTCCATTGATTCAACATCCTCATCGACATCTCCGTACCGCTGTCCATCAGTCTGCACGCATCGCCACACCATTTCAAACAATAAGTCGTCGATTTTTTAAATTAGCGTCAAAAGTGCATGTTTTCTTTAACATTTTTAAAGCTAGTACTGATAAGAATCGATGCTATCTTGACGTTCAAAACGTAGGCTTATATTTCCCGTTAAGCCATTAGAATAAACTCGAAAAGGTTTACCGGTCTACAACTAGATTACATAATGGCCAATTTCAGTTCTTTTTTCTTTGTTTTTGGAAAATGGTACAATGCACAAACTTTCAAGAGTTGAGTAATGCCGTGCATGGTTTTAACTTAAATAACGTTCTGCTTGCATGTACGTCAGAAAGACACTAGACCAACGAACTTACCTTGCTTGCGTAGAATAAATCCGAAAGATTACAATGATATGATTTAAATTTCACGACAACGACAGACAACAAGACGGTCTAAGTAATGTTACTTTAAGTTGTACTCGTAGCCTACAACTGACACGAATGTTACGAAATTGCGCGTGACAGCTACAGCTCGGAAAGTTAGTTTCAAAGGTCGCCCATCTGCGGCTCGGCTGGCATGCCAGGTAAACTTCGCACCTTCATAGCCACTGCAGTGATTGTTATTAGGCCTTCTTCTTCTTTTTCTTTTCCAATAATGCACATATCCTCTTGCGAGTAATATAAAATTCTAATGACTTTCTGTAAATTTATTATTTTTTTATTTAGTGGACACAGTACATTGCAGCACACACATCATCACAGCTGGAAAACAGAGCACAAGTACTAACAGTTGCCCAGCGTTAAGACTACACAAGCAGACAGATAAGGCGATTAGCAGGAGTTAGTAACTCCGTAAATACACAGACAAATCAATGTCTTTAACCTGCACTGTGACAAACACTGACTAGTGACCACGCCTGTTGATCGAACTCAAGTCGATGTCAGACAAAAAGACTTCCGTTTACGGACCGTTGTTTACGCGACAGAGGTGTCAAATGTCAGACGTGAACTTATTGCGCATTCTCGCAAAAAAAACTTTAATGCGCTAGTTACACTAGTATTTCGAAAATAAAATTCTAATGACTTTCTGTAAATTTATTATTTTTTTTATTTAACGGACACAGTACATTGCAGCACACACATCATCACAGCTGGAAAACAGAGCACAAGTACTAACAGTTGCCCAGCGTTAAGAATACACAAGCAGCCAGATAAGGCGATTAGCAGGAGTTAGTAACTCCGTAAATACACAGACACTCAACGTCTTTAACCGACTGAATGAAACTAGCCAAGAAGCTGAAACAAACCGTATCAGGCGGAGTCCCCCACACATTAATTACTTCGCATGCAAAAAAGTTCTGACGAGCTGTCTTGGTGCATCACTAGTATGATGCTGTATTCCTTGTCACGTTTAGTGGTTGATCGTTCTGTTGCTGTTGGAAGTAATACGGAACTATGTCTATATCACAATCTGTCAGAAATACAAAAATCTACATTTGGAACTCGTTTGCTGCGGACATATAATTTTAACTTTTTTGTGTTGTATTTTGTAATTTTATGCGTATTTTATACATGTTTATGCTGTTTTTGGTATAAATAAAACGATTGATAATTAATTTGACATTTTATGATTAACGTAGACAGTTCAAATCCTTGAAAAGCAGGGTTATCATGCTGATAAGGCTACGTGATATGTGATAACTGATGAATGTGATGAATGTGATAACTGCTGCAAGAGATCATGTGAACACAACGGGGCGCAACATTGGCGGTAGGTCTATCTCCAGTGACATGACGGCGATCAATGTATTGTTATAAGCTTATCGTAGTTCAGCTACACTTGACGAGCAGTCGTCAATAGTGTGCTGTCGACAGCTTACAGCCGATCGTTAGTTGACAGCTGCTGCTCGGTTCGATCTGTAGCGACATAGTATCGCACGGTATTTTTTTTACAATTTGTATCATTGGTTACCACAGTCAGTTTGCTTGGAAATATGCTATACGTAAGTTTAAAAAGCCAGTGAAACTCAAGAAGAGTAATCAGTCGCAAGGCAGGCTACTGGTCATCTGACGATCACAGAAACTATACAAAATGCTGCTAAAATAGCGCATACATAGTTTGAATTTTGCGGACAATGAAGATCAAAATGTTTTTATTTATTGCATCGCTAGCTGCTTTCCTCTGTCTTAGCAACACGTGAGTGATGATGAGCTTATTATATGTATAGCCTAGTTATAATATTGAAATTATGCAGTTTAATTTATACTTCATATTATTCGTACCTATTGTTACGTGTCCTTGTAGTCTTAGGACTTAACGCCACGCTAAAGTTTATTCGTCCTTCTTCATCATCATCAACAACCCTATAAATCACACAATATTGCTACAAAATTTGCAATATTTCTGCAATTTTCCATGCATGTTGACTATAAAGAGCATCCATGCAAAGAAAAAAGCTTGACGCATGGAATAACGTGGGTATAAGGTAATTTTGGGCCAAAATCCTTTACCGTTAACTGTATTATGTACTTTGTGGCAACATCATTCTAGGCGGAAGTTTAAGATCTGTGACCGCTTCTAGTTTGCAATTTATCGAGTAGGCCTATTTGACCCGAAAGTTTCGCTTATTCCAGTGTACGACAGTACGAGCTATTGAGACTGAACAATCGGAAAAAAATTATTCTTTGTGTAGCGTATAATATTAAACACTGTTTTAGCGACGACATAATGTACGCTGTACGCTGTAGATGTGTAGCCGAGATCCTATCGATGGGTACAGCTCACACTGCCGCTGCTGCAGTCGCCGAAGTTGAAACTAGAAATAATACGAACGAAATTGGCCAGTGCAATCTAAAATTGTGGTACATGAAGACCAGAGTAGAAGATCTTGCTTCTCGCTTACACCAGACAAAGACGAAAAAATGCGTTTCGGCGGACGTGGACGCAGTGATGAGAAATAACGCCTACGCCAAAGCGCGGACGGAAACTACTGAGCCTGAATCTATGGAATCCGTGTACAAAATTGAGGTCAAGCATGGCAGTAAACGTAAACGTCCGCTGGACAGGCAGAATGCTTCTGACGGACCACCAACGACGGTTTTGTCAAGTCGACGCTACGACTGGCTGTCATCGGCCGTGAATGGATGTACGTTGACTGTCGTTCAGACAGCTACTGTTTGCTACTACGCCGCCACGTGCCAGCATGTTTGCCTGCAGAACGTCACCCACGACGACGTTAGTGATGACGACAACGCTAGACAACGTTTCACCGTGCTTCCGTCGGTTTTACTGGTAACCACACTGAGGTTCGCCGGGCATGAAAACGTAGAAAAAGAAGCGATTTCGACAGAAATGAACAACAGTATGTCACTCAGCAGCCACGATACGTCTGTGACGTCTAATGTCAGTGTTGCAGGTGCAGTCACAGATGACGTCCGTGTTGATCGAAGCGTTTCACTTTCCACAGAGGCTGCAAACACATCCAGCGTATCAACGATAACAAATACCACACAAAAACTGCAGTCATCCAGCAACGTTAATGTCGCAACAATAATCACAGTCGCAGCAGAAAATGAACTGACAGCTAATAAGACGAATACCACTCACAGCACTCGTTTACCATCAGCACTTGCAGTTAATACGACAATGACAACAGAAGCGGCTAAAGAAGAACTGGCGAAGTCCAATACGTCGTCAATCAAAAATATCACATCAGACACCATTTCACGTCATGGCGTTAACGACAAATGCAAACAACAGAACTTATATTACAAAGCGTTTGTTAGCAGGAAACAGAACGAGCGCGGAAAGAAAATCAGGCTTCAGATAAGCAACGAACAAACTGGGTCTGGAGAGAGCGTTGAAACTTTAGCGAAGAAATCAGTGATAAAGATAGAATCGAAAGATGTTGCAGATCATTACCAACATCATCAACATGTTCAAAGTTTATCAGGCGACAGTGACACGGAATATTTAGAAAGATCTGGTAAGATCACGGAGGATAACGGAACAAACCGTGGCAAATCACGTATTGACGTCCAGGACTGGACGTGTGAACAGCTGAACTCTTACTACAAAACATTTGTAAGCAAGAAAAAAAAAGAGCGTGCAAAGAGAAAAAAACTCAAACTTCAGACAAACAACAAGCAAGCTGTTCCCGACAGATCGACACCGACAGTTGCATATTCGTCACATCGACATAACGACTCGTTATCACCGCTAGACAGGTGCTTCTTATCGTCAGCAAATCGCTCGTATACACTCTGCTATTTTGTTGCAGTGTTTCAACATGTTTGCTTAAAGAACGATTACCACCTTAGTGTCCCCTATAACACAACAACTGGTGTTTTAGAGATCTATGCATCTGGCTTAGCACATCAAACCAGTTTACCAGGGACGCACAGTGGAACAGAGTTAAATATAGTAAAGAAAATAAAAAGCACTGAAAGTTTAGCGAAAGATTCAATGATGAAGATAGACACAGACGATGCAACAGAAAATCATCAACTTATTCAAAGTTCAGCAAACGATAGTGAAGCAGAATATTCCATGACACCCGAGACGCTCGTGGAAGATGACACATCATACGACGACATATCACATTATGACGCTGATGAGAAATGCGAGCAGCAGAATTATTACAAAGCATTTGTGAGCAAAAGACAAAAGAAACATATAAGGGAACTAAGGCATCCGATGGATAACCAACAAATTATTTTCAACCGATCGATGTCGACAAATTCGTACGCGCCACATCGATTCAACAACTCACTATCACCGCTCGACGGATGTCTGTTGTCTGCCAATCGTTCGCACACGCTCTGCTACTTCGTCGCCATGTGTCAACACGTTTGTCTAAAGAACCTCTACATGCAAGATGTTCAGGAGGTCGACGACGCTCGACGTGCGGTGAAACGGCTTTCATTTGCCGAAATCCCCGTGACATCGCCAGCCAGTCAGCCAGATATAGAAAAACAATCGTTTTCAATAAAGATCAGTACAAAGACACTGATCTCCGAAAGTGATGAAGATAATTTAGCTGCTGCAGCGGCTGACGATAAAACGTCTTCCACATCGGCCACGCAAAATGCAACTCAGAAATCACAGTCAGCAGTTCCAAGACCAGTTCTGTACGTGTCACGGCGTCGCCGCAACAGCCGACTGTCTCCCATCGCGTGCTCATCGTCTTCCAATCGCTCGTCCGCACTCTGCTATTACATGTACGTGGCCACGTGTCAACATGTTTGCCCAAACTATGACTCTCGCCTTGATGCAAAAGATGACGATAATCGATACTATTTAATAAACCCGCGGTCAGTTGTTGAATTCGAGACATCAGTATCCGGATTAAACAACACTAAAGCTAAAGATATGAAAAAGCAAGCGAATAACAAATTACGTCATGAATATAACAACATATGCGAGCAGCCAAACTTTTATTACAAGACATTTGTGACCAGGAGACAGAGGGAACGTGGAAATAGATTAATTACTGGTAGCTATGATACTGACGCAGATTATTTGACGAATAACTTACCTGTCAATGACGGCGTTTCAACTGCTACATGCAACATATCGGTCCGTGCAAACAGGACGCAAGAATTACATTATACGAGCAGATATTCTCTCGCAGCAGCAGAAACAACTGCTACTAGAGAAACTGAAGTTACTAAGAAAGCGAATGCAACGGCAACAAGCGATAGCACTGGCCAACCAGCACCAGTCAGCACAACAGCGACAACAAAAGCGACCGAAGAAGAACTGGTTAACAAGTCGAGTGCGACGTCAACCGTAGGTATGATCGATAATTCCATGCTAGTGGAGGATCAGCATGAGCAGCGGCTGCGATCAATGGAGGTCAAGTTACTTCAACTGGAAAATCAGTTGCTGAAGTCAACAGCGGACCGCGGCAGCTGCACGACGACGAACGTCGAACTAAGAAACTACGTCACACATTTGGAACGCGAGCTGATGAAACGCAACCAGAACTTCGACGAATTGAAAACAGAAGCCCAGCAGCTGCGTCACAGCAACTTGGAAGCTGCAGCCGTTGAACAGTGCAAAGTCGATAAACTAAAAGGCATCGTTAGCAACCAGTCCAGTTTACTCGGCAGTCTACAGAACAAGTTTACTGGTCTGGAGATAAAGATGCTGCAACTTGAAAATAAAATGCTGCAGTCAACGGTCGACCGCTCCAATGAAACAATGAAAAACGTAGAACTGGAAAACCAGGTCATGCATCTGGAACGCCAGTTAATGAGCGTCAGTCAGAGCTTCGACGAAGTTAAGTCGGAGAACGAGCAACTGCGGCAGAAAAACTTGGAATTATTGGTAAAAGAAGCAAATGACGACGACAACCACCACCAACACAAAGTCGACGAGCTGCGTGACGTCACCAGCAACCAGTTCAGTCTGCTGAATGGTCTGCAGGACAAGTTTGTCGCTTTAGAGCGCGACAATCGTTTCCTGGTAGAACGAGTTCTCAACCAGTCTTTGATGCTCACTGAGATTATGCTACGCGTCGACAGGACGACGATAGCCGAAGCCGACAATCGCGTCAACATGCGTCTGCAGCAGGAACTGACGACACTCAGTCAGAGCTTCGTTGAGTTAAAGACCGAAATTGATCAACTGCGGCAGAACAGCTTTGAGCTTGCATCGAAAGAGAACGAAAACAAAAATCAACAGAAACTTACCGAAGAGCTGCACAACATCACCAGCAACCAGTCCAGTGCACTCGACGCTCTGCAGAACAAGTTCTCTGGCCTGGAACGCGACCATCGTCTCCTCGTCGAACAAGTCCTGAACCAGTCTCTGATGACGAACGAGATGATGCTGCGTCTAGAAAAACTGAGCTTCCGCGAACAGTCGCCTCAGCTGAAACAACGAGATGATAACAGCGGGAAGACTTCAGCCGCCACAGTTTTACGCACCCCTCCATCGCCGAATTACAACATGTTCCCCGATCCGCCCATCTACAAAACCCACGATGGTTTTGCTGCAAAAGGTCGTCGCTACTTTCTCGTTTAGTAATCTATACATTTTAGTCATTATTGTTTAAGTTTAAACACGAAATTTTAGACGAAATATTTTATAAGTTCTTTTTTTGTCATTAATATGTTATTGGAGTTTGTCTGATGGTCTTAAACGCATAAGAATCTGTACAGTCTGGTTGGATTTCCGTATTAGTAAAATAGGGTATATTAATTTTTTTTAAAATGGTGTTACCATTTTATTTATGGTGAATAATGATGTATATATTAACAGTAATTTATCGACAACTTTGATATAAAAATCTTTAACATTTTTCTAGTAATGTACTGTACAGATCCTCTTGTAAGTAATGTCGTGCATGAGTACGACATGAGTTTGCACAGTACGTACGGTACCTACACGACGTTGCTTTGGCAGTAGTAGGCCTAATTCAGCCGTGGTTAGCTTTTACCCGGTTTACACGATCAAGCAATCATCAAGCAAACACCGAGCAAACATCGAACAATTAGAGCACACGTCGTGCACGTGTATTTTGAATGCATTTGCTGGATGTTTGCTCGATGATTGCTCGATGTTTGCTTGATGATTGCTTGATCGTATAAACGGGGTATTTCACTTTGCATCAGACGTTCCGCGCAAGATATATAATCAGCTTTCAAGCGCAACGATTCTATCAATCGTCTATGAATCTGTGATTTTCACAATTTTATTTCGCTATTTTGTTTTTGTACAACGCTGTCGTAACAAAAACGTGTTTTTTTCAGTTTCTGCCGATGGTGATGTGCATAAATAATTTGATGTACGATAGAACTCATATGCCAACTATAGTTGCGTTTGAGAACATCAGTTAAACCAATAGAATGATGATACACAGTCTGGGAATGATAGCAATGTGTCTGGGCAGACTGTTATGACCGTTACGTGCAAGGCCAGCCCGAAGACGCTGTGTTCGTGGTGCACCCGACGCAACATCTTGACGTAGCAGTCTTCTGTGATGCCGCTGGCTGGACTATCATTCAACGACGTTTCGACGGATCTGTAGACTTCTGTCGCACCTGGACCGATTACAAACTTGGATTCGGCAGTAAGTTCGCTTTGACTGTTGTGAAGTAGTAGACGATAATATTTGTTGAAAAAGTGCTAATTTTTGTTTTATTTTTGGCCTTCTAGGTTTAGATAATTGGCCTACAGTTGCACTTTTTGTGTTTTTAACAATTTTACTATACACTCCGCCTTGGTACTGCTATTGCACTTATGTTGCAGCATCATTGTCCATTTTTACCAAAAAAACGTTTTTAATAATAATATTGTATGATTCGTGTTGAAGCTCCTCTGCTGTTTATTTGTCATATTCCAACCGCAGAGATTCAAGTCTCTTGTTTATGCTAAAGCTCACTATCTGAAAAGCAAATATTAATATAGTCACACTTATTGACGCAAATTGTTAGATTAAAAGTTTTAAGTAACTTGCTGTTGGGAAACTCATTGCAAAACTACGAAGCGTCACTTGCCGCATGAGATCACACCGTGTGAGACTAGCTACCTGCAGCCGACACAGGTGAACGCGCACAAGTTTAACCGCAGCCAGACAGACTACACTGTGTCTCAAACAAGAAATTTGAGCAAATCTCACGTCAGCAAATCTGACGCGCGAAACACACCTGTTGACTGATATTGCTAGTTTTTTCTTGCATTTATATTTGAGAAGGTAGTGTAGCGACGCAGTTACGGTGTGGTGAAATATTTAATAATCGCTTTATTGCAAATTGTCCAAAAAATGTGCCAGTGAAAAAATTCGAAAATCGGTTAATATTTGTCAAAGATGTAGACAGTTACAAAGTGGGACGTTTTTTGAGACACAGTGTAGTACTCGATTTATCTACTCCAGAAGGATAGAAGGCTGAGTTGTATAAAGAATGGACTAATCGACTAAGTTCGTTGTAAACAATCTAGTGGTGCGTGTTAATGAGTGTGGTCAGCAAAAATCTGTCAGTGATGTGTACCAGGCGTTGACGGCGAGCACTGGCTTGGGAACGAAATGATTCATCTGCTGACAAACCAGGACCAGTACTCACTGCGCGTCAGTCTGACGGACTGGAACAACCGGACGCACGTGGTCGACTACGAGCAGTTTCGACTCACAGAAGAGGCTGACGGCTACCGACTGTACGTGGCCGGGTACCGCGAACAACCCGTACCGGACGACGGTGGCGCCCTGGCCGGCGACTCGCTGCTCAAACACAACGGCTGCCGGTTCTCGACGCACGATGTTGACAACGACCGCGTGGAAGCGCCGAGCTTCGAGCACGGCAGCTGCGCGCGCCGTTTCACCGGTGCCTGGTGGTACTACAGCTGCTACATGTCCAACCTCAACGGACGCTATTACCCGGCCGGCGACGGCGCCGTGCCCAAGCGATCGCTAGACGGAGTCGCGTGGAAGTCATGGACGGGGAGTCGATACTCGCTCAAACGCGTCGAGATGAAGATTCGTCCTCTACGTGCCGGACGCGGCGATTCAACGTGAGACGACTGCAGCAGGCAGCGTCCTGGGTTGGGACAAAAAGATGCAATTCGCGAACAAACATTTTTGCATTTTTTTCGACAGAATTCCGACAGACAGTTGTTATTTTTCTACGTGCTCAGAATTTTAATTTTTGCCTTTTAATTTCTTCAAAATAAGCATTATTAGTCTCCATTTGGCATTTATAGACAGAAATTTTTTGACAAAAAAAAGATTTTCCGACAGCCAAAAAGTTAGGCTGGGCAATTGCCTTTTTGCCCTCTCTGCGATGACACCACTGGATGATCGACGCTGGGCCTGCAGCATTTGTATCGACACGGCTTTGAATTCTCACTGCGAAATGTAAATAAATATGAGTAACTTTAATGACTGACAGTTGTGGAATATGATTTTTTTTCTTGTTTTAAAGCTATGCGTTTATTGTTTCGATTTGTAACTACACTGTGTCCGGCAAAAAAGTAACCACTAAACATCGTACAATCGAAGTGTCAAAGACGAACGAATCTGAATAAAATTTTGTATACTTAGTCGCCAATAAATTGCTGAAACACAGAAACAATCACCAAATTTCTTTAAAATATTGTTTGTTATTGGAGTTGTTGTTAAATATCGACAACAAAATATCTCTGACATCTTCAAAAATTTATGTTTTTAAAATTTGGCGTAACTAGGAGTAACGTATGATTACTCGAAGTAAGCTGAAAGTTTTCTAGATTGCACTACATTGGCTGCGTGGATTTATATTTGATTTGATTTTGACATAATTTACGTACAAACGACTTCGCGAGTGGTCACAGACAGTAAACTTGTATTAACAGAATAACGTACAGACGATAAACCTATTTATCACAAAACTTTTGGTACAGAAAAAAGTTAAAGCAATCTCCAGTAATGCAAAAATTTGACATAGGCCTACGCACAATTTGAATTTCACATCACAATGTTACGTGCATTACGCGGTATTTCCAGATGCAGTTATTTTTACTCGTAAACAGGAAGAAAGATAATCGCCGACATTATTTCAACATGTCATCAACCAGTGGCGTATTTAAGATTTGGCAAAGGGGGCATGGCGAGCGCGCAGAGCGCGAGCCTATAACGGGGGTCTGGGGCGGAGCCTTCAGCGGGGTCCAGGGG
>Ga0209367_1001727_pt1 | contig 27602 bp, 17 predicted proteins | sample WorMetLIZISLAND2_FD_187412 | JGI IMG/M metagenome (GOLD analysis project Ga0209367, IMG submission 187412) | Marine gutless worms symbiont microbial communities from Max Planck institute for Marine Microbiology, Germany - Olavius geniculatus... ...
GATGGTGCTGCCACCTAGCGAACAACATTGCCTTGGCGGAGGTGTGCGGGCTCTGACTGCTTTCTAGTTATTGTTTTGCTGATGAAAGGTACTTTTAAGTAAGTTGTCCGTCTGTCCGTCTCGGATGTATTGTGGCTAAACGGTGCAAGATAGGGCATAGGCTCTATTGATCACTGACCACTGATAGGAAGTCGCATACTGGCTTTCAAATGACATATAAATCGATGATTTTGGATGACCCTGAAGGGTCATAATGCACACTGGAATAAAATGTTTCAAGCTGTGGTCATATCTCGGAAACGGTGCGAAATAGGGCCTAAGTTGCTATTGATCATTGATATGAAGTAGCATTGGCTTTCAAATGACATGAAAATCATCGACCTTGGATGACCTTGAAGGTCACTGACAACCAGTACGGTCGGGTATCCTAGCGACAGCTGGGCTTCTTGTACTGTTTGTTTTACATGACAAAAATACGAAAGCTGCGTTAGTTAATTATATGAACAAATTTTACCACTTCATCGTAGTTTGGTAGTTTGTCTCGACTGAAGTGCAGCACATCTTCGTAGATAAATTTGCGTTCTTTACGGATGCTTTCAATTCTTTTTTCAAAATTCTCCGAGTCGTCCACGTCAAGCTATAAATAAGCAAATTTGACACATTTTCGTTTTAAACACGATGTTTTATTTAATGCTGGCTGCTTTGCACGTCCAGTGAAATAAGTTATTATTATATCTCAGTCTGCCGCTATGCAGACTTAGGCCGGTTGCTATGATATGGCTAGAACTGAATTGTTTATTTAGCTGATTTGTCTACCAATGGCGACGACAACAAACGCCCAGTTAATGTTTAAAGATAATATATTGCGACACACACAAAATAATACCTGAAAATAGATCAACCACACAATTACCAACACATTCATACGTTTATGGCTAGCAATATTCTATCAAATTGTCTTTTTACAGCTGCAAAGCAAGCGGCAAAGCAAGCTAGCAAAATGCATACGTCTGAACCGCTGATGAACGACTGCTCGTCGATTGAAGTTTCCAAGCCTCTATTCGCCGTCGTGTAGACGTCCAAGTTATTTGCTGATGTACACAATACAACGTTTTACATGAGCTTATCCTTGGCTCCTCACTTTATACTTCTAATCTCATGTTAAATTAGTGACGCACCGATTACGCAGTTCTGTAAACATTTAATTCTGGCAATGTTCCAGCGTTTTGGCTGATGCCCAGGAAGCAAGCAAGCGTTATAGACGCGTAATATAATCTACTCACTGCTATCCTACGCCAAATAGTGGGCACATTTTACAACCTTACACGCTATGAGTACAAAAGTTTTTCAATCACTGTTCCCACTCGAACGACAAAATCAAAATTCAGAACTTTTTCAGGACTTTTCAGCACTATGAAAACAAGAGAAACCCATCGACGCACTTAGCTAAACTACAAGCACCTGAGTTATATTAGTGAAAAAACATGATACATGAAGTATTACCCGACAGATTAATGATGCAGGCCTATGTCAATCAAGCACATAACGATTTCTGTAATTAAGCACAAATGTTACTAGAAAAATTACGGATTCAGTATCTTGGTTTTTCAGGATAAAACTAGCAAAAATTGGGACTTTTTATGACTTTTTCAGCACCCATGTCCAATTTCAGGACTTTTCAGGTCTTGAAAAATGAAAAGTCAAATTTCAGGACTTTTCAGGACCAGTGGGAACCCAATAGGCTACTGCACAGCACATATATTTAATGCTAGCAACATTAGTACGTAGGCCTACTCGAGGCCTAGGCCTACTTAATATGTTGACGTAGGCTATAATGCTGTAAACACTTGAAGAAATTTAATACCTGCCAGTATTCCACACCGAATAAGTTCTGCAGTTCCTCTAGGCTGACAAACTTAGGCGGCGATGTCATGTGAGGCAGCTGTATGTCCGAATCTTCTTTATCCATATACCACGCACGAACCATTTTGGTAGTATACAGCGACGTGCGAAGAATGTCAAGTCTACAAATTGCAACACTTATTAATCGTCGTAAAACATTGCACGAAAACAGGAAGAATATGGAATAACTTGACGGCTGACAATACTGACTTGACTAATTTAAATAGTTTCAAACGATCTATTACTTCCACATTCTTGGCTAGTTATTGCAAAGTTTATTTTTTCTAGTAGACCTATTGTTGCATTGTGTTATTGACATTCATTGATTTTATTGTGGCATGTTAGTGGCTGCGGCCATTTTGTCATTAAATGAAATAAATAAATAAATAACAGACTGACAAATAGTCACAGACTACTACACTGTGTCCCAAAAAACATCCCCGACATTTTTGACTGTAACTTGAAAACCAATTATCAGATTTTGATAATTTTGGGTACAAATATTCCTGACACAACTTGCCATCAATTGACCGTTCAGTTTTTCACCTCATCCAGCATTTGTTTCTGCACTAGCTGGGGAAAACACAATCAGCGAAATATCACTTTTTTATCCCATGCGATATGATTGCTTAATTAACATAACGCGTAAAAACACATTTCGTTCACATTTCTGACACTTGGGCTGACATTTCATCCATTTGTTCATTTTTCAACTGCCTGCAGCAGAACTGCTTAAAGTGTTTGCCCACTATGCGAACACAGGCAAGGAGACGCTTTCTCCATTCGTTGACAGCAGTATCGAAAAGTTCTGCTCCATGCCAATGCAGGCTGTACCAGATAGTCACTTCTTGACTTCACAAAGATTTGTCTGGTAGACACACTGCTGCATGACAGTCAAACCTTGTGATAGACCAGCTGTTAGGGCCCACAGATTAGGACAGATGGAATTTATTGACGTTTTTTCATTTATTTTAACACGTATTGTGCTTGGTCTGCTTTCCCTAGGTAGTGCAAAAGCAGACGTTGGGTGAGGTGGAAACTAAAACACTTATTTAATAGCCAGTTGTGTCAGAAATATTTCTGCCAAAAAGTATTAAAATCTGCTAATCTTTCTTCAAGTTACGATCGATAATGTCGGGGATGTTTTTTTCAGATTTTTTTGTTTATTTTAACACATATTTAGCTTGATCTGCTTTCCCTAGGTAGTGCAGAAGCATACATAGGGTGAGGTAAGAAACTAAATGGTCATTTGATGGCAAGTTGTATCAAGAATATTCTTACCAAAAATTATCAAAATCTGATAATTGGTTTTCAAGTTACAGTCAAAAATGTCGGGGATGTTTTTTGGGGCACAGTGTAGAGCCTATTCACTGCCGTCACGTCCCTGTTGTGCCCAGTGGCGGTTTTAGGCCTGGACCGCTCCAGGCCCCCAGTTTCGTGGCCACCCATATTTTTTGCAAAGATAACACAAATATGTGATTTATTTGCATTTCCAAATTTTAGAAAAATTGCCAAATTTGCGGTTTCCATCGAAAGTCTGAAAACCTAAAGTGTTTTAGCTTCAGGGGGGCTTTGCCCCCTGACTCCCTGACCAGGGGCTCTGCCCTGGACCCCGCTGGGGGCTCTGCCCCAGACGCCCGTTTTAGGCTCGCGCTACCGCGCTCGCCATGGGGCCGTGCCCTCCTCCAGATATTGCGGGCTAGAACCGCCACTGGTTGTGCCCCCCTCTTGGGTGATGTAGGACTAGGCCTATAGAACAATGCAAATCACGGTGTAGGCTATAAAGTCCTCTATGTATGACTGAATATATTATTTAACCTAAGCAAAAAGCAATAAAAAGCGTTTATTTATCGAAATCTCAACAAAACCAGTTTGCATTAGCCTAACTCACGGTCTACGCCCTCCAAGTCTTCACTGTTTATAACCGCGGTGTGTGTCTCAAGTCACGCGCACTCACAAACAGCAAGCAATTAATCACACGTAGGCCTATCTCGTATGGCTGGGCGGTAAACCATGACCTACCTGCATCTATATACGACGCGACTAAGACGGTAACCAGACACTTCGGACCTAACTTTTAGGTCCGAAGTGGTAAAGACACTTTCGACCTAGGTCCGAAGTCCGAAGTGTCCGGACACTTCGTACCTAAAAGTACGAGACACTTCGGACCTATTTTCAGTATATATCTTTTGTTACTATCCACGGGCGTTGGAAGTGTTTGAAAATTGGGGGAGCAAGCAGTGGCTGCGGCCATGGCGAGCGCGTGGAGCGCGTGGAGCGCGAGCCTATAACGGGGGTCTGGGGTCGGAGCCCCTAGCGGGGTCCAGGGGCAGAGCCCCTGGTGGGGGTGAACGTCCCACGGAGCGGCAAAACTCTTAGATGTCTAAGTCGATTCGACTCAGTCTAACATCGCAGTGCAGAAGGCTGAAACTTTGGGGGGGGGAGCAAGAGCTATGGCCTGCTCTCCCGTGCCAAAAGTTGGGGGAACAGCTACTCTCTCTGCTCCCCCTGTTCCAACGCCCATGACTATCAACACATTTTGGAGAATTACGACTGCACATATAAACGTTAAGTCAAACATGAAAGCGGCGACGCAGGTGTGAAAGGTCACTCGGGTGGCGTCGCTAATTAGGCCTACTGATAGTTGAACTCCGACGCGTCTAGCCTATAATGTCACGTCATTGCAGCTCACTAAAAGAGAATTTTTATCAGTCGCGAGAAGCCGGTGTCTGAAACAAACGAAGCTCAAACCAACCTCAGTCGCAATCCCGGGAACTGTTCCCTTTGAAATCTTCTCAGGTAGGCCTAAACCTTCAGGTGGCATTGACCTCGACTAGGCTGTCAGCTGTAGATGGTCCAGGCCTCCGTAGACAGCAGTATAACAGACCGTGCAGATGATTGATGTAGATGTACAGTTAAGTAGGATGGCGCCTAAATGTGCAACTTGTAAAAAAAAGCTGTCCGACGACACGAACATGCGATATCTTGCGACAGATGCAGCCAGAGGACGCATCGGAAATGCGGAACCGTACGTCCCCTCCCCACGCGGAGAGTGTGCGAAAATTTTCGGATTTTTTGTGTGTGAAAATGGCGTGTTTTTGGTTCGTTTTGGCATTATTTTGTGTAACTGAGTAGGCTTCTAGGGGGGCACGTGCCCCCAGTGCCCTTCTATGGCTATATCAGTGGACATAGGCTATATGTCCGAAGGCCAGCGTCCGACTTTCGGTCACAGATAAAAAGCAATTTGCACACGCTATGTTAACGACGATGGGCATTAGGCACGACCGTACGTAGTAGGGCCTACTAAATACGGTCGACCGAACGGTCGGCCGAAATCTAATACTGGCCCATCACTATCGCGCACAAAACAGTTTTCATCAAAATTCACTTTTCACAATTCGTCTTTCATTGCTGAGAAGCTTTTCCGGTTTCGTAGATAAATGATACTTTTTGGTACACTACGTTTTTGGAAGACAAAACAGAATAAAGTCTTTGATATTTTTTTCAGTAAATCGAGTATACCGTTTTTGTTAGTTAAGTGTTATTATTTACCATACATGTAGATGGTAATGTCGGGTCGATTGAATCCGCTGAGCTGAGCCGAGCTGATCTATTTTCTGAGGCCCTAGTTGCCCATTGATGTTATTCTCTGTCCGCGGTGGACGGAAAATTAAGCAAATGTGAGGCTATTTTTTTTCCGCCACGGACGGAAAAATAGAGCATGCAGACGCTATTTTCTGTCCGTGCGGACGGAAATCTATGTGCTTTCTGTTTCTGTTTCTGTCCGTATCCTCTGCAAACTGCTGTGAAGGATATCACGCAGAGCTCCAAGTGCTATTTTCAGTCCCCAGGGACGATAGACTAAGCAAACGTGAGACTATTTTTTGTCCGCCACGGACAGAAAAGTAGACCATGCTGACGCTATTTTTCGTCCGCCACTAACTAAAAAGAAGACTTATATGACGTTATTTTCCATTCACCATGGACGTCTGATACGGTCTGAAGATTTTGACTGATGGAAAATGACACATAATTTCTTGGTATAATACACAGCCTTATTGTATTGTTGTAACTGTATGCATGTTTTTGTCTCATTCCTTGTCATTGACTATCGGTGCTTAATCGTGTTTATTATTTGCGATTTTTTGCTTTACTCACACACCCCTTTGCTACCATTAACGCTGACAGCGTCAAACGTTTTACGGATGCTACAGCAATGCTAACTTCATGGACATGGTTTATTTACATCCAGCAATGCAATGCATTACACTAAAAATACAACACAACAAGAATTGTATAATCAAAACGCCATTCGGTACAGACTTTTCAGTATATATCGTCTCATAGGCCTTACTTAAATGCATGTGTAAGGCTGTGTATTATACCAAAAAATTAAGCAGTCATTTTCCATCAGTCACAGTCTTTATACGTCCATGGTGGAAGGAAAACAACGTCATATAGTCTACTTTTTAGTTAGTGGCGGACAGAAAATAGCCTCAGGCTTGCTCACTTTTCCATCCCTAGGGATGGAAAATAGTGCTTTGAGCACACAGATTTCCGTCCGCACGGACGGAAAACAGCGTCTGCATACTCTTCTTTTTCGTCCGTGGCGGATGGAAAATAGCCTCACGTTTGCTTACTTTTTTGTCCGCCGTGGACGGAAAATAACACTGTGCCTAGTTGCCATACATGTTATCTGGATCTGTAAGTTCTGTTATGAAATTTTGAGACAGAAATTGTACGAATAGATTTGTTGTTTCCAAATCAGTCAAAAAGTGGACGAGCGGTATTTTTAGTCCAGTTCAATTGAAATATCACCTGTACCAGATCAGCCACTGGTAAATGTGACTGATGTAGATTGACCCCCAAGCTGCCGTCATAAGCTGCTTTAAGCCGCCATGGAACTTGCTAAGCCATAAGCTGCCACCAAATTCGTAAGCCATGCTGGCGAAAACGTCAGTTGTAAGATCCATAAGCTGGCGTGGCTGAAAGCTTTTTCGTCCCAGAATTATCAGTATAATGGACAATATATTGTGTTACTACTTGCAGCCTGTGTGTAATCGTTGCTTTATAACATACACATGGCACTAGTCACATGCACTTCCATATGGCATTGCATCATTTGACGACTAAAATGCCATCCATCAATGGCACCACAAAAAGGTGACATGATGTAGCCTATTCATGATACCTATGATGTGGTCTGGCAAACTACAGTCTTGCTGAACATCTTTACTGTAGTCTGTATTCGCCTTGAAAGCAAATTTGTTTTGTATTTGATTGTGCACTGCGTGCTTTTGTTAACTCAAGATTGAAAGAACAATCACAAAACTGATACATTAACAGACTGAGTTACAGAGTTAAGCCATCATTTTGTAATTTTTGACATCTGCGCACTCTGACGCTCAGGCCTCGAATGTCAAAAATTGCAATGATTATTTAGCCTAACCTGGTCTCCCAATAAATGCTTTAGGCTGTACCAATCTGGCAACTGTGAGTGTCAAGCTGTTGATGATGAGGCAAATTAATGTGACTGTCTAATTTTCTGCAGTTATTTTTTGGATTGTATCTGTAAGCCGTGGCTAGCCATCGTAAGCTGTCAGTTGTCAGTAGTCCTAAGCCATGGCTTAAGCTGGCTAGCCAGCTGTAAGGATTGTAAGCCACCTGTCTGAGACTGTAAGCCACGGCTCGGGGGTTTAGATGTAGATGATAGTAGATCAGCTAAATTAATAGAAACCTGTATTTATGAGCTGCTAGTGTTTTGGGAGGCCATTATGGCATTTTAGAGTTATCTGCCAGTTTGTGATTGCTGCTGTCATATTTTTAGACATGGTGAAATAATTTTTGGTTTGATTTTAGGTGTGAAGTTAGATACATCTTCAAAATTATTGTGTTAAAATGGCTGTCGTTCTACTTGGATTTGTGGATCAGCAAATCTTAGATCCTGCATCCATATCTTGGGATACAAATAAAGTCGGTGGCTCACCCGTACGTAGCAGCTTTTTTTTACATAACATATAGTGTATACATTGCATAAAATTTGTGTGATATAACCTGCAGTGCCAGTAGTCTTTTTTAAACAGCCAACAGCAATACTTGTTAATTTTGTTTACTGAAAACAATGTACTGCAATTTGTGTTGGTTGAAGAGCACTCTAATGATTACAGCCTTGACCTTGGCCTAAAGAATTCTCTTTTGTAACATTGTTAGCATTCTTGGCTTGGAAACAGCATGCCACAAATAATAAGCACAATAACATTTAACAGGCTGGATGCACTTTGTCACCCAGCCGACAACTTAAAAGCTTTGAAGGCATTCCTGTAAATGAACTTACTGCTCAATAACTTGATCTGTTTATTTTCTGTGTTTGTTACAGTGTTGGATGTCTGAGCTGTTGAATGGTCATTCTTTGTGCAGTGCATGCAAATTGCCAAAAACATTTGTTGGTCAGTTTTACTGCCCACTCAATGGCTCAGCGTATCATCGAACGCTCTATGTATTTGTATGCTTTCAATGCCATCGATTATACCGGGAAGGAAGGTTTGTAGGAATGCATTTTTGTGTGTGCAGCACACCGTAAATGCATGTTTTATAAACTGGATCATCACTTTGAGCTTATGCTTTGTTTTTTAACCCTATTATTGTTGTCATCATTACCAATTTTTACTGAATATCAGCTTCATTAAAGTTATGTGTTTACACTTAGTGATTAATGTATGTAAATATGGACAGAATATTCTAATAAAATTACTATTATTCTTGTTGGTGGAAGCAGTCTTACAGTATTTGCTACAGGTAACCCAGTAATCTTTTTCTGTCTCTTGTTTTTATAGGTGTGTTTAGAAATTGGTTAGTTTGTTTTAAATAATGTAGTTTTTAGTGTTGTTACGATATGATTATTCCAATTCGATTTGTGTTATGTGTTAACACATATGTTGAGTTTAGATGAAATTCGACATAGGCAGTTGCCCAGCTTTTGCATTCATAACGGTCATCAGTCTTTTTAGGCAGCTGATCGATCGCCGAAATCAATGTATTCAGGATCAACTGAGCCCAGCATTCAATTAGCACACATTTTAGCTGGTCAGTTACTGAAATTTTGTGACCATGCCATCTGTTGCAATGCCCCTACACTGAATAATTCACAGAATTTAAATCTGGATTTTTCTGGCAGTGAGTTTTTGAGTTCAATGAACTCGGGCACATGGGAGTGCAGGCAAATGCCTAATTTCAGTGGTAATGAAGATCTGTGCAAATTAGGCAGAGAATATTTAAATGATTTGCTATGCAAGTTTGGCCCTTTTTGTCTACAACATTCTAAAACTTTTGACCTATTGCATGCCGTCTGGTCCGGTTTTTTTGGCCCACCCTGTATATAGACGGCCATTGACGCCGTGTTTCCCGGCAACTGTAAATGTAAACTGAAGCAACCACAACCGCGCCCCTCCTGCAGTCGCACTACAGCCGAGCAGCGGTCAGTCACCCAGCGCTCGCCGACAGATAAAAGGCAAGTGGTGGCGCTGCACTCTGATTTGTATCTCATCACAGCATGGCTGCGTGAATGAGCAAAATGCTACAATGGACAAAAATCGTTTCGGTGGTGCACGGAAATCGCGATTTCGATCCTATTCGATTTTGAGAAAAAAAATCGCGATTTTTGATTTCAAATCGAATATCGTAACAACACTAGTAGTTTTTCTGTTTTTGCCAGTTCTCTGTGTTTCATTGGCACAGGACACTTGTATGTACAATGCTCTGTATACATGTGTATAGCTGGACAGTACTCAGGTCCCAGTGTGTTAAAAACGAGGAAAGCAGTTTGAAACCTGCCAAGACTAGAGCCAATGCGAAAGCAGATAATTGTCCTGATGAATGGTGCTCAGACGCTGATGACTGGGATATCGATGAGGATGACAATAATATCTGTACCAATAGTGAATCACTGGCCGATGGTTCGCTTGGTTCCAGGCCGGCGGCAACAAACATTGAACATGATGATACACTGTTCTCAGCACTGTCACCATCGTCGGATGTCATACCAGTTGCGTCTAGCAAACCAAGTGATATGTCAGATGATGAATCATCGGAGTTATTGCAGCATCTGACAATTAATAATGGTGTCGAGAAACTGGTCTCCACACAAGATGTGTCTTCAGCCGATAACGTGCAGCAACTTGCAACTTCCGACGTGCAGAGTGAGTTGTTTGAATCGGCAGCGAATGCTGCAGCACAGCTTGAGTCATATTATGTCTATGTCATGGAAGAGGAGGAGGAGGAGACTTTTAATGCTGATCAGTCGGACCATGTTGTCGATCTCCTAGCAAGATATGCACAGCAAGAAGGCAGCAACTTCGAGCCGCAGTTGGAATTTAGAGCTTGCGTGTACGTCAGTTGTGAATAATAGTCTATTTTTTGTTTAGTTTGTCTTTTAAAAACTTTGCAGCGTAGATACATGGGATGAAACTGAAACTGTTGCAGGTTTTTTTTGGGGGGGGAAGGGAGATTTTAGTTTATTGGAATATGGTATTTTTACAGTAGTTTACTGTTATGATTGCACTTACTGTGTTGTAGTAAATAGTGTATTACACTGCATCTCAGTAAAATGGGTTCACATTATAACTGATTGACTTAACCTATTAGTCGTAAATCAAATGTAAGCACTGAAACTTGTAAGAAAAACTGCTGCATAATTTCTTAGATATTACTGGGCATTTCTCGAGCGTCAGCAATTGAACTGATGCAGTAATCTATAACATTTCTAGGAGCTGTTAATTCATGATTATTAGTAAGTTATTAGTGCAGTACATTCCAATGCCGGTAATGTGTGATATACACAGTGTTTCATAAAAAAGGACCCCTTTTTTGTTTTTTTCATAATTCACTCAAATGATGAGCAATTTGCATGTTTACCAGTTGTAGCTGAATAAATACTAATTCGAAATGTTTTAACAACGTGGCAATTGATTAAATATTTTTTGCTAGTCGTGATGTAATGCTGACATTATAATGTGTCACGGGTACAAACAGGCTAATTCCAATTGGTGCTGCCAGTTGCTACCCTGCTTCAATGGTGAAAAATCTGGTTCGTTGGTGTCAAATATTTGAAGTTCTACAGTTGCAGCCACAAAGACGTGCAAAGCGATCGAATTACGTCTGTGGGGATAGTTGGTCTTTCACACGTTCGAGCAAGACAGTGCACTATCACACCAAGCTTGCAAGATGTTGAGTTTTTGTGTCACAAGACGCCCGATTTCATGTTTCCGTGTTGCTCAGTGCTGACATGATAAGCATTTTTCATTAGCGAACTAGATTAAGTTCACCATCGAAGCAGAGTAGCAACTGTCAGCACCAGTTGAGACTAGCAAGTTTGTACCTGTGACATATTATGATGTCAGCGTTACGTCACGACTAGCAAAGAATATTTAATCAGTTGCCATATTTTGTTCAAATATTTCGAATCAGTATTTCTTCAACTACAACTGGTAAAAATTTCATGTAAATTGCTCGTAATTTGGGTAAATTATGAAAAAAACAAAAAGGGGTCTTTTTTATGAAACATCATGTGTATTATCAGTGTACAGTTGATTGTTTAAACATAATGTGCATAATTCTGCAGTTTTGTGCAACGCTTTGTAGGTCAGGTGGTGGTGAGAAGTACGAAAAGGTCCATGTGCATCATGGTGATATTATTTTCTACAAGTTTGTAAAGAACATGAGTAAAAGTCCAAAGCAGATTGTGAGGTTTGTTCACAGTTCAATATTTTCTGTCTATAAACTCTGTATTATAAATTTATAACCAATGCATTATATTGCAGCAGTTGTAGCTTTTAGCTTAGATGATGGCAGTGCCAGACATGTTAAGTCTCACGCATCTCAACTGAGTCTCAGTCAACTCATGCTTTTCCACCTGCTAAAAAGTATCTCACTCATTTTCATTTGACTTTTATTTCCAAAACGTTATTTTATTCATAACGATGGAAAATTTAGTTGAGTGTTATTCATAACTTTTTTATCAGTTATGTTTCATTACTGCATGACTGCTTTCAACTGCGATGACAGACATTTCTATAGCAACGCTTTTAGTTTTTTTGCAGAAAAATTGGTATTTATGCAAATCTTTGTTTGCCACACAAACAAAGATTTGCATAAATACCAATTTTTCTGCAATAGCAAATTAGTGTCGACATTGTGCACATTATGCATATTTTCTATGTTATGAAAAAGTAAAAGCATTGCTATAGAAATGTTTGTCATCGCAGTTGAAAGCAGTCATGCATTGCTGGGTTGCTTGAAGGTACTGTTACAATGGTCGACCGCTGTACGCTGGAGCAGATATAAGCAATGTCGTTATAACTCGGTGTAAATGTGGCTCAAGCCGCATTTTTGAATTTCAGTTGATGCCGGCTCTTCCATCATATCTTCGACAACTGCAGCAGTCAGGTTGTCTGCTGATCTGTCAGGTTTTTTGTGTAAATTGTATTCACCCAAAATATGCTGGTGGCTGGGGCTTTGCCTCAGAACCCTCTAAGAAACCTATTAACAATGGGGAACAACTTGCAAACCCAGTGTTTGGCTGGGAGGCAAGAACCTTCTCTCACTGCGCTTTGCCTTTATTGTTTTTACGCGCAAAAGCAGCTACTACTTTCAGCGTGTCTTAGCCATCGCAATTCTGTCCGTCCGTCTGTCACACAGGTGGATCAGTCAAAAACGATGCAAGCTAGGTTTACCAAATCATCACCGTCAGCTGCCTGGAAGACTCTAGTTTCAGGAACCGTAAAGCTTTTTCATAAATTCGAGGGGTCACCCCGAACGAGGGCGCTAAATGACAGGAGGTGGGCAAAATTTACGATTTTTGGCCAATAAGTTGCTGTATCTCAGTAACGGTGCGAGATAGGGCCTAGGATACTATTAATCACTATAGGAAGTCGTACACTGGCTCTCGATTGGCGCCGAATTCAATGACCTTAGATGACCTTGAACGCCAAAATAGGGGGTTATATGGATTTTTTGGCGATTTTGGGCTGCGACACAAGTCTATATCATTCATAAGGTGGCGCCACGGTACTACCGTTAACCGGTGTGCGATCCAGATAAAGAATTTGGTATTTGTATATTAACTTAGCATGAACACCTTAGATTTCAGCTAAGCTACTGAACCGGAACTGCTATAGGTTTTCGCGCGTCTCGTGAGCATTAGCTCAAATTTCTTGTATACGTTGCCTTCAGCCTATTACAGATTTTTGCCAGTTGCTTCAAAAACGGACAGTTGTTGCTGCCCTTCTGTATGTGTGGATATTTGCTAAATTGTTATCGGTCGTAAGTCTTGCTTGGCATAATTCATTGCATCGGGCCATGTTTAAGTGCAGCTCTGGGGCGTTCTGTGTTGTGCTATGCTCAGGTGATTGGTTGCAGTTCTTCACTGTTCACGTCTACACCTGTGCTCGGAGCTGTTGGTCTGCAGACGCCGAAGTCGTGGAAGAGTTTACGATCGTTGAGTATGATCATTATGGGCCACTGCTTGATGAACGAATGGCTGCTGCTGCTGCTGCCGCTCAGAAGGCTGCCTCCTCCCAAGATCCTTTGCACCAGTCCACGTCATAGACTCATAGTGCTGTCATTTTGTGTGATTTGGCGACGTCGCTTGTGCGACCAACGTTTATGAGTAGACTGCCCCCTGGTCTTCATGCTATGTGTGAATCAAACTTGTGTCCGTTTTGGCCACTTGGTCTACTAACAAAAAAGTTCTAGGTGCGCATGTTGACCCACCCATGACCAACACTGCATGCAGTGGCTTCTATCCCCCCAAAAATCTGGAATCCAAATCTGGTGCAACTTCCCTCCCCCACTTTCGGACTCAAGTACCCTCTTTTTGGGCTCCTTTCCATCTTTAGGGGGAAAATTTTGTTAACAGTATGCACTAAAAATAGGGGGAGTGAAAAATAGATGGGAAAGTTTTGTTAAGGATGTAGATTACCGAATGAAAAAAAAGGGAAAGTTTTGATCTACACCCTTAAAAACTCCCTCCCCCTATTATTCACTGGGCGCAAGCTGCACCCATTAAGTGTAGGGATAGAGGCCGCTGACTGTGTGTGCTGTGTAGTGTAATGTGATTGGGTTAAGGCCACGTGATGTTGCAAAAAGCGAGATTTTAACCCCTTTACTTATCTTCCCAGTCGGACCTACGGCGCCGGGCTGCCTCACGTTGTGCTTAGCCCCAAATTTCTAGTTTGACATATAACCATGCACCGTTTACAAAGTTGAATGGTATATCACTGACGAGTGACAACATCGAGTGACTACAGTTATGCAGCCCTAGAAAGAACTTTTGGGATTTTTCATAATGATGATAATGATAATTGAAGATCACTGCAGTCCAATATTGCATAGGAACCAAAAGACAGGAACACTAAAAAGACAAAACGTGAAAACAACTGAACTGAAGGCTCTGTCTGACAATACAATTTAACTGAAATAACGTGTACGTTGTAGCGGTTCGTTTGTTTACAACAGCGTATGTGACACTATGTGTATTATCATCATTACAAAGAGCCTACTGTTATTATCTTATTGTAGGCCTGTTATATGCTTACGCTAGCTTATCATGTCTAGTCATTTGCAAATTGCACGCTGATAATTTGACTATGGGGCGTTAGCGCAGTTGTGGATGACTACAGTATAAATAATATTGGTTTAATTAGTCCACGTTCTGGTGTACTTCATATTTTTGAGTAATGGCAGCCCCCCCCCCCCAAACATTGCGACAGGCCTGACTGTGGAGGGTAGGTAGAATATCATAGAGCAAATGAGCGTGCATCGTTATAAATAATAATACACTTGTATAGCGCCGTAGTGCCGTAGCTTCAGAGGCGCTTCAAAGGTGGTGTATAGCTCTTTATGGGAAACACATTACCAGGGCTCGCGTCTGTTCTACCTGAGTTTGATGTATTTTGTCAGATGATTTTGAAGGCTAAAATAAGAGTTTTTTAATGGATTTTTTGGTGATTTCGGGCTGCGATACACATTTCAAGAGCGAATTGCGCCGAAAGCAATTGAGATAGACATAAAAAGCTGCGTACGAAATTTTTAGCATTGAACGTAGATTCCAACGATCCAAGTTTCGATTTTTTAGGTTCAAGAAAACCTGCCCACGAGAGCATCAAAGAGCGGTACCCACGTAAAAGTCGTTATTTTACCGTTGTTGACCAGTCTTTCGTGAAAACGGTTGCAGATAGGCATGGGCAAGCACTAATGACGAGCTTTTCAGTCATGTCAACATCGATGACTTTGAAAGACCCTAAACTTGCGAAATAAGAGTTTTTTTTTATTTTTGCAATGCGATCTTCGGCTGCAGCGCACACTACAAGAATGAACTGTGACGAAATGGCTGAAGATAGACTGACAGTTTGCGTGCATTAACTGCTATAGGCTTTCGCGCGTCTCGTGAGCATCAGCTCAAATTTCTTGTTGAGTTTTCGTATGCATTGTACATGTAGGCTTACGCATTTTGGTGAATAACATGATGGTGATGATGGCGAAAATCTTCACTGGAGGCCATGCGCAATTGCGCACTATTCCGAGTGCTGACTTTTGTAGATGTTTAGAGCACTTTCGTGACTGTAGAATAGCTTCTTCACAAATTTGATGTTTGCTAAAAATTTCATTTGCAGGTTATTTTGATCTATGTCCAGTCATTTCGGCGAAATTCACACTTAAAATGTGCACCGCAGTCGAAAATTGCAAACAAATCACTAAAACCCCTATTGTTTTTTGGTGGGGGTGCTTAATGGTCGTTCAAGAGCTTCAATATTGGTACCCCCAGAAAGCTCGTCAGCAGTGCTTTTTACGAAAGGAAGTCTTTGCCTATCTGCAACCGTTTTCACGCCAGTGACGCCAAATCAGTGGCGGTAAAATAAGGTTTTTGGGAGGTACCCTTTTTGCGCTTCCGTTGGAGAGGAATTCCTTCGCCCAGCGGCACGAAATTTTGCCAGGAAATACTAGAGACTAAGTTATCATATGTGTTGAAAACCCGGAGTCTTTACCTCATCTGTGCGTGATTCGGTACCGGGTTGTGACAGATGGACGGAAAAATAGAATTACGGTAGCTAGTACGCGCTAAGCATGCACGCATAGTGCTGTCTCGCGTAAAAATTGTATGCAGTGTGCCAACTGGCGCATTTTCTAATGAGGCTTGCATATTCATTGCCGTTTGTGACCGCCCCCTGTTATTGACAGTTTGATATCTAAAGCGTTATACTCTGCATATGTTCCGGAGACTGGACACTACATGTATTTAACTAATTTTCTGTGAGCTGACGTTCGATCGAGCGGAGCAGCACTGTTAGGCCTATGGCTCGTTTACGTCCGAAGTGCCTATCATACGCCTACTGTATATAGGCCAAACAAATATTACTTTTGGTTTATTTGCACATGAACGGGTCAAGTTGGTCGACGAATAAAGTTCATACATTCGTTATTGTTTCGCTACTAGTTCTGTCGTTCGCGGCAGCCGGTACAGTCGCACCGCGGTAGTTTATCAGACGTTAGGCTACGCACTAAGTCATGACTCGACTGATGTTGCTGATAATTTATAAGTTGTTTACACGATCCAGCAAACGTCCAGCATTAGCACATGTATTTTGAATACATTTGCTGGACGTTTGCTGGATCGTGTAAACACCCCGTTACGCTACTGATGCTGTGTTTTGTTTTGCGTCGTTGTCGCTACAGGCCGATAGGTTTTTTGGTGCTTAGGCCTACATAAAGTTACGTCATCTAGTCTCCTCGGCGAACAGTGGCGTCGTGGCCGGGGGCGAGGGAGCAATTACCCTCCCCTAATTTGGGGCGGTCGGAAAATCGTCTTGTCGCAAAGTTTTGTCCAAAAATGCAAAATTTGGATCGGAAAACCACCGTTTCGATGAAATGTAGAGGCAAAATTGAAATTTTGAGCAATCATAATCTATACTCTGTCGGAAAATTGCAACTTCCTGCTCTGCCTATTTTTAACTCGCGACGCCATTGGCTGCGGAGCTCGAAGTTATAGTCCATTACGGCTTTCATAAATGCCGATTTATAATAGGCCTAAACTTACGGAATTTTACGAAGCCCTACGTATAGGCCTACTCCTATGGCATCGTCAAGTTTTGACGTGCATCTCTTGATGAGGTTGATCTCGACTATTTGTCGACAACATAATGCAATAGAACTGTAGGCTACTATGCAGTTGCAGTAAAGCACCAGTTTTTGTTGATGTACTAAGTCGAATCCATGCAATACAGTGCAAGTTTTCTGCAAGTTGTAGGCCCTATTTGCTTTTGTATTGTGGTTTTATTGCACGTTTGCGAACTGCGAACCCCATAAAAGACAGTCGTGAGATGTATGGTTACATTGGCTGTACTATAAAGGGCCTCTATTGGCTGTGGACTTTGGTTGGCTGCGGTTAGTTTTGCGCAGCAGCTGGCTGCGTCGGTTGCAGTAGCATCTTTTTCTCTCTTATCCGTTCTTGTAATGACTGCAAAACACGATCTACACTGACGCAGTGGATTGGCGTGAACTCTGCTCATAAGAGATGCTGCTTCGTGTTAGCTAGCGACCAGCGAGTAAGCAGCACCAGTAACGTGCCGCAGAATCGAGGAAGTCGTGGTCGAAGTGGATAACAGCTGCTGATGTTTTTTTGACAAGTCAACCCAAGGTAGGCCTAACTGTACCGAAACCTGTGGGCCCTAGGCCTAGGTGCGTGCCTGCTCTACTATTGTCTTCGATTCGATGCGTTCTGTCTTCCGTCAGCTTGTCAGCAAACGAGTACAGAATGTGTACCGCGGTACTTCCATTTTGTACTCTTCAAAACCGCACTGTCGTAAGAACTAGGTTCTCATCATATCATCGTTATGTCATCATAATGGTAAACATTGGTTTTCTGCAGAATGGGGAAAGTATGGTTATAGCCTGCACGTGTAAAAACTAGCAGTGTAATTTGATTAAAGATCTGTGGCAGAAATTAGCACTGCATATGGTCCTTTGATCCATTATGGACTGACGTTTTGGTTACATATTTTTGAAACATTCTCAAAAATGTTTAAAAAATTTTTTTTGACATTGTCATAAGACAGAATGTACATTTTTGCGAACGTTTCATTCAAACACTTAAGCTAAACATTTAAACACGTTTAAATCCGCAAGAACTTAGGCTACTAGACGCTAAAACATTTGGTAAGATTTGGTATGATATGTTTTGCGACAACATTTTTATTTTACACGCAACGACGTGACCTTATACTCGTACGCTCGTGCAGCGTGTGGATTGGTGTCATGTCATGGTGCGCAGAGTGGGCGTAAGATTATCGTCGGCGTATGTCGGACGAACAACAACTGATCGGTGCGACTGACCGGCCGCCAGTTGACGATCTCGACGTCAGCCCCATTACCACCACCACCGTCACCACATCTTTCACCACGCCTCGTTCATACATGTACCGCCGTATCCTGCTCGTAGTCGCGATCGTCGTCTGCGTCGTGCTGGGCGTCTACTTCAAGCACTTTCACCGCCCGCCGACTCAGGACATTCTGGCCGCCAACCTGGCGCGGCTCGACAGCGCCGGTGACGTCGAGGACTATGATGATGACGTCACTGACAACGACGCGAGACGATCACAACGCGACTGGGATCAGTGGATCAGGCGCAATCGCTTCGTCTCCATCGGCAAACTCTTCGACAAATGTGGTAAGATAGGCCTATTAATCAGCAATCATATACTGCGTAACATTTTGGCTGCTTTGTTTGAAATGTTAAAATTACTGATAGGAAGTGGCATGCACCCTTTCAAATGAGATGAAAATCATTGATCTTAGATGACTTTGACAGTCAGTACTGCAACAAGAACTGTATACTAGGCTGTAGCTCGTTTAAACCCTGGGCTTTTCTGTTCTATTTAGGCGCCACTGGTTATTTCAGAATTATTTCAGAGTGCTTTTTGTCGCCCAGTCAACCGCGTCAAAATGTCGGACTTGAAAATGGTTGTCTATTTCTGCGGCGGTCCTATGAACCGCATTAATCGGCATTATATACCCACCTTGCTTGTTTCTTTTCTCTGTTTTCTCTGTCAGGTACGAGCTTCTAATCAAAAAGAAAAAAGACATACAGTAAAATAAAGTTGGCATAAACGTTCTCTCTGGCATTGGTGGAGTAATCGGTACGTCAATTTTAGTTTAAAATGTCATATTAACCGGAGCCCAAAAACTGTTACGAAAAGTGACGCGGTTAATGCTGTGACCAAATTTACGGTCAACTCAAAGCCGGAGATGCTCAGCAACAACTGGACGAACGGCCGCATAAACTGTCGACGCTCGGCGTCTGAAAACCGACGTGCATGTGAGCCAGTGTTCAAAGGTTCATTACAGTAGGATTAAAATGCACGTAAAATAATATTGGTGTATCCGTGCATGTGAGCAGACGGAGACGATCGGATCATGTTGGGAAGAACCGTGATGTTGGAAGACCGCGTGAACGGAGGCGTCACGTCAAAGACATATCTCAACGTCACATTACGTACGTGTGTATTGTGTACCATCGTGCATGGCTGAGCTTAACGCAAGGGGAACGCAGCCCGCACAATGTGGAAGCACGCTTTAAACAACGCTATAAAGATCTATACATGTATAACACACGTGTTTATTTTGCCAAAAAATGTTGCCAAATAAAAACATAAAGCACACCCAACTGAAAAAACACTGAAAAGCTATAGACTCTAGATTGAGCCGTCGATCGACGAATCTCATCGTCGTATGGCGGAACAACATCAGCAGCAATGTCGTCGGTGTGCAAAGACGCCAGTCCTGGTTCGGCAGACTCGTTGACATCGGTCGCAGACATACTGCTGGTTGGCTGGTAGATGGGATCTTTTCGTCGGCGCCGCTTATCGACTAGCGCCTCGAACGAATCTGCGGCTTTGTATTTCTTGGCTATGGGATATGTTGTAATGGGATATATGGGATATATGGATATATGATACTATGGGATATATATATAAAAGGGATATGTTGTAACTTTCTATGTGAATAATTGAGTAGCTAAGGGCGTGGATTTTGACGTGTGTTTTGCATGTTTTGCGCATAGAGAAAGAAATAGTCAGCGGATTGATGTATCTAACGTGTCAGTACAACGGCCGAGATCTTTATTCCAACCACTGGGACCTTTGTACGGTTGAAGACGACCAGGACGACCGCGTGATTAATTGCCCGATTAAAGTTGGAAGAAGAAAATTCATCAAAGAACTAAAAATTCCCAACTATCTGCCGAAGGTCTGTACATTTGTTTTCTGGGGTTTTTTTGGTTGCGGATAGGCTAAAACTGTCTCGGTTCGTTTTGTGTGATTTTTTCACAGGATATAGCTACACATTGGAAATATGAAGCAGAATATCACGCATTTTGTCGTCGTAACGTTTGGTCAGACGACTGAGACGAGTGTACGTTTAACATGTAATGTTGGACTGTTTCAGGGCCATGCAATTTGCGCCATGAAAATGGGTGATTTGCTTTCACCAGTAAGGTAGGTCTAAGGCTAAGGTACATGTATTACGTTTGTAGTGTACAGCTTAAGTTTAACAATAGTCTATAATTATATACATTGTATATACGGCAGGGTCTGTGTGTTTCAGGGTCGGTACACGACGAAGGCGTGGATGTTCGATCAGGATAAACAGATGATTGGATGCGCGTTTGCCGACTTTACATTGTAGCGTCTTCAAGTCTGTCAACAGACTCTTCAGATGGGAGCTTCACGCGTCTATAGGAATGACCCCAGGTTTTTTCTGGGGAGGACAAGCCAAGGCATTCGGCCACAGTACACTTATGCCCAGGGTAGTTTATTACGCTTCGCTGAAAATAATTTTAGAAACAGAAAAAATGCAGCAAAGTGCTGTACTCGTAAAGCGTGCCTATTTGTTTACTTTTCGGCGAACAAGTTTTTTTCTTTTTTTATATGCAGTTAAGTATGTTTTTGAATTCAGCGACAGCGCGTTTGTTATTTTTCTGAATTGGTGAGCAGAACGAAATTTACACGATGCATATAGTCTGAGTTGCTAGTTTTCTAACATTTCTCATTCAAGATAGTAAGTATGGCGAATCGATTAAGAGGCGGTGCTCTTTACAATCGATCTCTTTGGCCTTGCTGTGACTGTGTTGGTGCATATTTTATGAAAATCAGTTTTGATGCAGTTGCGCAAAATTTGGTGCATTGCATATTTTTAGCTACTGTATATAGGCCTGTTGTAGCAAAACGTGATAGTCGTTGTCAACTTTCATCTCTACGACAAATTTATTGTGCAGTAAATATAATTTTTTATTTATTTGATGGAAGAAAAACATAAAATGTGAAATAAAATCGTCAGGGGTAAATACGCCAGTATCAGTGCTCAGTCGGCATCGCTTTTATAGAACGAACTTGCACAACCACATCAAAATAAATTCTCACAAGACACAACAGTCAGAATGGAGTAGTAAGCATATCGTCAGAAGTAAGCTTAAGCTTAATTTTAGTGTATTACGCGCATTTTGTCACGCGATTACAACACTTGCTCTTTAAAAAATCATATTGCCTCTATCAGACCTTGTAAAAACTCTGTTGGCTAGCGCATTTTAAATATTTTAATCAGATTATGTCTGTTATTTATTTTCTTTATGGTTGATAGATTAAAACTCCTCAATTTCTCCTGATAATTCCTACGTTTTGATTTCTTAGGAAAATGTCTTTCTAATGTTTGTCACTGTTTCTTAAGACATTTTTGTATAGGGTGGCCCAAAATTTAACACTTTTTATACGCCTTAACCTTATCAAATATTAATCGATTTTTAAACTTTTTTACTGCCAGACGGAGAATAAAATTTCTAATACCACTATGACTAAAAATCCCACCACGCCTTACGTATGTCGCTACATTACCTTGTTTCTTATAAAAACACAACGACGTGGCGTTCTGCATTCAACGTCAAGATCTGTTTTTTAAAAACATTTTGCTTATTGTACATTTTCTTTTGCCTGTGCTCAACATCTTCACTGGCATCTTTCGTATTTGGTTAGCGTTTTTCGAAAATTTTATTTGTTTATAAAGAATATTGCGACTATGAGAGTGGCACGCTTAACTTTTATCGATCGTAGTCTGATTAAACATCTGCGTAGCCTACTCATACGTTGATATTTCACAAGGTAGTGGAGCGACACACTTTAGGTGTTTTGCTATTTTTAATAATAGTGTTATTACACATTTTTTTTGGTTTTAAAAATGAAACAATTTTGAAAATTGGTTAATATTTTATGAAATTAAGACGTAAATGTCTGCCATTTTTCGGCTACCCTATACACGAACGCTTGTTCGTCAAAACGACAGAAAAGTGACGAACGAAAAAAGAGGATGTTGGCCTACGTATAGTCTGTAGAACAATAGAAGTGATACAACACCAAAGACAAAAGCCATTTTAACACGCGACAGCTTTGATAAACGCGTTTTAGCTATCGTAGAGACGTCTGTCCGTCTGTGTGTTCGTCCGTCTGTCACACTGCTCTACTGTGTCAAAACGACGCAATCTAGGATCACGAAATCTTCACTGTGGCTGCCACAAAGACTTTAGTCTCTTGCGACAAAATTTCATGCCGTTGGGTCACGGAGTGTCCCTCGAACGAGGGTGTCAAAGAAGGATATTCCTACAAAAGTCGTTATCTCACCACTATTGACTCGTTTACCGTGAAAACGGTTGCAGATAGACACAGGCTTGCTGCTTAACATAACAAGCACTCATGATGCGCTTTCCCGGGGTAGTAACATCAATGACTGAACCCCTAAAATAGGGGGTTTGGTGAATTTTTCGCCATTTTAGGCTTCGGCGCATAATTTAAGACTGAATTGCATGTGAAAATTTTAGCATAAATGGTAGATTTTAGTAGTTTAAGTTTCGACCTCTTAGGCTCAACGAGTTTTTCGTACGGGGACATCAAAATGGGTGCCTTTTCGTAATGCTCGATTTTGGCGACTATCAACTAATTTAGCGTAAAAACGGTCGCTGATAGCCTAAACACAGACTTGTTGCTTATCGTAACAAGCACTACTGACGAGCTTTCCAAAGGTATCAACATCGATGACCTTAAACGACCTTGAAATTTACAAGAGGAATTTTAGTGATTTTGTTTGCGTTTTTAGATTGCGATGCTAATTTCAACAGTAAATCGCGCCGAAAATACTGAACATAGACCACGACAGCATGCGTATGAATTTTTTAAAGCATAAAATATAGATTTTAACAGGCTAAGTCTCGATGCCGAACGTTCGAGGAATCCTCCACGTCATCAAATTTGTATGGCCCTTCAAATCGCATCATTATCTTAACTGCACGGTGTACGTCTGTACGGTGTCACCTGATTTTCCAGGTGACAGCACTGATGCTGTCGCGCGTTACGTGAGCTTTGTTCAAATTACTTTTACTTGTAAAGATTCTCCTGGACTAATTCGATTGATTTGCCTGTCGTCATCGTCATCATTATCATGAGGCGCAATGGAGATAACGTTTTGTTTAGTGTTAGTTCAACCAAGCCTCGAGTCGATCACCTATAGGCATACAGGTAGTGTGATGCATAGCTTGCTGTATGCGTTGAGAAACAGTACTGCAGTGATTCGTTATAACAACACGATATACTTCTGGTCTGGATCTATCCCAGCGAGCGGAGCCAACCATGCTGTGAACAAGTGCTCTGCTGGACAGGTGGAAGAGCAGTAGACATGGATGGATTACAGCGTTTGTTGGTTGCTCCGTCGTTCCGACATCTGCACTGCTGTGGTTAGGTTAGTTGGAATGGGATGGGATGGAAAGGCGAGGTAGGCGCCGGTGGAATACCAGGCTGCAGAGGCTGCTTGCTTGCCTGCCAACGGCATAAGAATAGGTGTTCGGTTGGCAGCGCATCTTTCGCCACGCGCACCTGTGCAACCTAGCGCCAGACAATTTAAGATAGGAATAGAGCAGCCTGGAAGACGCCTGCCGGCCGGCACCGGCCGGGTGAGTCGGTCTGCTGCCTGACGGGTGGTCGAAGCCTCGGCGCCTCTACCTCCGCCCCACCTCGCCTCGGCGCCGGCGCCTCCCGGCTCGCCTGCTGAAGTACGCGCCATCCTCCTGGGCCTGTCATTTCGTTTCTTTCAGCCACAGAACCTCAAACAGTCGCTGTCGTCGTCGCACTCGACACTTCTTCTTGACGTCGTGTTTGTCGTCGTAATCGTAGTTGAACTACTACAACAACTACAACAACTACACCATCAGAATGGTAAGCAGAGTCAGCGAGAAATATGCACGACTGCCAGTGGACTGAATCCAAAAAAACGAACGATTCTGCATTGATCGATATTGTTAGTACGTTCGCGGCATTGGGCTATGTTTCGTACTGCAGTAAAATGCTGGTTTTATAATCACTCATACATTTCTATAATACGCCAGTGTACGACCAGATAAAGCCAATAGGGCTAGCACAGCAAACTTTAAAAGTTTCTACAGTCTTCAAAATGAAAAAAAATTGCACACTGCACTTAATAAATTAAAAACAATCGAAGAATTTTTTAATTTGACAACATTATTTGATTTACTTTACCTTTATGCACGCGCCTCCCATTGTGATATTCTAACGCTGTAGATCTAGACTTCCTAACCGTTGCCGAATATCCGGATCCGCCAAAATTTTCGCCGCTGCCGAAAAAATGCAGCCGCCGTAATCTCCGCCGAATTTCTGAAATCCGTTAACCGCCGCAAAAAATCGGCTAACCTTCGGCCATGCTTCGGTTTGGTCTGCCTTTTATGCTCTATTCACACCGGCGATGCCGACGCGACTCAACTGCCGTGACATTGTGGACTAATTTTTTGAAATCTGGACTAAATATTTACTCATAGACTAATTTAAAACCACAGCACCATGCGCATATATTTTTATGTGCCACTTGAAATTAATATTATATAAAGCAATGTTAACGAAAATTTCAAAGTGATCCAGAATCCAGGATTCCTTCCGGATCACCCCCAAAATTGAGTCACTTGTAGTCTTTGCCATTCCCAACAATCTCTGAAAATTTTAGAAAGATCTTTTCAGAAATTTTTGAGTTATCTTGCTAACACACAGACAGACAAACAAACTCTGGCAAAAACATAACCTCCTTGGCGGAGGTAATTATCGCATTTTGACGGCGACAAAGTCTGAGATCACACCATGTAATTTCTCTGCGAGACCCGTCGTGCAGATAGGCCTTAGTGCACCAGTTTTGCTGGTTGGTTAAGCATTGTCCTGGAAAACGCGGAGTATACGCTGTACTGTTTCTTATGGAGAGTTTGTTCGGCTTTGAAGTGGCCTGAAAAGTTTCACCGTTGAACCGTTAGTTGTCGATGGAGCATGTGCCTTTGTGCCCACGCCAACGGGTTCTCGTGATGCTGCTTATTTTTATTCTGAGAATAATTCATTTGTCCAATTGACAGTGTTATTTAAGTTAAAATCTAATGTGTGTGGCTTTCTATGGGGAATCCATCACATAGCTACGGAGTGGCACCTGTCTTATTATGCGATCGCACCTGCCACCAGAGTGACCGCACAAGTGAACGCGTTCTATCTAGCCACGCAGGCCGGTACGCGACTTACTAGCTAATCTCGGAGAGATGGAAGGCTTAGGGCTGGGTTGTTTTTTCACTGATTTGATTCCTAACTGAGTCTACTCGAGCTTTAAAACTTCCGCGATTTGTTGAAGGGAAAGAGGTCAGCTCCAGTCTCCAGAATGGAGGAAGTCAATCGGCCAAACCCGTCTTCGTCCCACAGGTGGCCTTCACGCGAGTTTTGTTGTTCGATGCGTTTTGCTTGTGACTGAAGGCGTTTGCAACTCCATGAAATCGAGATATTGTATATGTGCATCGTAAATCCCGGGATCAACGGCTTGAAGCGTTTACGACTGACGCCAAAATCATTCGACTGACTCGTCGACGCGTCGCATTTTTTCGACGGCAACTTTCGGCGGTTTTTCGACGACGGATAATTTTTAAAAATTTCCGGGGTGATAGCTTCGACCTCCAATCTCTTGGGCTTTTCGAAAAAAGTGGAAGAGCCGAAAGATTTTTCCGTTGACAAAATTCTGCGTACGCTACTGACCTTATCTTCGCTGTATTTAACATAATTCAGTCACATCACCCAGTTGAGTGAGTTGACCCATAGCTTCTGCTTTCATCAGTTTCTTCCTCCACCAAAAGACCATTTTCTCATTTAAAAAATCAGTGATTGCGTCGAAAAAAATGGACATTAAATGCGACGGTCAATCGAAGACTTCGACGCCGTAGATATTAGACGCTGTAAGTCGACGAAATTAGACGGCGCAGGGGTCGGGGGTATTGTCTGAAGTATTAATTGCGGTTCAGCATTACACGCTGACAGATAAAGACCTGTAAGCTCATGATTGATATTACATGAACATTGAACGTCGTATTGACTGTGCAATTGTGTGTGTGTTGTGTGCTTGTAGTCGGATCTCAGCTCAGGCGATATTGAAGGTACGTGCTGCATATGCCCTATAATACATTCATCCGTCAGTTATCTAATTTACACCACGCGGTTTTAATATTAAGCATGCTTTTGCTTTTACTATAAACCTACTTTTAGTCCTGACGTGCAGCATTTTTTCTTTCCGTGTGCGAAAACCGAAGGCGTAAAAAATTCGCGTGCTTTCCTGCGGTTGCCGTCCGTCCCTGAAAACTTCTTTCAAAATTTTTATTGACTCCAAAAATATGGGCGCAGTTCTTGTTTTCTTTCAAAGTTTTACTGAAACAAAACGGTTTGCATTTAGCTCTATTGTTTATGAGTACTATTCAGTGTGTCGTTTTGTTTTATGAGCCGCTGTGTCAAAAAAATAAAAATTTAACAAAAAATAGAAAAATTAGTTTTTTTTTGCTTTTTCGTCAGACTGCAACTGAAAGCACGTGAATTGTTAGACTTTAATGAAATGTATTATGTTTGTCACGAAAACCAAAATCCCCAAATGTTCTGCGCACGACGTTGCTCTGATGATAATGCTAATACTGCGCATTATACGCTTGCATTGTGATTTATGGGGTGTTTACACGATCCAGCAAACGTCCAGCAAACTTCCAGCAAATGTATTTAAAATACACGTGCTAACACTAAACGTTTGCTGGAAGTTTACTGGACGTTTGCAAGATCGTGTAAACACCCTATTAGGCTTACTCAGCTTATTCTGCATGCCGCTTGAAATCAAACAGAAAATAAACCAAAATTTAACAGATTAATCCAAAAATTAAGAAAAAAACTGCCGCTAGCGCTGGAACCTTAAAGCCTTGAAAATGGTTTGGAAGAAAGTAACAGTTTTAAAGTGAATTCGTTGATGTTTCGGAATTAATGTTGATGTTGTAAAGACTTTTCGCGTTATTTGCTAAATTGCGTGCGATTAGTTGATAGTAGAACTGCAGCTGTAGCGGTTATGCCATTTGACTTTGCAGAGAGTTTATTTCTAAAATAATATTATTTATACTGTCACCAGTTTCAGCCGACCGACATTGCGCCGTATTTTTTTCTTAGTAGATCAGATCTTTTATTTTTAGTTTTTTTTCGGGCAATTTTTTCCAAATTGCACGGGAGTAGATAGGTATGCGCTACGCCACAATTTTGGCCACTGCCCAGCTCTAGCTA
>Ga0209367_1001728_pt1 | contig 27601 bp, 23 predicted proteins | sample WorMetLIZISLAND2_FD_187412 | JGI IMG/M metagenome (GOLD analysis project Ga0209367, IMG submission 187412) | Marine gutless worms symbiont microbial communities from Max Planck institute for Marine Microbiology, Germany - Olavius geniculatus... ...
TCTCTGAACTGCATAGGGATATCGACAAGCAGTAAACGGCGTTATCAAATACAGTTAATTCCGCATTGAATAAAAAAATTGTATGAACTTCAGTCCACTAACATCAGAGATTACGCGGCTGATGTTTACCCACCAACATCAAATTTTTCGGAAGGCCATATTTCGGCCCCTAGGGGGTGCTGCGCCCCAAAATTTTTACAGGCGCTAGAGAATGACCAACTTTTACTAGCGCACCCCTCATCGGGGACGGGGGCCTCCTTTACATTTTTTTCAAAAACTGATGAAAAATTGGCTCAAAATGTAGCATATTAGCCGCGAGAACTTTGGAGCCAGGGGGAGTAGCTTTATTAAACTTTGCCACTTGACGTGCTGCTAGACGGGGGTGATAACGTGGGTGCAACTTTTGGGGGTCACCGCCCCCCTAAAATTTGGGAGGGCAAAAAACGTCCAAAATTTAGTACGTTTTACGACAACTTTTGAGTTTGACTGCAAATATCTCTAGAACGAATAGAGCTATCGACAAGCGGTAAAAAGCGTTATCAAGCACAATTAATACTGCGTTGAATAAAAAGAATTTGGTAAACTTTGGTCCACTAACACCAGAGATTACGCGGCTAATGTTTACCCACCCTAAGTCAGGAGGGCGCGTTTTGCGTATGCTAATGCATTTGTGTGCGGGCCACGTGACTTTGCTACCGGGGGAATTTCACTCCTCAAAATTTCTCCCCCAATCGGATTTAGGGCGCCGGGTGGACTCACGTTGGGCTTTGCCCCAAATTTCTAGTTTATGATTTACATTGGTGCTTACTCAGCTTATTTTTTTTTTCTAATTTTTTGGTATAATATTCATTTGCTAGGTGGCATCACTAAGTTGTTATAGCTAGTTTTATGGGTTGTATATGTGGCTTATTCAGCTATCAAATTATTTTTTATTATTGAGTTTAGTACGTGTTTCATTCCCTAAATGGTGCCACTTGTGTTTTTTCATGTTTTTTTTGTTTTCCCCAAAAAGACATAGCCCCGTTTTTCTTTGTTAGGCCCATCAAAAAACCCTCTGTAGAATGATGGAATTCACCCAAAAACTGAACTTTGTTCTCGGGTCTCAATAGTAATAATTTTTTGCAGTTTTCCACAATTAAATTAGTCTGAAACATGCATAACAACACTAATTCTACATATTTCAGTCACTTCTGAAGCAATCTGGAGTGGCGGAGCTAATGTAAATTTTTATACCATTTTTAATGCGGTGACAGCATACTGGTAATGTAAATGCCATTTAACAATGGAGACAAAGCTTTTATTAAGAACGTGTACTGGTCCTTAAGGTGTGGTGAGATATTCAATAACCATTTTATTGCTAATTGTCCACTGAATTGGGCAGTGAAAGAATTTTGAAAATACGTTAACATTTGCCACGTTTTTTGGCCCATCCTGTAGTTAAATATCCCCGCAGAACTAACAGTTGCGTTCATGCAGTGGGAGATTAATATAAGTTCAAACAAAGCGCTTACATATCCAAAAGTAGCTGCAAACAAAGAAATATAGTTTTGCGTGCATAACTGCAATTACAATTGGGAAAAACAACAAAAATAAACAAAAAAGTTGCCATAGAATAACTAGTAACGGCCTGTGTAAAAACCAAATAGTACCAAAACATCTAAGGAGCCTTACGCATTGTTTTTAACCGACTGTAGCCTACAAACGGTAACGCTTATGACACGATGTTGTGTTCTGTCCGTCTGCCGTTTGTCTGTACGTTTGTATTGCGGCTAAACGGTACATCTACTTAGGCCTGCAGAAACAAGAAAGACCAGCTGTCGCTATAAAAAAGACGCGATGCAGCCAATACAGTTCTTGTCGCAAAATACTGACCTTCAAGGTCATCCAAACTCGATATTTTCATCAAAACTGAATGGGCTTATGCCACTTTCTATTAATGATTAATAGGAGGCTTAACCTAGCTTGTCCTTAATTATTGTCACCGTCAATTGAAATACGGCCACTAACTATAACAAGTAATTTGAGCAAAGCTCACGAAACGCGCGAAAGCCTATAGCAGTTCCTGTTCGCAGGTAATCTTAGTCTATCTCCATCCATTTCGTCTTTATTCACTTTTTTGCAGCCGAAAATCGCCAAAAATCACGTTAAATCTATATTTTTAGGGTTCAAGGTCATTCAAGGTTATCGATGTTGACATTCGTAAGAAGCTCCTCATCAGTGCTTGTTATATAAACAGCATGGCTGTGCCTATCTGCAACCATTTACACGCTAGACAAGCACACAGTATAAATAACCACTTTATACAGGGGTACCTCTCGTTGACACCCACGTGCGCAGGCCTGCTTGAATCTAGAGCGTCCGGACTTAAGACTGCTAAAATCTACATTCCATGCTGAAAATTTCATACGCAGGTTGTCTTGGTCTATCTCCAGCCGTATTTTGGCGCAATTCACTCTTGAAATGCGTGTCGTAGTGCAAAATTGTGCAAAAAAATTCACTAAAAACCCTTTTTGGAAAGGTTCAAGGTCATTCAAGGTCATCGATGTTAATAAATTTTAAAAGCCTGTCACCAGTGCTTGTTATGATAAGCAGCATGTCTGTGCCTATCTGCAACCGTGTTTACGCTACGAGAGATAATTGCGGTAAAATAACCGCTTTTTAGGGGGGTAGCTGTCTTTGACGCCCGCCTGCACCGGCCTCCTTGAACCTAGGGGGTCTGGACTTGAACTGCTAAAATCTACGTTAAATGCTGAAAATTTCATACGCAGGTTGTCTTGGTTTATCTTTAGCCATTTTGGCGCAATTCACTCTCGAAATGCGTGTCGCAGCGCAAAATTGTGCAAAAAATCCACTAAAACCCCTTTTTGAGGGGTTCAAGGTCATTCAAGGTCATCGATGTTGATAAATCCAAAAAGCCTGTCACCAGTGCTTGTTATGGTAAGCTGCATGTATGTACCTATCTGCAACCGTTTTCACGCTACACGAGATAATTTCAGTTAAATAACCACTTTTTAGGGGGTAGCTGTCTTTGATGCCCGCCTGCGCCGGCCTCCTTGAACTTAGGGGGTCGGGACTTGAACTGCTAAAATCTACGTTAAATGCTAAAAATATCTTACGCAGGTTGTCTAGGTCTATCTCCAGCCATTTCGTCGCAATTTAGTGTTGAAACGTGCGCTGCATCCAAAAATTGCGAAAAATTCACTAAAAACCTCTTTTTGAGAGGTTCAAGGTCGTTCAAGGTCATCGATGTTGATAAATCCAAAAACCCTGTCACCAGTGCTTGTTATGATAAGCAGCATGTATGTACCTATCTGCAACAGTTTTCACATTATTCGAGCCAATAACGGCAAAATGACGTCTTTTTGAGGGGGGTAGCCCTTTTTGACGCCCTCGTTCGAGGGGAACCCCTCCACCTAGTAGCACGAAATTTTGTCACGATAAACTAGAGACCCGGGGGCAGTCCACAGTGGTGAAGATTTAGTGATTCTAGCTTGCACCGTTTTGATACAGATCACGAGTGACGGACGGACGGACGGACAGACGTTCAGACGATGGCAAAGACGCGCGAAGCATTCTGCTTTCGCGCGTAACAAAATTGAAAATTACGGCCAAATCGCTGCAGATGAGACATGCGGTTACTATTGACAGTCAAGAAACAAGAAAAAAATTCAAACCCAAAAATCATATCGTTTTATTGCATTTTGTTGTTTTTACTTTTTAGTAATACGGTTACAATAGGCTAAGTGTTGAGGTCCAGTCTAATGGTCATAATATCAACAATAACTCAACAGTGCAGTGCTTTGCGGCAATTTGAACAACAACAGAATCAATATAACGATTAACACACTACGGCAATAAAGCTGTTAATAAGCTAATATCAAATAACGCAAGACGCAATAGGCTAAGTACAATAAAATGTGCACGCTTGCTAAGCTTAGCCTATAACAAACAATTCTGCAGTGCATTGCAACAGCCAGAATAACAATAATCGTATTTGCAATAATGACAAGTTTTTGTCGCATTTAAAGATGTTTGGCTCCCGGAAAGATAATTACTATTTATTCGTTTATTGCCAATTGAGAAAAAAAATTTAATATTACCGAAATTACACAGCCAGGCTATATAAAAAACTATGATAGCCTACTGTAGGATTGATAAGGCGAGACATGTATGTTTTTCTTCAGTCATGTTAGCGACAGATTGAAATACCATGGCTGAAACTATGAGTTGATAAAATCATATTAATTATTATAAAGTTAACAATACTCGCGTCTAAATTTATATAACTGAAGCTTATTGTAACAATAGTTGCGTTACTCTTAGCAGCAATGCAACTTTAGCAACACTGGCGGCTCTTCTCAATAAATGTCCACTGTCCGGACTTCAAATAGATCTAGTGGTCACGTGACAAAATATATTACAAAGACATACATTACAATACAATACTATAATAACTTACAAAGTGTAATAATTTTCTTCAAATAAATATTTCTTTAAAATTCCACGTACACATTTAACCGATAAAACGTGCAATGCCCTTCAAATGATTGGATCCGGAGTTGTCCAAATATTCGCATTCTTCTAATCAGAGCACGCAATAATGTGATTCGATTATTTTATATCAAACTCAAAATTTGGCAAAAAATGTACAATTAACATTATTCGGATTCTGAATAATTGACCAACTCATACAATGCAAACTAATATGTTAACTATCAAACTTAGAAATAACTTTGTGAAATTCAACAGATAAGAATTAATGCGCAATGTAATCGTATAAGGGTGCAGTAACTTAACTACAGGCTACTGTGTATAAAAAATAGCTTTGGTAAATGTATTCCAATAAAAGCGCAGCATCACCCAGATTGGCAGTGCACAGTAACGTAACTACTGTGTAAGAAATAACTTAAGAAATTCGACAGACACAAAAAGCGCAAAATCATTCGGGTTCGGCGTTGTCGAGTTTGAGCTGTACGTCGATGAACTCGCGTCCTGGGAATTCTGTGTCATGGTAGACCTGTCTCCGACAGCGGCACAGGCAGCCCAGGTAGCCGAAGCTCAGGTCGTCGATGTGCACAAACTTGCGAAGCACGTTGAAGTCCTCGATGATCTGAGCTGTTTTCACTGTCTCGAATCTCCACACGTTCTCTGCACGCTGATGTGCGTCCTCGTACCTGTTCAGTCATGTTCCATATTTTACAACACTGTATTCTAGTTAGTGGTATATCGTTTTGTATTTTGTATTTTTACTTTAAAATAAATTTGTGTATAGCTGTTTACGAAAACACATCATACAGAATTAAGGATCGAAACCTGCCATATATGGGATCACACAAAGTTACCTGGCACTCAACACACATTAAATAATGGGGGCGGCCCCCCCACCAATTGACAGAATGCATCTCAAAAATGGTAAAAATTTTGCACAAAATGCATCATTTTTGCTTAAAATTTAAAAAAAAAATTTGCAGAGGGGGCAAAGCCCCCTCCCCAGACCCTACCACCTACCCTTCTTCCCCCGTTCCCAAGTTTTGGATCCGCCGCTGCATTTTAACAAAGTATTTTAACAATTTAAGACGCAATTATTTTAACATATTATGTTCAAAACTTTTTACAGTAGGTATTCTGTAATGCATTTCAAATATTTTTATTCAGATATTTTGAACACAAGCGTACATGTACAGTGGCGTAGCAAAAAATGTCAATTGAGGGGCCTCGTTTTCCTTCCCTTTTTTCTTTCCCTTTTGTTTGCTTTTTCTCTTTACCTTTCCTTTTTACCCCTTCTCTCCTTTTCCAGTCCTCCTCTCTTTTCCTTCCAGTAGAATCCAGCTACGGAGTCCGGAAAAGCGCTGTGAGCTCCCCCGGCGGAGCCTCAGCTGAAATCGAATTTGGTTCATTATAGCTGTAAAAGATGGCATTTGGTGGAAATAATTTTAATTATTTTACCGAGAATAAACTGTCAAATTTGCAAACGTAGTGCAGTTTAAACGTATGCCTATGTTATGTCTGAAGGATTGCGGGAGGGAGAGTGGGGAGCTCGGTTTTCTGCCTCACCCCGTTGTGTACGCCACTGTATATGTATAGCGTACCTGTTGGAGAGCATGGCGATAAGGATGTTCATGAGAATGATAAGGGTGAAGCAGACATATAGCGCGTAGACGGCGAACATCAGACCCATGCTGGACTCAATCTCCTCCGAGTCTTCAGTGACGCGCTCAATGAAGTCGCCCACACCCAGCGCGGACATGAAGATATCATAGACCGTTGTACGTGTGAAAACATCCTGGTGCGAGGCGATCAGCATTCTCAGGGCGTGCAGGGCGCAGGAGAACGCAACCACCGTGAATATGAACACCAGACTGAAGTTGAGGATCATATCTTTGACGATGATTTCCTTCAAGACCATGAGAAAGACGTGGAGTTGTTTGGTGATGCCGCTGAATAGCACGAAGTCCGTCATCCAGCCGAACAGGAAAACCATCGCCGTCGGTTCGAGGTACGCCTGGCTGGTCGCAGCGCCCGTGTAACGATCGTACCTTGTGAGACAAACAAACAACAAACACCAAAGTGATTAGGTAAAATCCGGAATAGCCGTCGGCTCGAGGTACAGATGTCTCCTTGCAGCGCTTGTGTACGGGTCATACTTTGCGCACGAACGAACGAAAATTTATAACGTCGTTTTCTAACGATACGATAGCGATAACGATAATTCATATTAACAAGTGCACAAAAAGCACCACATATAATAAACTCTTTGTATGATGCACGTTTTGCTGGAAAACTGGTAGACAAGCTGCGAGTTTAATGTAAGCACACGAACCTACAGGGTATTACGTAAACAAAAAGAAATGTGTTTTAAACGAAGCGGAAACAAAAAAAGTAACAAGTGGGTCCCAATCGCTAACGAAAAAAAAACAAAAATGACAATAACGACAAAAACAGAAAAGCTGTGTTTAAAAAAACAATAGCCTGAAATGGAACAAACGAAAAAGTGAAATAACGAAAAGTAAAAGGACAAGACTGACACAGAAAAAGCTGCAAGCAGACCAGACACCGCTAAAGTGAGTTCGAGTAATGAATACATCCAATAAGTTTACCAAGCGAGGAATGAGATGCAGAAGGCGAGAAGCGGGATGATGTGAAAGCTAGCGAGAAGCATCCGCATGACGACCGACTCGGAGCGACGACGCGGCACGTGTGATAAAGAGCTGCGGGTTGCAGTGGTGTCGCTGTGGAACAGGTTGATGCCGGTGTACCAGAGTGACAGAATCAGACAGTCGACTATGCTGCCGGCGAGTAGGATCATCGGCCAAATCAACCACAAAAACAACGGAGCACTGCGTACAATGCGTCTTGACGACACCGAACCACTGCAGAAAAACAAGTAAGTAACATCGACATTTGACTGCAATGCCGCATTTACGCACGTTTAGCATGTTCAGCATGTTTGGCCCAACGTTGCAACTTTCCAACAACCAGCTGCTTGCACATTTTCGACAGAAAAGATTACCGGTGCTAAAGTTTTTTTTTTGTTTTTCACAAAATTGTCCAATAATGGGAATTTAGAGCTTCATATTTGACATTTTTTAGACAGTTTTCCTACACATAAGACCCGCATGGGCCACAGTATATCTGACGGCAGTGCAGCATTCTGTGACAGTTTTATCGTGTGTCACGACATTTAACACTTAATACACAGCATGCAGTGAATTTTTCGCCTCACATTATACAGCGTTCTTGTGTGTTCAAAGAAATTGGGTGGGCAGTAAATTGAAATTTTCGACCGACGACCAACTGCACATTTGCAACAACAGATAAGATTATGAGTGCTAAGGTTTTTAATTTCCTCTTATATTCTTCAAAATGGAGATTTGGAGCTCCACATTTGACATTTTTGATCAGTAATTTTCGGAAAAAAATTTCCGATAGGCTACAATTTAGGGGAAGGGGCAAGTGCTTTCTGTCCAGTTGTCCTTGCGCTCCCTGCACAACACCAATGACATCATGCGTGACGTACAACCTTGTGCTGTTAGCACCCTCATTCTCGTCCACTTCGACCGCATCACGTGACTGGTTGCAGAGGCTGTCGCTGCCCGGGGCCGCTCCAAACATGTTCGCCAACGAGCAGGCGTCCGGTGTGTAGCAAGCCGAGAAGCAGATCATGAACAATAGCTGGATCAGCCCCAGGACCAGGTAGTAGCGCTGTACGAAGCCGAAGTACGGTTGAGTCAACTTCCTCAGCGGCTGAGACGTGAAGAGGTTCGTGTTTTTCCACTCGTCGAAATGCATCAACAACTCGTCCAGGTACGTCGTCTGCAGTCGGATACATTTACGCGTTTATACATGAATATAAGATATAAACATTATTAATATCGAAACACAGATCTACAAAGTGCAAAGCAATGTAAACTTTGGCAAAGGCGGAATTGCGCTGTCGCAAGTCGATCCAACTCCTCGTTTGTATTCGCCAGGCGTCAGCATATAACTGACGGTTTTTCTGCAATTAGCAATTGCATATTTTGGCTGGGGTTCAATTTCTAATCTCCCCTATCTCTTTTCTTGGGGTCAAGGACCGCCATCTAACACAATTTGGAGTCCAAATCTGTCGAACAGTATAATAAGGTTGCACGAATGTGACAGGCAGACGACAGACAAGCAGACCTCGCTACGAAGAAATGTAGCCTACGGCAATAGACGAATTTGCTTGCGCGGGAAAAACAATTTCTCGATTTTGTCTATAGTAAATTAAATGTACTAGAAACATAACATATAAAAATTTATTGTTGCAGTAAAATTTTAACGACTGCATTTGTGATGGCGGTTAGCAGCCGAGAACGCATCTTTCTAATGATCGCAGTGTAGCTTCAATAATAAATTGATTAATGAGTAACTAATCGTTAATTTTCGAATTTACAATTACATTTTTCAATCGCTGCCACGCAAATCAGTGAATCGATCACAGTTTCTCTACAGTATAAAATATATAGGCCTAAGTAACAATTAGTAATATTATAATGTCTAACAATAAAAATAGATCTAAATATACTATTTTAAATATTATTTTTTGACATAAAGATACGTTTGGTTGGAAAGTCTTGGTGAAGTCAATGCGGCCGCTGGCTGTAGTGCGTCGTAGAGCCTGACTGTCGGCTTGTTGTCTGCTGCCTGGTGGAACAGGTTGTGTCGTGGTGTCGAGTCTAGTGAAGTGCGTCACGTCATAGCGCGAGTACGAACAGTCAGTCGCAGACTCGGCGTTCCTCGGCACTCCAAACTCATCAAACCTGCAATGACAACAATCATTTTAATTGAGTGGTGAAAATTATTTCAGTTTTAACTGTAGTTGTAGTTTCGTTATCGTGCTATGTTATTATACAGGTTCCGTTATCAACAGCCTAAGTATTTCAGTCAGCCATTTTAGTTTGTTTTTTTGCTGGACACACTGTCAACAAATAATGGTGATCTTTTTTCTTCAGAGAATGTGCAAAATACTTACTGATTGTGTCTTACTGCAGTTGTGATTGCTGCTAGGTAATGAAGTGATGACGTTCTAACTAAAAAACGCAAGGGGTGTTTTTAAGAAACGATCAGAGTTTAGATTATAATTAAAACTAACGATAAATTAGTCACTGAGTTCAGAAAAAATTAGCGTTCAAAAAAGACAATATATTGCTTCCATTTCTAACTATTTCTAACTATTGCCCGTTTGAACGAATAAAATGGAGACAAAATCGCTGCAGCTAACCTGTAGACGTTGTCGGTGTTGAGTATGGCGGCCAGTAGATCGGCGGCGCCTAGTTCAATACAGCGCTGTATGACGTTTCTGCCGTCTCTGGGCGAAGGTTTAGTAGTCAAGTAGATCATCGTTTCTCTCAGTGCCGCGCTGTACTCGGCTGAGTCGCGGAGCAAAGATTTCCTGTTCTCTTTCTGAGTCCGCCACGCAACCGCGTTATCCACCACCGTCTGCATCGCACACATGGTCAATGGTTTAATGGCGTAGCTTTTTATAGAAGACCCATCTTAGAGCTACGGAACGTCACCTGGCATATGGAATCACACAGTGTTAGTTATTTGCTACCTGACGCAGATGAGCGCGCTCCGCCATAACTCCAGTTATAGGGTGTTTGCACTATCCAGCAAACTTTCAGCAAATGTATTCAAAATACACCTGCTAATTGCTGGAAGTTTGCTGGACGTTTTCTGGATCGTGTAAACACCCTATTAGACAGGTCATTACTCGATTTACCTGCCTTGAAGGGACAAAAGGCTGAGTGGATCTTGATGTTGGTTGTAGACCTAAATGGTTTTACCTGCCTGTAAACAGTCAACTATCTAAGTAGCCTACCGTTACGCCAGCAAACTTTACCATGACAAGTAGCACAATAAGTATACAGGTTAAGCAAAGTTATAAGTTTACCTGGTAAACGGCCAGAAAGTTCTCTGTCATATCCGGCTTCTTTATCGACTCGACCGCAATCTCGTTCAGCATTCCCTGCGATATGTCGGCGCCCTGCTGTATCAGTAAAGCCACGGCTTGAGCGTTCCCATTGCCAGCGCACGTGTTGAGCAAAGTCGGTGCTTTATCGCCGCGGTTTGCGTCCACGCTGTCTATAACTCCCAATCAAATGTACACATGAGCAGAATTGTTAGGTATTCGTAACTATTAATATCAATGTAAGAATACTCGATATCGGCAAGTGTCGAGAATTGGTAGAATGTAATATCAGCAATTTCAGTAGTCCTATTATTAACAGAATTCGAATTGTTGATATCCGCGGTAAGAATGGTCTAGTAGGCCTATTGATCAATGGGAATGCTGAAGTAGGCCTACATGTAAACAATAACTGCAGCGTATCACCAATTAACAAATTAATGAGTCAGTCAGCACTTTACTCCAGGCACAAGAGGCCCATATCAATAACGCACAAAAAGAACAAAACTACTCAGCTGCTGACAGACTAATTGAAATGACGATGTTGTAGTGATATTGCACACTGCAAATTGTAAGATATGGATGGACAATCTGAATTCGATCTGCGATTTCAACAAGCGTGAAATGATGTCAGTGCGGCATTAGGCCCTACATACCGATTGAAAACTTGAAGGTAGTCAGCATGTAGACAATGAGGTCCGAGTTGCTTGATCTGGCCGCCACGTGGAACGGCGTGTTCATCTCCGTGTTCTGCAAACGCGGATCCGCGTCGCGGAATTCCCCGATAAATTCCGGTGTCACGCGGGGATTTCCGGCGGCCACGTGGAGCGCCGTGTCGCGCCCGGTGGAATTACCCACGTTGCTCTGGCGATTCAGAAAACGAAACTTCTCGCCGCGTTCTGCGGCGGCGTTCAAAAGGATGGTAACAATAGTCGGGTCGGGAGAGGCGGACAGTGCGGCCGAATGTAGCGGCGTATACCCGCGGTCATCAGCCGACAGCGAAGCACCTACTCCAAAGACATCAACTTTTTTCACGCGCGATAACTCACCCACTCGGGCAAATCTCCTATCCACCCTAGGCATAACTAGCAATAACTCGAGTCTGTTAGTAATGTAACTGAGAGAATATTTTAATATCTTTGCGGCAAAACCGCTAACGAAGAATTAATCATATTTTTTTGTATAAACCTATTTCAAATTGCACTAAAACTCATCCACAGCAGTGCAGAATTTCAAAAAAATTTTACCCGTGAATCTACGTAGATCTAGCTTCAAGACAAAAACGGGGCCGAAAAAGAAACGGGGAGAAAAGAAAGAAGTGGGAATGGATAGAAAAACAGAAAAAAAACATGGATTGTTCACCCACCAGTTTCGGTTTTCAAGTTGCATTGTGTACCTGCTCTGAGCAATGATTCGACATCCTCCGTGCAGCCAGACTCAGCAGCCAGATGAAGCGGCGTTTCACCGTCAGCATTCACCAGGTTCACCGACGACTTGTTGATGTGAGACTCGAACTCAGTGCAGCAGTTGTGCATTGCAGCCAGGTGCAGGAAACTGTTTCCACGTCCGCCGCCTGCGTCGCTGTCTTCACTGTCCGGAACAACCTGAAGCACATCAGATTGCGTTAAAAACATCTTCGACATTGTCGGTTGTGACTTGATTAAAAAGAATGTCAACTTTAAAAAAAGATTTTGTACAAATATTTCCGACACAACTGACCGTCCAAGTTCCCACCTCACCCACCGTCTGCATCTACACTACCTAAGAAAAGCAAAACAAAACGAAATATGCGCTGAAATAAAGTTTGAAGTTTTGGTGTTTTGCAGTTGCCCGTACAGCCGAAGTGTTCATTGTGTAGTAGGCCTAATGCCTGATTGTGCCTACGGCCGTTGCATTTCAGGCCTATTTCGAGCAACTTTATTGTTTGCTCGAAATGCGTTAAGTGACAAATATAGGCCTAATGTCATAAATTAAGATCCTGCTCCGCCAATGTTCCGGCATGTAATGTATGCGGCCGTCCATCTAGTGCTCAGTGCACGCTCTGTATACGCCCACTGCATAGCACCTGACAGCAGGATGAAAATTTCTAACCCAAAAAAGTTAAAAAATAAACTTTATGGATTTTTAAAAAAATTTATAAACTCGCAAACTACAAAGCGACAAAATACAAAAAGAAAATTTTTATTACAACAATGCTGTGACCTGGAGAAGTTGAGAAATGAGTTGTGAAAATTCCGCTTGTTCAGCCATCGTTCTCGTCAGAGCCAAGGTTCCCTCAACTTTGTCCGCCATCTTGCTGCTGCTGCTGCTATTGGTGCTAGTGAGATGATGATAAAGCGTACTTTTGCTCGACGTGTCTATAACGATGCGCACAAACTTTCATTTTCATTTGCGTCTTTTTATTAATTAACGCGGCTAGCGTATTGCAAACAAAAAAAATCTGTATTACTGATTTTTTATGTTTAAGCTACAATGTACAGTGTATCCCAAAAATAGTGCACCAAACTCGATCGATAACTTTGTCAATTCTCAAGCCACCAACCATAAAGTAAGAACTTATTTTCCCAACCGAACCGCATGTCTACAGTATGCAAGTATTCTTGCCAGTAAGAGATTGTCGGACAATGCTCTTGGCTTTATTGAAGTCATCGTCGAAACTTTTGCTGAGTGCCGTCATCGAGGTCGGGAAACGTTCCATCGCTTTCTCCCACAGATCTTCAACATTACGCCCCATCTCCATCATCTCAACACCGCTGCACATACATGTACGTTGATAGTCAATAGACCGGTTTACCGGCAGACAGCCTACGTAAAAATAGCAAGCCGGTAACATTCGGCACGATCACAACTTTATTAATTATTATTAACCTATTTCTGCGATGATTATTTCACTAACCTCACTTATTTTAAAACTGCCTATGTCAAGCCTCGCCGATGGACAGTCAAAATGGACCGATACAAAAAAGCAATTGAATGTTTTATCGGGTACTACCACCTAGGCTACGAGATGCTGTTACATTATTTCTAGTCAGCAAGCTACTTTTGCTGCCGTTTCAATAGGTCGCCGGCATAACGAAACTTTGTCTGCCAATCAGTCTGTCTGTCTGTCTGAACGTACGTTGCGTGTGTGCTCCAAACTCTTAATACTCCGTTTACACGATCGAGCAAACATCGAGCAAACGTTACGCAAACATCGAACAAATATGAAGCATGCATAAAACATAACCTACACGAAGCAATCATCAAGCAAACATAGAGCAAACATCGACCAGACATCAGACAAACGTAGAGCAGACATCGAGCAAACATCGAGCTGGCTCGTCCAGCAAACACATAGCAGCTCTTCGAACCAGGTCGTCGAGCTAGCTTTATCGTGTAAACGGGGTATAAAACACAACGGCGCAGATAACTAAAAAATAGCGTGGATGTTCCCAGCGTAGTGGGCTATTGCTACCGTCCAGCGAATAATGGTAAAATACTGCTGCACAACGCTGTGAATGCTGCGGCGTTAAAATGCGTTTCGTTTTACGGAGTCATCGCGGTAAAGAACATAATTATACAACAGCGTGAAATAAACCTGTCTTTCTGAACGTTGCGGTTTATGTACGTTGAATTTTCGTCCATTATTTCAACAATTAAGACTACTTGCAGCGGGTTCTGTACCTGTAGGTGTACTGATAGCATTCAGTTAGATTGTCGCTTTGTTGGCTAAACTTGTCATCAACGTTGTCTAGTGAACCGAGACAGTTGAGACAGAGATATTATGGGCTTGACACATGTACAATTAAATCAACGACAAAACAGCTAGAGACGGTCGCCGTCGACTCCGTTTACTGTTCATTACAGAGCGAAAGGTGACGCTACAAACTTGCAGAGAAGTTATATTTTATTTCTGTTGCAGAGGTTCGCATCCTCCTTCTCCTTTTAAACTTTTAGACTCCTATCGAAGCATAGCGGTGTCGACGACTTGATGCCATCTGCAGCGAGGTGCCACGCCGAGTGAACGCCGGTGTTACCGGTGCTGAAGGGCTGGACGTCCCTGGACACGGTTCTCAACCATGTATCATATGGACGTCCTCTGGGTCTTTTCCATTCTGAAGGCGGGTTGCTCATTGCAGCTACCACGACCCTGTGGTGGTCTTCCTTATCACAGTCTAGTACAGCACAACAAAACAAATAGTTCTTTGTTGTGATTTTGTTCCATTTTATTTCATTGCACATGTGCAAGGTGCATTAATTACACAGGTGTCTAGCAGCTTCTTAGTATAGGCCAGTGTTACGGTAGACAGACCTTCGAGTCACTAGGCCAACACAGAGAAAGTGTTTTAAAACGTGTTTTAAAAAGTTTTCGGTGCAGATAGCTCGAATCAGTTGATTAATCAATAATTCATTTCACTTCGTTAAAGCTCGTACGAAATTAACCTCTCAGTATAGCGGTACTTACAGTTGCTTTGAGCAATGCTAGTAAAACTAGAGATAGTGGGCCTATGCAGAAAACACACTAAAGACTAAAAAACTTTTAAAATTGAAAAATCGGCATTACAGGCATAATGTCACAACGATAAATGAACACATTTGCAAGGACTGTCTCGTGACCTTATAAAGTCGCTGGTTACTTTTGAGAGGCAACACATTCTAAGAAATCGAGACAAAACCTGGCAACAAATTTACGTTTAATCTAGTTTCATCCCGATTATTACCTTTTAGCTGATAAACCACACATAGCTGTTGTATTAAGATGGTCGTTTTCGCCAGGGTGGCAGCAAGTGTCGGCGGAGGTTTGATATTTTTGATTGCTTCGGTTCAGCGACATAATAATTTTAGAACTCGAAACCGACGTTACGAAGGGCAAGAGAATTAATCGAAATTTTTCGTGAGAGATGGAAAAGCATGCTTATTTTTAGTTGACCTGATGGAGGCGTTTATAGGCCTTACGCTGCAAGGCTTCGTCGCTATGGCGACAATCATCTTATACGTCACTTATTTGCAGCTTGATGGCGATAACAACATAATGCGAATAATGTGAAAGAATAACCACAAAAATCGTAAACAGGCTTGAACATTTGCATGCGTGAGCCAACATGTGCAAGGTAGGACTCTTCAGCAACGTTAATAATTTTTAACACTTTGTTGCGTAAATAATGAGAATATTTAATATAAATGTGCGAATTAAAGGTTGTGTATAGCTTTTTATGGGAAGCCCATTGTAGAGGTACGGAGAGTCGCCTGCCGTATGGGATCAAACAGTTGCCGGCACCCGACACAGATAAACGCGCCCACGCCTTAACTCCAGCCAGACAGGCCGGTAGTCGATTTACCTACCTCGAAGGGATGGAAGGCTGAGTTGACCTTAGCTTTGGTTTATACCTAGATGGTTTACCTGTGCGCAGACAGTCACCCGTCCAAGTAGTGACCACCTGACAACGACCCGACCGGGAGTGGAACCCACGGCCTGTTGATCGCAATTCCGACACCCTATCGTTACGCCATCAAGCTACCAATTATTTGAAGTAAGATAATTTTACTGTACGCATATGATGTAGGGCTGATACGATGCAACAAGCTCAGCAGCAACGACAACCACAACGATGCCGCTGCTGCTGCTGCTGCTGACGATGATGATGATGATGATGATGACGGATGCTCTATTAGAGAGCAGTGATCTGATCGAGAGCGTGCAGACGGCGTTCCCGGACCACGACGGTTACACGCTGCTCATGATGCTGGCCGTCATGTCCGGAGCCGGTCTGGTCGGAATGCTGCTGGCAGTCGTCCATGTTATTAGGCCTCCGCCACTGTTCACACTGAGATCTGCCGCTTCCAGCGACGGCGCGGACCAGTACGCCGGGCCCGCTCTCAAGCTGTTTGACCGCATCGAGGAGTTTCACTGAATACTCGAAGAGCGCCTAAACTTCTCGTGATTTAAGCTGTAGCAGTGGCGGCATAACAGAAGCTAAAGCAGTGGCTCCCCTTAATTTTTTGGTTGTCGGAAAATTTGGGTCTAAAAATTTTTGTTCGGTATGCAGAATTTAGAGCTGATAAAAATGTTAAAGCAACATTGAATTGTTAAGCACATTTAATTTTTTGTGTCGGAAATTTGTAGCTGTCTGTCAAAATGTTGTCAAAACATTGCAAATTGCTGCCCCGCCTACTTTTCAAAACCACAACGCCGATGGTTGCAGACTAGCGGAAAAAAAGATAAACGAAAGGGGATTCATTTCCTGTAACATTACACAACAGCTCATAAAACAAAGCGGCGCTCTGAACAGTAATACTGATTGAATGGAAGTAGAAATGCTACAGCATAATAAACTAGATGCAAACAAACAGTTTTGCTTCAACACAGTGAGTCTGTGAAAGCAAAGAAAATTTTACCAATATTTTTGAAGAATCCAGAAAAAGGTTTAGGGACTAAAAACACATACGTGTAAATTGTTTTACACCTAACCAAGTTGACAATTTTTTTGTTTTTCTTATATTTCTTTTTGGAGTAATAATATTTGTAAATTTACAATAAGTTTGTTTTTGTATTATTTATTATTTTGCTATGTTATATTTTAATTAATTTTTTCTTTGGCACTTTCATGTTTTTTGTCTATGACAAAAAACTTTTTTTTCTTTTACTATGTCTATATTTTTTCGTTTTTTCCCTCTGTTTTTCTTTGATTTAACAATACTGTTCTACTATATTAAAAATGTAGTTTCATTTATTTTTATCATTTTTTGGTAATATTTTGAGTGTAGACCTCTGACAACGTAAAAAGAGGTTGAGGTGATGTGACTTAAATGCGATAGACACGTATCGCACGCTCTACAAACGCAAATCTACACTTTTAATCCAGCAAATATTTGCAGCATTGTAGAAACAGTAGTATGCAATAGGCTATATAACTGTTTCAACACAGATGTCGTTCTGATACATCGTACAAAAAGCTTCATTTTTCTTTCTTGCGTCAAAACGTTTGTGAAAGTCATTTGTCTTGCACGACGGATATGCGCAATTGCAGGCCTGAATCAAGCGCTTTCAAGATCGCTCACCGTCTAAAATTATATACAATTTATTACATTAAACAACTATATAGGTGGTCGATACGATTCCGTCGACTACTGTGCCTTCGCCAACATGTGACAAAAAGCTAACACTCTAAATTTCGTGCTAACAAGGCCAAAAAATAAGCCTACATTTTGGGGCACATTTTACTCCACCGTGACTTTGACCCTCGACTTTTTGACCCCTAAATGCGACGCGTTTTTCCTTGTCCCAAAATCTATTGACGGTAAAAGTTTAGTCAAATTTCGTCAACAAATACACAAGATATCTTGCTAACAATGTTTGTTCGGGACTCACGCACGCTTACTCTGAAAACATAATGGCTCCGGCCACTACGTTGGCGGAAGCATATGAAAGATATTGACGCCGAGTGGCGACATGTTATGCGACCGCCCGTCTAGATGCTGGGCGTTTAAGGAGGCGTTGTCAGTGATTCAACGCAGAAGTCAAACATTGACTGATTATCAGGCGTAATTATGGTTAACCGTTGTTAACCATCAATTATAATCAAATCTATGACTGCCGTACAAATAGCCTACAGGTTATTTGTACGGCTGTCGTACATATAGCCATCGCTTATGCTAAAGCTGACGTTATTTCACAAGACAATGTTTGTAGCGACGCACCGAGGGTGGATCTGATGGAATTTACTGCTGAGTAACTAGGCCTATATCAAGAATAGAATTTTGATATTAATATTTGACGCAGTTACGACCAAAACTTTGGTGGAGGTTTACTTCTTAATGTTACACTGTGTGGGTTATAAATGTCACCAGTTTTGTGAATTAAACGATCGGCCGTTTATAATATACAGTTCTATCACGGTGCCCCTGTGACTGTATGCGTTAATCACGAGCGGTGCGTTGAGCTGGTCTGTCGGTGGTCGATCACGGCGTAAGTCGCTGAAGCGTCCGGAACAGTCTTTTTCTTTGCTTTATTCTTCTTCCGTTGCGGTTTTTGTTTTGTCTTCGGCTGAAGCTCGGCATACTGGTCCTGTCCGTTCGTCACCTGCTTAGCGTTACAATACACAGCTTGATTTTAGTTTATTTTTAGCCGACCGAACTTAGGTAACGGTCGAGCTTATGGTACGGTTGTCGTCTGTCTGTCTCTCTGTCCGTCGTTGTTGTCGTTTTTAACGGATGTAGGCCCTATTGTGGCTAAGCATTAAATGGTAGGGGAAACGTTTTACACAAATATTTAGCCATGTGTCACAAACTAAAGCATGCTAAATTTCAACGATTTAGTGCAAAGGAAACATTTTAAAATTTGGGGTTATATGGAAGGGGAGGGGTAAAAATGTGTGTTTTTAACGGAAAACTGGCCATATCTCGGAAACGGTAAAAGATACAACCAAGATTAGAATTAATCACTAATAGAAAGTGGCATAGAATTATCGACTTTGGGTGACCTTGAAAATCATTAACAACCAGTACGATCAACTATTCTAGCGACAGCTGGGCTTCTTGTTTACGTTTAACCCACTGTCTTACTCTCAAACGTATTATCTTTGCGAAATATTTTTTTTTCTGCTGTACAATTATGTTTGACATCACGTCGGGACATGTTATAATATTGTCATAATATTGTTATGATAGCCTAAATTTATAAACGACTGACCTCGTGCGTTGCTGTTTGCTGATTGGCTGCTGATGTTGTTACCATGGTTACGGCTGGGTGCGACTTCTCGTCAGGCTTGATCGCGTCTATTGGTATTTCTTCGTATTGGCAGGAGTCATCGTACACAGGCGCTTGACTCCTGTGAAACCGATCTGTAACAATTACAACAACTAGAAACAATAAAAACAAAAGGCCCAGCTGTCGCCAGGATGGCCGATCGTACTGGTTGTCGGTTACTTTCAAGGTCATTCAAAGTCGATGATTTTCATTACATCTGAAAGGGCGTATGCGACTTCCTATTAACGATCAACAGCAACCTCATCTTTTACCGTTTAGCCACAATACATCCGCAACAGACGGACAGACAGACAAACGGAGGACATTTCATACCATGAGCACGTAACGGTCGGCTAAAAATTAAAGCATTACTCGAATTAACAAAAAACACGTGAAGGTTCACAGTTTGTCTGAAAAGTCTTGATAACTATCCGACTGAGAGTCGAACCTACGACTACTTCATCATAAGTCCCACGCCCAACCACTGCCCAGCAAACCAGCAGCAATTCCAGTGATGAAATGTTGCGATCACGGTTTTGCTGCTTTATGTGCGCATGAAGTCGCACAGGCCTGTAATTAAATACACCAAAAATTCATTGTTTGCATACACGGTACACTAATGCAAGGCAGCTACAGCGTAACTGTGAAAATTAGACTATTTCTCCGAAAACAGTGATCAATATCACATCAATATTACAGTTATTTTCGGAGAAAGATAAAAACGTACCAGCCATTAATCCAGCCACTAGGCCTTACCCTATTACAGTAAATAATAACTATGCAATAATTGGTGGCGGTGTAATTATTACAACTAAATGATAGCTGTTTACGCTTGCTATTAAAACACAGAAAAGATAACATAGTAAAAGTTGAGTATACACTGTGTCTAAAAAACAACCCCGACATTGTTGACTGTAACTTGAAAACCAATTATCAAATTTTAATAATTTTTGGTACCAATATTTCTGACACATCTTGCCATCAAATGACCATTCAGTTTTCCATCTCACCCAGCATTTGTGTCTGCACTACCTGGGAAAAACATAACTAGCGAAATATCACTTTTTTATCCAATGCGATATCATTGCTTAATTAACATAACGCATAAAAACACATTTTGTTTAGATTTCTGACACTGTAGTTGACAATTTATCCAGTTGTCCATTTTTCAACTGTCTGCAGTAAAATTGTTTGAAGTGTTTGCTTACTATGCGAACACAAACAAGAAGACGTTTTCTCCATTCCTTGATAGCAGTATCGATAAAATAATGCTTCAAACCAATAAAGGCTGTACCAGTGGTTTCTTGACTCTTTAAACATTCATAAACTTTATCTGGTAGACACACTGCTGCACGACAGTCAAATCTTGTAATAGATCGACTGTTGGGGCCCACAGATTATGATAAATGGAATTTATTGACGTTTTTTCAATTCACTTTAACACGTATTATGACTGATCTGCTTTCCTCAGGTAGTGCAAAAGCAGACGTTGGGTGAGGTAAAAAATAAAACACTTATTTAATAAGCAGTTTTGTCAAAAATATTTCTGCCAAAAATTATTAAAATCTGCTAGTTTTTCTTTAAGTTACGATCGATAATGTCGGGTATGTTTTTGCAGGTTTTTTTTTTTTATTTGAACACATATTTCGCTTGATCTGATTTCCCTAGGTGATGCAAAAGCATACATTGGGTAAGGTGGAAAACTAAACAGTCATTTGATGGTAAGTTGTGTCAGAAATAGTCTTACCAGAAATTATCAAAATCTGTTAATAGGTTTTCAAGTTACAGTCAAAAATGTCGGGGATGTTTTTTTGAGACACAGTGCAGTTCAGAAATACAGAATTACAATGTAAGACTTACCTGCCACCCGACGCAGGTGAACGCGCCCCTCTTTATTCTCAGCCAGACAGACCGGTACTCAATGTATCTACCCCGGAGGGATGAGAAGCTGAGTTCACCTTGGTGTCTAATTAGTAATTACATATCGAGATAGTTTTCCTCTGCGCAGTCATCCATCCGGAGACTAACCGTGCCCGACACAGGACAACTAACTACATTGTACATAAACTATATTATACCGTAATTTTCGTTCGGTCCCAAGCCGCAAAGCCCACAGGGCAACGCTGATCTCTGTTTCCTTAGCCGTCAGACAAACACGAGTTTACACTGCGAGAACACTGATTAGGAATAATGTATTGCGAGGTGCACATTTTTACGGTCCAACAGCTTTCGTTAGTACTCAGTGCACCTACCCACAATAGGATGACCAGGCTGAGTTGACCTGGGTGGCTGGTTACTTACCGAGATAGTGTACCCGCCTGCCGACGGTCACCCATTTAAGTACTAACCGGGGTTAGCGTTGACTAATTTCGTGGATAGGACTAACGACGTTAGGCATACCAACTAACCAAAACCGTCATTTGCAGAAACACTAAATCATTAATCAAGCAATGCTTAAGCGGATGTAAATTTATGGGGCCACGCTCTATGATATAATATGAACGGTGCGATAACGACTCACTAGTTATTCGGCTGATAAAACTGTTGGTTGCAATAGGAACAGTTCCGTTATCTGCTTGACCTCGTAGCTTAGTGCGCGTCTGACCTGGACGCAATGTCATCCTAGTGCAAGTCCAACAACACGGAACTAAATCAGTAGTTCCGCGACAACGTGTTAGACTTCAGGTGTCTGCACCGCGGCGTGCTCAAATCATTATCATTTATAAATGCAAAATAGACTGTGCGGCATAAAAACACACCACACTTTTTATCATAACTTAAAGAAAAGTGAATTTAATAAGTTTTGGTATAAATATTTCGGATACAACTGGCCATCAAAAGACTGTTAAATTTCCCACCTCACCCATTGTCTGTTTCTGTACTACCTGAGGAAAGAAAACGAACAAAATATTGCATTTTAACTACTTTGGTATTATTGCTTAATCAAAACAACACACAAAACACACATTTTATTCATAATTTTATCATTTTAGCTAATAGTTTATCTAATTGTCTATTTTTTACTGCCTACAAAAATGTTTGAAATTTTGGCCCACGAACATGGGCTTGGCTCGGAGACACTTTCTCCATTCGTTGATAGCAGCGGTGATAACGTTCTGCTCCAGACCAATCCAGACTTCACCAGTCACTTCTTGAATTTATCAATATTCCTGAATGTTATGCCTATTTAATAAACGTGCTGCTGCACAACAGTCAAACCTTGTAATAGATTGGCTTTTAGTGGCCACATATCCGGAAAGATAAAATTTTATTAAGTTTTTGTTAATTTTAATGCATATTTTGTCTGTTCTGTTATTTCCCAGGTAGTGCAAAAGCAGATGTTGAGTGAAGTGGAAAACTAAAGGGCCATTTGATGGCCAGTTGTGTCCTGAATATGTGTACCAAAAATTATTAAAATTGGATAACCCTTCTTCAAGTTATGGCCAAAAACTTTGGTGTGCTTTTTATGCCCCACAGTGTATACTTAAAGTGTACGCATCTAAAATGTGTATTTTATATCATTATATCTTATATTATATCTTACCTATCATTCATATGATTTTCCAAAACTTTGTATGTTTATACTGATATATTAGCTGTATTTTAATTGCAGCTAAGTAAGTATTTTCGTTGTAAAAATAATTGGGATCAAATATTAGTTACACCATTAGCTGGCGCTAACCCGCATCGCTACGGGTCGAGTATGATCAGCTTGGAAAGCAAATTTTCGACCTCAAATCTTCTCTTCCCGAGGAACAACAAAGTCCCTCTCTACGAATGGCGTTCAAAAAGTTATGCAAGTCAATATGTTAAATTGAAAAAAACTTTAACTTTTCAAAATCTATAATCAATAAATCGCACATTTCTCCCGAACTTGTAGGAGCCTAAAGCGGATGTAACGTCAATGTAATGTATGACGTCATACAGCGTTAAACAGGAATGATTTGTAGTGCTAGCGCAAACAGCGTGTTGCACGACATTTCTTCGGTCCACAGCCGGATTTTCCAACATAAAGCTTTGGGACATGTGGACAATGAATCTACCTCACATAATTCTATCGTCTTAGCCATCTGCCTGCCAAAAATATCAAATGTGGTGGGGCTTTGACGAAGTTCTAACCAATACAAGATAAGGTTCATACAAACACGGAGTCTGTCCAATGGATTTCGATAGTTTACAGCATATGTCCGTATAAATATAATCAGTGAGGTGTCTGTAGTGGTAAAAAAAATTAAAGAGTTTAATTTTAAATTGTACAGCAGCAATGTTTCTGTCAACCTTCGCTATTATTATAACTAAACAATAAATACTGCCAGTCACGAGACCATTCGATTCGTCACCAGCGCTTTACTATAAATGGTCCATTGTCACCACGCGTCTATCTTGCACCGTTATAGAGATATGGCGCCTCAAAGATAATGGGGTCACAACCTTGACCTTTTGGAGTCACGTGACGTCACCTGGCCATTTGACTCGCGGTGGTCGACTTCCTATGGGTGGTCCATGGTTACCATGCGTCCACCTTGCACCGTTATGGAGATATGGCGCCTCAAATGTTGAACGCACTGACGTGGACACGGAAAGAAACATGAAAAAAGGGCAAGAAAAAAAGAAAGGGGTAGGGGATGGGAAGAGAAAAGCAAAAAATAGAAGAGGGAAAGGAAGGGAAAGGAGAAAGAACAAAGGAAACGTAAAGGAAAAGGTAAAGGAAAGTAGAAGAAAAAAGAAAAAGGGAAGAGAAAGGGAAAAGGCAAAGGGGAAAAACAAAAAGGAAAAAATAGAAAAAGGAAAAGAGGAAAAAAAAGAGGAAGGAAAGGGGAAAGGGTAGGTAAAAGGAAGGAGAAACAGAAAGGAAAGGGGAAGGAAAAGAGGAAAAAAACTAAAAAGGAAAAAAAGGCAAAAGAAAAAAAGAAAAAGAAGAAGGGCAAATAAAAAGAAAGAAAAAAAGGAAAGAAAAAGAAAATGGGAAAAGAGAAAGGAAAAGGGAAGGAAAAAAATGGAAGGAAAATAGCTTAAGAAAAGTTGGACGCACGCACGCGCACGCACGGACGCACGGACACTCAGGTGATTTTATACTCTGTCCAATGCTATGCACTGCATTGGACAGATAACAAGTTAAGACATTTTTTGGCGCACTCTGTATTACATAAATGCATTATACTGAATACTGCACGCATACATTTGTACTCACATGAAACACAAGGCCGTGGGGTGCGTTTGAGACGAATGATGATAACAACAGTTACAGCTGACACCGCTGCAACAACTATGGTGATTACTATCAAATGCACCGCAACACCACTGGCTGCGTTAACCTCACCTGCAATGACAGTGTCAATATACTGTATTATGCTCAAAACAAGCAGCACGACAGACAACAAGTAAAGTCACAAGTTTAAAAATACAGCAGAAATCTGCATAACAGTAAAAACATTATATTACACAAAGTTATGAAGCTAAATTCTAACAACCTGAAAAAAATTCTTTACAACAGCAAGCAACATTACTTTCTTCCTAGCGAAATCATCGCTTTCAAAAGTCTGTTTATGACTTTATTTCTACGACTTATAACGTTAATATTATAAACAAAATCAATGTTAATAATATAATATAAACACAAATATTTATTACTAACAACTGTTAATATAACCATAACGTTAATGTTAATATTAATATTACAAGTAATTTGAGCAAAGCTCATGAGACGCGCGACAGCCTTAGCAGTTGCTGTTTGCAAGTTGTAAAGGTAGGCCTAAAGGTAAAGGTGTCAATTTGCATAGCGCATCTCGCGTACAACGCCTCTAATGCGCTTTTCGTCACTAACCCGAGCCGCCAGCCGCACGGCCAACACGTGCAGCCTCCAGACACAGGCTAACGCAACGGCCGGCTAGGCAGCCCCAGTCAGCTGTACTAAGGTCACCACCTTCCGTAACCCATATAAATGAGTTACTGCTCATTTTACCGTCCCACGAAGGGTAGAAGGCTGAGTCGACCTAGCTGGCAGACTTCGCACTGAGATGGTTTACCTGCCCGCAGGCAGTCACCCATCGCAGTACTAACCGGGGCCGGCGTAGAGTAACTTCGTTTCAGCCGAAACGCGTTACCAACTACGCCACGCCACCAACCTAGGTCTATCTCCAGCCATGTCGGTGCAACTCACTTATGAAATGTGCACCACAGCCGAAAATTGCAAAAAAACACTAAAACCCAGTATTATTGTAATTCAAAGTCATTAATGTTGACACCGTTCAAAAGCTCGTTACCAGTGATTGTTATGATAAGCAGTATATCTGCGTCCATCTGCGACTGTTTTTACGTTAAAGCGATAAAATAACCATTTTAAGGGGGGGGGGTAGCCGTCTTTGACGCTCGACTGCGCTGGCCTCCTTGAACCTAGAGGGTTGGGACCTGGACAGCTAAAATCTACGTTCAATGCTGAAAATTTCACGTGCAGATTGTTTTCGTCTGTTTTCAACCATTTCGTCGCAATTCACGGTTGAAATGTACGCTGCAGCCAAAAATTGCAAAAAAAAATCACGAAACCCCCCTTTTTGAGGTTTCACGGTCGTGCAAGATCATCGATGTTAACAAATCTAAAAAGCACGTCACCAGTGCTTGTTATGATATGCAGCAAGTCTGTATACCTATCTGTAACGATTTTCACACTGTAAAAGCCAATAATGGCAAAATAACGTCTTTTTAGAAAGGGGTAAGCCTACCTCATTTTGACGTCCTCGTTTGAAGGGAAGCCCATCATCCAGGGGTACGAAATTTTGTCCCTAAAAACTAGAGTCCTTGGGCTAGCCACAGTAAAAATTTCGTAATTCTAGGTGTCGCCGTTTTGATACAGTGCCAGGGTGTGACGGACAAACGGACAGACACCTCGACGATGACTAAGACGCCCGAAGCATTACATGCTGTCGCGCGTAATAGCTGATAAACACCAACATTCATCATCGTGTCAAAAGAACTATTGACACTTGCTGTGTGCCGTTTACACGAGTCAGATTCGAGATTAGAAGCGCGTTACAATTTAATTATTTCGCAAGCGGCAGCTGATTGCATGAGCTATTATAGTATTCGATATACCGTTTAAGCACAAACTCCACTGTATCGATTTGTTGTAGACTTGTTGAGCAATATGTCTACACTGTGTAAGCTGTAAGATATCTTGATGATCTTGAGATGATGTGGATTTGTTAGGCCTATGTGTTTTTAATTTGAAAGCATAATGTAAGTATAAGCTACTACAGGGTGGGCCAAAAAAGTAAGCTATTGCACTTTGTCCATATCTTAGCTAAATATTGATCAATGTTGACAATTTTTTTACCAATAAACTCTGTGAAAAATTTGCTACTCAGTAGCATGCACATCACACTTATTATGTTGCTACACTACCTTGTAAAATATAAATATTCAATAACATACAATATCTACAGATGGACAGAAGGTCTAATGGCAAATTTTTGAAGTATCTAACTTAAATGTCAAAATATGAGTTATAGTACGTGTGAAAAAAATTGGTGGATATGTTAAACATTTTTCCAAATAATTGTAACAATTTTTCTATGCAGTAATTTCTAATCACACCTCACACGATAGTGTGAGCGTTGTAAGGACGACCTTCAAAGTCTATGGGAAACGGCAAAATTTGACCCTCAGCCAACCAAAAACCCTTGAACCGATCGTCACCAAATTTGAATGGCGTAATTAAATCGTGGACGCCTACCGCAGGAAAAAAATTTGGCTCAATCCGCCCAAGGGTTTTTGCTCCCCATATAAATAAAATATACACCCTTCCTGTTCGAAATTTACTGCACTTTTTTGATACTTGACCTCGCCTACAGACAAGTCCGTTAGACCTTTTTTACGCTTAATACGCCGTATCACCAGTTTACAGCTGTGTGTAAGGACGATGTGATGACATCAGTCCTTTAAAACAGCAAAAATCATTTGAGTAATCTTAGATGGGGCTATGTATATGGCATCCTTAATTACAAGCTGACTATAGTCGGTAATCACTAACATAGTCTAAGGCCTTCTTCATTTGATGTTATTTGTCGTATTAGGCCTACTTGTCCAATAGTTACCGATTTGGCCGAACTGCCAAAAATGTGTACTGTAAAACAACAGATAGGCCTAAGCGTATAATATAAACTTAACTAATGTAAAAGTCTGCGTAATGACGATATGGTGATCTCATATAGCTGCTTTCACTTTAGACTAAAATACTATAGGCCTGCTGCATCGGATGGTCATTGTCATAATAGGCTACTAGGCTAAAATTGAGTGCACTAACAGCGAATGTAGGGCCAAGACGATAGTCGGATCATTTATGCATGCAGTTATGTGCCTATAAATGGCAAGCACACGGATAAGTTCACGTTCTTATTAGACATCAACAATGTCCCATCACTTTATTATCCGGCCATTTATCTGTGCATTCT
>Ga0209367_1001729_pt1 | contig 27595 bp, 23 predicted proteins | sample WorMetLIZISLAND2_FD_187412 | JGI IMG/M metagenome (GOLD analysis project Ga0209367, IMG submission 187412) | Marine gutless worms symbiont microbial communities from Max Planck institute for Marine Microbiology, Germany - Olavius geniculatus... ...
GGAGCTTAAGAATGCATTTGCACTTCTGGGGCTACGGCCCTAGCCAGGAACTAGGCAGAGTAGGCTTCCTGAAGTACACGCCTTATGACGTCACTGGTAGGCTAGAGCGCCGTCTGTCAAGTTGATGAACTTCACTTGTTTCTGGAACTGTATAGAGTGTGCATCGTAGAGTCTGTTTAATAAAGTCGTGTTTCGGAGTGTTATTCTACCAACCTGTTCTTCAGCTGTCTTCTACATACACGACTAAGGTGTACTTTAAGCCATCCGTCGCAACTGGAAAGCCAGACAAAATGTCTATAGTGACAAAATTTATCGGGGCATGTGACCATGGGGTCGCAAAGGAACGCCCTTTGCTTTTGCACATTGTGTACACTGCCGGCACCATTGGCCTACGTCACGGTTGAGGTCCACCTAGAAATAATCGGTCTGAAGTTGTACGCTAGTTCGTACAACGCCTACATGGGCAGCGGAAAGACCTGCATGGGTTAAGTCGAAAAGTCGTTTCTGTAACTCTGTGGGGACAACAAGTTGTAACTGTTCGTCCGTCCGTCGTACGAGTACATCGTCCAGTACTTGTATTTCAGGTCTGTGGGACAAAAGCATCTTGCTTTCGTACGGAAAGGCTCGTATTTCGTCTGGCGACGGGTCTGTGTTTTCAGCAAAAACAGTGTACACAGGCCCTATGTCCTAGTCCTCGGCCTGCATGGAAGCCATGTCGTTTGAAGTCAACTCGGGAAAAAGACGGAAGGTTCGGATTGATAGTGGCTCGAGTATCTCCTCGGCACCTTTTTGTCGAAACACTGCTTGCAACTGCGCCTGGACAGTGCATCGGCGTGCGAGTGTAATCGGCTGGAACGATGCTGAATCTCGATGTCAAATTCAGCCATGGTCTCACTCCAACGAGCCATGATGCTGGTCGGATTCTTGTACATCCGAAGCCATAGTAAACTGTGATGGTCTGTTCGAAGTATGTTGCAGAGACTTCACCACTGCGAGCATCTCTCGTCTGGTCGCGCAGTTGTTCTGCTGAGTGCGATTGAGAACTGCGGAATAGAACGCTATCGGCTTCTCAACTCCGTCAGTCTTCTGACTGAGGACTGCTCCGACGGCAATGTCAGAAGCATCCGTGTCCAAAATACATGGCAGTCCTGGTATTGGGTAAGCCAAAGTGACTATATCTCAGAGTGCTCTCTTCAGCTTTTCGAAAGCTTCTTGTGCTTCGTCGGTTCAGACGAACTGTTTGGGCTTTTCCTTTATCATACTGGTAAGCGGCTCTATGATGGTGGCAAAGTGCTTGATGAAGCGCCTGTAATAACTCGGACTTCTGTCAAGCAATGTGGAGTTAGACAGTTTTCAATCCTTTCCACCTTGTTTGATTGTGGTTTAATTTCATTCGCGGATACTAAGTGTCCAAGAAACTCAATGGGACTCTTAAAGAAGACACACTTCGACGGCTTAACTTTGAGTTAACGTTCACGTAGCTTGCTGAACACTCGATCGAAATGACCAATTAGTTGCTCTGGCGTAGCCGCATAGACATTGACATCCTCTAAGTAACAGATACATATACTGTAGAGCAAATCATGGAAAATGTTCTTTATGAGGCTGCAGAAAGTGGACGGTGCGACAGTGAGACCAAAGAGCATCCTTGTCCACTAAAACAAGCCTATTCTGGTACAGAAAACAAAGCGTTGCTTTGCCCTTTCTGTCATTCCGATCTGCCAATAACCTGACAACAAGTTAATGGTGGCAAAGTACTTGGCTCCATGGATACTATCGAGCGCATCTTTCACGTGCGAAACAGGATATGCGTCTTTTTCTGTGACTGCGTTTAATCGTCTGTAATCAATACAGAAACGGAAGGAACCGTTTTTTTCGCCATACACACGGGTGAACTCCACGGCGAGTATAAAGGTTCAATAATGTCTGTCTCCAACATCTCGTCAAGCTGATTATACGTGGCGCTTGCTTGATCGGTTTTGCATCGCCTATCTCGATATCATGTTGTATGGCATCACAGAAACTAATATTAATAGGACCACTAACGAATGCTGAACTGTTACGACGTAGAACTTCTGCCAAGTAACGGTGGTTAGCTGACCACAGGTTTGACCGTTCAACTGTCTCGTTAAAGAGCTCTTGTAGATGCTCTGACACCTCTGTTTTTTTTCTGCATCAGGTGTGTCTACAGCAAAGACAGCACAGATGCATGGGCGACAGACGCAGCGTGGATAATATCCGGAGGTTTTGGTTCGTCTGGTTTCTAGAACGTGTATGGTACAGACAGATGCGTAGATGGAACGTACGTAGAAAACTGGAAAGTAGAGCTAGTATTAGACAACTGGTCGGTAACAGTGCCCAGTGAAACTGCGGGGCTTGAATGCACTGAAGACGTGGAGTCCAGCTGAGTAGCACGTGGTTGAAAGCTAGGGTCGTGTGGGTCCAGCATGATACGTAAAGATACGATTGGACGCTTGACGTAAATAGCGGACACTTGTTGGCTGACTGCATTAGAAGGAGTGCGTGGAGGTGATACGTAGTTGTTGTTGACGTCAGCTGCGCTGCCCAGCGACTGAACATTTGTGCAGACTCCTTGACGAAAGGAGGGCCGGGACGATATGTAGGGTATGCGGGGTGACGATGTGCTGACCAGCGGCTGGCCATATACACGAACTTTTGGTTGGTCGATCTGCGCCGAGGAGTGTTGGGGTGAAACGCGGCGCGAAGTGCGGGGCGTGACACTAACCAATGCTGGCACGTGGTCCTGATCGGAGAGTAACTGCTGAGGGCCTGTCGTCAATGGCGGGACGGTGAACTGCGCCGACTGATCTTGATCGTTCCGTGACTGTGCTGGACTAAACTAATTGAAAGCTAAACATGTAGGTATCTTATCTAACAACTGAATGGACTTTGCTGTTGTTCTTGTCTCATTGCTAGATATCTGTTGACTTTGCGTAAACTCTGACTGTTCCTGCTGTAACTGCTGTGCATGACGGGACTGATAAGCTGTGTACGCCTCTCGCTGCATCTGCATTACAGCGGACCACATGGCGGTTGCCTGCTTAAACGTGAAATGGGTTAAGTCAAAAAAATTTCGCTCTGTTAATTCTGCCTGTGCGTCTCGAAGTTGCATTACCTCTGGCTTTGTCGACAAAGTTTGTGCGGTACAACAAGGTGGTGCATATTCTTACATCTGATTGAGCTGTTCCGGCGTAAATGGCGGTAAATCGGGCGAATCATCTTTTGCGTCTGACTCGAATTGAAAAACATCAGCTGGACGTTGAGATAACAAAGCTTCGACGCCTTGTTCCTCTATATCCGATTTTTCTTTGTCAGTGACAATGTGAATGTCTGTCTGGGCAGGTTCTTTTGACGATCGACTTGAGTTAGTGTAATTCTGGAACTCTTGCTGGTACTCTGCCCATTCTTCGTCTTCATCCGACTCGTGAAAGTCTGAGTACTCCGTATCAGACAGCATGTAACAAGCAAGACGCGATCGAATGGCGTCTACATGGTCCTGGTAACTCTGGTTTATCCTCACTACACTCTCTGCATCATCTTCTTCATCTGCCAACTCACTGGCTGTGACACAAAAGCACGGTTGTGTCATTGATCGGTCTGTATGAGTACGTTTGACGTTTGGCTGATCGACGTCAGTGATTGTGATAACTTTTCTGGTAGAGTAGCTGGACCTTTAGGCTCGACTGCCGAAATCCTGAGCGGATCGTCGCTTACCTGTCGACGACGCTTCCGAGATGCGAGCATCCCTGATGTCTTAGAAGTATGTTTAATCTGGCCCGTGTCGTCAGGAGCTGAACCTACGGGACGTCCAGCCAGCGACCGGAGGTTATTTTTTGTTGGGTTTTCACAACCCAGTAGTGGTGGTCGCGAAGCTGGAACGAGACCATTGTGTGCGCTAGGTTTTTGTATCGTTGCCCGTGATGAACTCGTAGAGTTACCAAAAAGTACAATGGGCGGATTGATATCCAGCGTTCCGGCGCTGGACGTCGTGTTCCTCGGCACCACGACGCGATGTGCGTGCTTCGGCTTAATCATAGCCACACATGAGTGCACGCTGTTATTATAAACCGGAAACTCCGGGTTGGGACCTATCGGGCCCTTCGTAGCCAACTCTGAACGGCCTGACCATACTACTCCATTTTCGACATCTACCACCAGTCTAGCTGCTCTCATCAAGTCGTATCCACCAATCACTGGAGTAAAAGCGTCAATAAAGTAAAACGAATGACAAATACGAAAACCACATAACTGAAGCTCTAAGAAAAGTGGACCTCGCAACGTGACCTGATGGTTGCCAAAGGTCCGGACTTTTCTAGTAACACAAGGAAGTGAGATGGGCGAATCGAAATCGGCGGCGATGTCACACGGTAACACACTAATCTGGGCCCCTCTGTCAAGCATCATCGGGGTCTGTACTGAATGTATAGTCACCGTACTATTCGGGGCCATACCTTCGGCTATAACATGAGGCAACATATTCAGCGTCGACGCGTCGAAAAGTCGCGAAAAATTAACTAAAAATCGCATAAGGTATAGTGCGGTAACAGTAGCGTCGACAGTAATACTAACTGTAGTAGGTACGGAGGAAAAGGAATGAGGGGTCTGACTTTGAGCTCAGACTGATAGCATCAAGGCAGCTAAAAATAGAAAACAGTATAGACAGCAAGGCTATAGGAAGAAGCAAGCCTTATAGTCTGCAGAGGTATTGACCAAGTACTTTAGTGGAAAATTTTGGTTGCTAGAGGCAACCATAAACACTGTAGTGAAGGTTATTTTTCGTATGGAATAAATAATATAACGGCCTAATACGGCTATTGACTTTATAAGTAATAGACCAAGTCCTGCCAGTAATATCGTTATAAGCAACTGTAAAGTTTGGGGGAAACATCATATCAGGTAAATACAGTAAATAGTCTGACTGTGGTATCAGACTAATAGGAATGCTATATCGCTCTACAGAAAAACCTGTTGAAGATCTGGCCCATCAAGGCTTGACAGTTATCCACAGTCAGTCAAGGCTTGTGTAAAATATATAGCCGGCCGAGGCTCGAGAAGTATCCACAATTCGTCAAAAACCCGTGTGAGATTTAGCCAATCCAGGCTTTTACAAGGTGTGGTAAAGATCAAGACTGGTACTCAAAAGTTAAAACTTATTACAGCACTCTTGTTAGCCTGAGTGTTGCACTATAATTAATTATTTGTGATATATGTATATTATATACAGTAATTACAGTGAATTACAGTAGATTCTACTAAGTGCAAATAAAAATTAATTTCGGGATCACCCTGTATAGTTCAATTGCTGTATCCGAGTTGTGATTGATATTTTGTTGCTGCATTGAAACACTGATTACGTCAAATTACATTTAAGTTTGAATGAACAAAGTTTTTTTTGATTTTAAATTTAAACAAACTAAAGAAAATAAATAACAAACAAACAAACATTAATGGCTGCACAAGCATCTGAAAAAACCACCACTTATACTAGCAGTCACGGCAAAGATACAAGTGGTGAAGGAGGCTGAAGCAGATACCCCTCCGACCAACAGACGACCCGGAAGAAATATTTTATTTTTTGTCCGTTCTTTTAAAACTCGTGACCAAGCAGAAGATTTGCTTGATTCAAAAGCGTCCGAGTCGGTAGATGACCATCATGAAACGAATGAGGATAGATCGAAGCAGGGATTTAGCCGGAATGGAGATGGCCAATCGGACCGACGACAAACGGCAGATGTAACAAGTGGCGCGTCATACTGAACAGATTAGAGCCATGCCAATACCAGGTCCACCTTCTCCACCGCCACAAGTTCCGCGTGGTCAACGGGTGGTTGTCAAGGGTAATTGCTATAACTGTGGACAAAAGGAAAATTTTTATAAAGATTGCCCACATCCACGTGTGCCAAGAAATGCAGGCGTGCAATATCAGAGTGATGCTAAAGTTGGCCAGTCTCCGACTAACAGAAGTTCAACATCTTCACTAATTAATCATAATGTGTACTTATGTTTATCAATTAAACGACGTGTATGATTGTCTTCTTGATACGGGGTCAGAGATATGTCTCTTTCCTGATTATATCGTCGACACGGTGGCAGTGAAAAAAACAAACAGGACCTTGCAGGCTGCTAATGGCTCGATCTATACCGGGAGAAGTTACGCTGCCAGTTATTATTGGACAGTATAAAACTCAAGTAATTGGCCTAGTTTCACGGCATGTGTCCAAGCCAATGCTCGGTGTTGACTTCTTAGTTGACAACAAGGCAGTATAGGACTTTTATCAGTTGACAATTTGCATTAAAAATAGTTAATATATGCTTCGTTCGCGTGCCAACAAACGACAGTGGTGCCGACGATGTGTTCTCCACGATGACGTTGTCATTCCAGCACGTTCAGAAACAGTCGTGCCAACTCAAATTCAATTTCGACGTTTGTCAGAAAGGTACAGTGATGAAGATTAAAGTACGGAAGTGACTAGTGTGCAAGATGGGTTGTTTGTATTACGAACTTTCGTGCCACGTAATTCATAGAGTGATGTACCTGTCAGAGTGATGAATGTGAAAAAGGAGCCCATGACATTAACACCCGGAACAATAATCGCTGATCTGCAGCAAGTTAAATTTGTTCGAAATGAAGGCGAGAATAAACCAGCTGCAGCCAATGCAAACCAAAGAGAGGGTGATGCAGAATCAGTACCTGAGTATATCAAGAAATTAGTTGACGGAGACGATGATTCTATAACGGAAAGTGCCTGTCTTGCTCTATAAGCCATATTGATGAACCACGTTGATGTCTTTAGCCAGAACGAAAATGATCTGGGTAAAACAGACATAATAATGCATCACATCGACACCGGCGACGCTACACCAGTCAGACAGCCTCTTAGACGATTTGCACCGGCTCACATAGAAGCTATTTCTGAACAAGTAGACAACATGCTAAAGCAGGGTGCCATTGAGCCAGCCTTAAGTCCCTAGGCTTTGAACATAGTCTTGGTCAAAAAATGACGGGTCGTACAGATGCTGTATTGACTGAATTCAGCCACCAAGAAAGACCTTTATTCTCTACCGAGGATAGATGATTGTCTAGATGCAATGTCGTCGGTGACTCTGCTCAGCACATTTGATTTGAGGAGCTTGTATCATCAGGTTCAAGTTTCACCACAAGATAGCGATAAAACGACTTTCATTTGTCCTCGAGGAATGTACCGATATGGATCAATGCCTTTTGGACTGTGCAACGCCGGTTCGACTTTCCAACGTCTGATGGACGTGGTCATGTCCGGACTGCATTTAGACGTTTGTCTTGTATACCTGGATGATATTGTCTTTTTTCAAGGACCATTGAAGAGCATCGTGAAAGACAAGCAGATTACGAGCGGACGTACTTAAACTCAAAGCAGAAAAATGCTTGTTGATGCAGAGCTCAGTAGTGTCTGGAGATGGTATTGCAACCGATCCAAAAAAGACCAAGACTGTAACAGACTGGCAGTGTCTAGTTCAGTCAAAAAGGTAAAATTCTTCTTAGGATTGGCCGTATTCTATCGTCGCTTTGTCAAAGGTTACGCGAATATTGCAGCTTTACTTCATGCGTTGACTAAGAAAGACCAATTCTGCCTCTGTTTGGCCCCACGTTCGGGCGCCACTATGACCCACCACGACCTTTCCCGGTACTACTGTCATCTCATTTCGTCTAACGACAAAATTTTTACTTACTTCTGTGTCCGCGGCACAGTCCCTGCCTCCACCCACTGTACCGCCTCTACCGGGGTGGGTCGTGGACCTGTCGGTTGTCACGTCTTGTTTCCATAACCCAAAATTTTTGCCGGTGCCGCGAAATAGATCCGCCGGCCTAAAAATCGCCCCCGGCGGATTTCGCGACGAAATAAGATTGCCCCCGGAGATTCTATTTCGAAATAGATCCGCCGGGGGCGATATATTTATCGCCCCTCTGTACAAAAATCGCCCCCCCGTTATTTAACTGTTACATTTTACTAAATATTACGTTATTAATTTTACACCAACTAAAGGTGTTTTTAAAGCAATTACAACTTTTATAGCCGAGTGAGTAGCCTAGAACATAAAAATTTTTTATACGAATACCAGCTAAACACTTAAGCAAACGCAGTCATTTTTTTTAAATTTCAACCTTTAAAGCAACATGCATAGTTTATTTCCTTCTAATGACAAAATAATAGCCGCTGACAAGCACAAAACAAAACTCAAACTGAGTAATGACGTACACAGTTTATCACGCACAATTGGTTTAATCACAATCTTAGCAGTTAGACGAATATACGGTCTCTGTAGAGACAAATTACCATATACATTGTTTATGAAAAATAAAAGGCGACAGACACAAAACTAAACTCAAAGTAAAAAAATGAGCTGTCATGCACAAACGAGTACCAGAAAATCTGTATAGACTTAAATACAACGTAGTTTCATACGCACGATCCGTTAAATCACAGTCTTATAATTAACAGATACATGTATATGTCCATATACAGACACATTAACAATACTAAACGCAAACTGAGTAATATACTGATGCATCAAGCAGAAACAAGTCTCAGAGAATCAGTAATAACGAACACAGTTTGTCACGCACAATCGGTTAAATTTAACTAAAAAAATTATAGCGTCATGCATAAAAGAGTCGCAGTTATATCTATAATAACGCAGATAGTTTGTTACCGACAATCAGTCAAATCACAAGCTCAGCAGTTACGTGCACATATCCACGTTAAATAGTTATTTTTCTAACGTCGGCGAATTTACCACGCCGTGTGGAAGGCAATCTGGGAAACGGTATCACTCTGTTGGCTTCAAAGCAGGTGATAAGATGTGCACGCATCTTCGACACATCAAACCGAACATTCAAGCTGGTGTAAACCGACGCGGTGGCCCACTCAAACAAAAATACCGTGGCAAACACGCCGCAATCAGAAGCGTTTGGCTGCTGCGTGCACGAGATGAGGTTGACTTCCATGGTTCCGTCGGCAGACAAGCAGTTGGAATACAACTACTTAAGTTGCTTAGCGACCGCGGGGGAGATGTGTGTGTTGTTGCCAGCACTGTTGGCCACGAACACTTTGCCCTGAACACTCGCTGACGTGAGCCAGTGCTGCCAGTCGTAGAGTATCTGCATGTTCTTGTCGCCCGGAAGCACCAACGAAAATCCACCTGGAGCTTGCGTAAGAAGGGACGTTTGTTACTGCAAGATGTGACGCAGCAAGCTCATTAGCCGCGTCAATAATCTTGTCATTCAGCCAGTCACCTTCCACGATGATAGACTTATCCGCCATTGTTAAATTGAGCTGAGGCACCCAAGGTGTCGCAGGCGTATGTTCAGGTGAAAGCGACGCGCTGTCTACGTCGACGTAGATTGGTTTATCGTGCTTGCCCGTGGATGCTGTCGGTTCCCCGCCTGGCGCCGACGTTTTTGTCGGCGTCGGCGACTGCGAACTATGGCGTGCTCGCTTGGTCGGCTTTGCCTCTGGGGATGACGGAGGACTCCGGTCAACCCACAGCTTAAGGTTGGTGGCGTTAACTGTTTGCTTCAGAGGTACCTCCTTGTCTTTTAGTGAATACACTCCACGCCCTAGAATTTTCATGATTTCAAACGGCCCCGTGTACCGCGGCTGCAACTTATTTCCCTTGCGCGTGTATCGACGACGATTGTACTTCAAAACTTTGTCGTCAACTTTATACGTCGGTGGTGCATGCTTCATGTCGTATCGCTTCTTCTGTTGTTTCTGCGCCGCCGATAAGTTGTCCTTGGCTTCATTGCGAACCTCCGCCAGGCCACACGCAAACTGGGTCGCTCTCTCCATTCGTTCCTCATTGCATCGTCGTCGGCAGCACAGTCGACGACATCAGATAAGTCGATCGGTAGGCGCGGTTTAACGCCGTAGAGCAGTTGAAACGGCGAAAATTTAGTCAATCCTTGAACGTTGATTCGGTACCTGAACAAGACCGACTCGATGTGGTCATCCCAGTCGTCAGCCGACGTTGACACGACTTTCATGTGATGTGTTACGAGCGTATGGTTAAAGCGCTCTGTGATCCTTTACGCGCACATGCAGGGTTTTCAATAGACCTGAATTTTCAGGACTTCATGACTTTCAAGCTAAAAAAATTGGACGTCAGTGTACAAAATCTAGAAGTCATGCAGTAAGCCTACAAAAAAAATCGAGCAAAAAATTGATGCAAAACAAAACTTACTGCATATGCGTCACTATCGTTTTTTCGCGTATACGCCGATTTTCCGCTTTTTTTGCTCCTTCGTCGTACTGTTTTTTGTTAGATATGTGAAAACGCATTCATGCTTCTTCCACTCTGCCACGTTAACGAAAGCACTAGCGCCAAAGCCCCTAACCAATTTATATAACTCTCCATTGCGGTATCTAGGCCTGTAGGCCTACGTTTGCTTACATGTTTAGCTTAACCTGCGTGCGTTACCGCAGCTAGTGACGTAATAAAGGTAAATTACGAACTTTTCGGATTTCACTAAATACATATTTCAATAGACATTGCGCGTCATTCATCATGTAGTGACGCGGCACACTGCAGCTTTACCAGCCAGCTTCACTAACGGCGAGGGGCGATTTACAACACGAAGGCGATTCTGTTTCGTTGACGGGGGCGAATTTTATGACGAGGGCGAACTTTTCGACGTCGCGACATCCGCCGGGGGGCGATCGATTTCGGGGGGCGATTGTATTTCGTGACACCGGCTACAAACATTTTTGGACCCATAGTTGGGAATGGGCTCCTGTCGGCAAAGTGTTCAGGAAGATTCTGTTTCACGAAAAAATAAACCTTGCGATACTTTTACGTAAGATTATTTTTACACAGTATTATTTCACAATCAGCGATTGGCTAATAGGAAAAAGTGTATTATGACGGACTTCGTTTGACGCGTGTTAGAAAATATTTTTGTTGTGTTGTTAGACAAATTAAAATTTGTTTTTAGAGTATGGGTTCGTTTTTCGTCGTCTATCACAGCATGGACCTATACCTTTTAAGTAGCGGACATTTTCCGTCATTTAGCTATTACTTAGCTAAGACAGACCTTATGACAGACGACAGACATACAAAGAATTTTAAATAAACCTATAAAAATTTTTTAAGTTAACTATAAAGAATTTTTAACCTACCTATTGCAAAGATGGACGAATTCGAACCATGCTAGTTTTGACGACGCAGGGAAATTCGCACGGGTATGTGACCGATCGATCTATTAAAAAAAATTTTTGACATACGAATAGCGGAGATTCACCGATGAATATTTTACCGTTTCACTTCTGTCGCATAACCGATCAGCAAAAAATGAAGCTATTCAACCGTTACTGCTCAGCCCTTAAGTCACCTGCCGACTGAAGCGTATGACGTAGTGTTTCCAGCCAGCATCCGAGTGAACAGAAATGTACTGACCGAAAGACACCTTCAAACGATTAACCGTATTCTCGTTACCCGCCGCGCGCAGACAGATGAGACCGAGAAATATCGGAAAATAGTTCAAAACCTCTTCTGCTGATTTAACATTCACAGTTCCCTCGGCTTATTGGGCAGTGACTAGACATTCCTTAAAGCCTCTTTTGACAAATCGATTATCTGTATTCTCGGCATTAGCAGGGATCGACTTTGGAATTTCCTTAAAGCTTCTTTCGCAGGATCGACTTAACAGAAAATAAAAGGTCCTTCAAACGTGAAGGTATCCAACGGAACATGGATGGTGGAGAAATGTATGCAGATGTATGATGATTTATGATGTATGATGCAGATGATTTTTTCAATCCACACTTACTCCGTTTTCTTTGTACTTACTGCGTATACATCTATGACCTTTCCTATTTTTTACGTCTGTGGAGTCCCTATCCTAAATTTTGCGCCTTATCCCTAAAAACTCCTATTTACGGACCGAACGGTTCGTGAATAAACAATGGACGTTGAATGCAGATAGAACGGAAAAATATTTACCTTTTTTCCAAATCTGCGTTCACAATCCAATGCACACTCGGCTATCTTTCCCTATCCACGTTCGCCGAGCATAGCAATTAAAACACGCTGATGACGAATGGCAGGGAAATGTGCGCAATCGCTTTTTTAATCCGTGCTTACTTCGATTTACGTGTCTCACTAGCTATCCTAAACTATTCCTTCCCAAACAATGAAAAGTGGCATTAGCCTTGCAGCCTCTGTGGAGAACAGCCCAATATGAGTGACGTTTATCGGAGCGACCGTACAATGTCGACGAACGACGTATGCTTACGAAAAGAAATTGCCTTAAAAATATTTTGCTAAAAGGGAAAAATATTTTACTGAAAAGTAAGCAGAAAAATGTTTAGTCTTACAGAAAAAAATGTTTTTCTATAGGAAAAAATTTTTTTTATTCTTATAGAAAAAAATATATTCTACCATAGAAAAAATGTTTTGTTAAAGGAAAAAATATTGTAGTAAAAGAAAAAAAGTTTGATTTCATATAAAAAATGTCCTCCTATAAAGGAAAAAATGCTTTACTTCCTTTGAAAAAAAAATGCTTTACTTTAGGAAAAATATTTTACTAAAGGAAAAGTAAATATTTCACTCAAAGGAAAAAAGAACAATATTTAGTCTTATAGGAAAAAGAATATTTTGTTAAAAAAATATATTTTCGTAAAGGGAAAAGAATATTTTAGTAGTATAGGAAAAGTATTTTACGTAAGGAAAAAAAAGTCGCCGCAAATTCCCCTTCGGACGGTCAACGCCAACTGAAACTGTTTTCACAGTGCTGATTAACTTTGGTTCGGGTTTCCGTAGTACCTACTATTTTCAGTACTACAGCATACCCACCATAGACGGAAGATACGTCCGTTAAGCAGACGCTTAACAACCGTCTGTTCCAGTCCAATCGATCAGACTGCCAAGAATTTGTCCTTACATGCTTTATATACCTCTGGTTAGAGCAGCGCATGCGCAGTGCGCACGTATCTTGAGGGCGTGGTCTGCACCAAACAAGTTTCTCCTATGGTTTTTACATATGGGCGCAAGCTACTCTTTGCGTCTATTTGATCGGCTTACAGGCCTGGCAAGGCGAGATTTTTGAGAATATTAGTTTGTATTTTTATAAATAAAAGGACGCGAAATTATTATTTCCACAAATACTAATAAAAGTTTATTGAAAAGTAGAAACATTTTTACGACCTTTATAACCGCAAATAATTGTGGGTTCAATTTCGAAAGTGTACTGAAAGACATCAAACTGGCCAAATCGTGGAGCTTTGGCGTCGTCAATAATCGCTTTTCCACGTTTAACCATCAAAGTAATATTATAGCTAGGACAATGCGGACAACGTCATTTGACGGCTAAATGTCTTCACTACGTTAAACATCGAAACGCTTTTTTCCGCAAAGTGTTGGGAATTTATTTTTATGGGTATTTTTGAGGTGACCTACAAAGATCTAGCGCTGAAAATTGGAGTTTTCCGTGCTAAAATAGTAACTAGACAGTATTGTAGAAAATGCAACTACGGTTAGAAATCTATATTTATGTTTACTTTTACGACGAAAGTCGTTTGAAAGTGCTTTTAAAAGTTACGATAAAAAGTTTTCCGATATTTTAACGTGACAGATAGAAAACATTCTACGACGTTTATGGTTGGTAAAACTTTTATTGTAATTTGATAGACGGAAAGTTAAGTGGAGTTGCTAGGTACCGAAAATTTGTTACAATATTACTGATAGTAAGTAAGTGCTTTAACTGATAGCTGGGGAACGTTAAATGGCGTTGGTCCGTAACACATAAAATCTGTTACATGTGGTAAAGCTAAAAATTTTATGTTGTATTTCACAATAGCCTTGTAAGTTAAATTTTTGTCGTTGACGCTCCTGCTAAAGTATTTCCTCACAGGTATTTTCTGTTTATACAAAACATTGTTTTGCTAACATCTTTACAGGCAAGAGACCTTTTCCAACCACTAGTACGAACTTTCCGCTGCTGGGATGGAGGTCGACTCGTGGAAAAACGATGTGTACGACGCGAAAGCGAGGATTATGAGAAGGCCGGTGGTTGTCGCAATATGTCCAAACACAGCAGAACTACTGTGTATCAGATCAGTTTACATAAACCCGTCAATAGTGTAGCCAAAATTTTGCCAAAATACAAAGACACATAACGCCATTCCACCTAGGCTTACGATTTACTCTTCCCAGTAGCCGCTAACGTCATAGAGATCGATTTTAGAACCTATTTAGTCATATGCGTAGATTAGTACATACCTGATATTTCTGATTTGGCCTTGTCTGCCGGAACGATTGATCATGGCGAACCAAACCCCTATTTCGCTTCAAAGTTCCGCGATAAGTAATATACCGATTTAAACCTCAATTCTTACCAAATTAATTGCCACATAAGATAACTCGATTCACTTTATCTATTTCGCGTATCTTGCAAAACAATATTGTTCGCCGAAATGTAAACAAAACATTTTTAATACGAAGTTTCATCTAAGCTTTGGTAACTAAGCTTTAAAGAAGATCTTCATATTGAAATTTGACATTTTAAAGACACTTCATAAACACCCTCAAAATACTATTCCAACATTTTTCGGAAAAAAAACGGCCAGATGTTTAAGAAAGTGCGGACATTTAGCCGTTGAATGACGTTGTCCGCTTTCTCCTGGCAATAATATAACTCTAGCAATAAAACGCCAAAAAAACTCATGTCGGAAAATCAACAAACTGAAACGACGGCCATTTTAAGCATTTTTGTCATTCTCAATATTAAAGTTCGTAATTCTTTTTAATAATAAAGTTCATATTAAAGTTCCTAATTGTTAGTAAACTCTTATTTATATTTTTGGAAATAATAATTTTGTGTCTTTTAATTAATAAAAATATCCTTAAAAATATCGCCCTGCCAGTCGCACAGGCGCGTGCGACGAGTGCGTGCAGGCGGCCACGAAAAATGTGCTACAAGTCTCTATTTAAATGTGCGTTCGTGCACCCTATAAATTCGGGAAAAATCGCCTTACTGTCCAGTCGCTCCGCAGACTCCACAGAGAGCACATCTCTGTGTTAAAGAAGGTCCCACAGTGTCGCGAAAACCATCCAAAGGGATAAAAGGAAAAAAAAAACCATCCAAAGGAGAGAAGGAAAACGAGAACCGCAGTCAAAAGGAAGACATCTGCAAATGAGAACCAGGTCAATAGGAAAAGAGAACAAAGAAGATAGACCGTGAAAGCCCACTAAATACGAACCCACAACACACAAATTGTTTTTCACCAAACACACTTCTCATCAACAGATTCGCGACGGACATCTTTCTTTCCACGGCACGCGGTAGAGGCGGTACAGAGGGTAGAGGCGGGAATCTTATCGCGGAACCGCGTGTTGTAAAAACCAAAGGAGCTCTGAATGCCGAAAAGTGTTAAGGAAAGCAGAAGCATTGAGGAAACCGACAGTAAAGCAGATTACTGCTATAGGAAACATAGGCATAGGAGACTGGGGGAAGTTCCCGCGGACGGTCGACGTAAATACGGTTTAAACGTTAAATCGTTTACCGCCGGTCAAAAAGTCCGTGGTAACTCGTTGACTAGATATATCCCGTGGATGGTAGTTACCGCTGTCGGCTGATGTAAGTACGGTTTGAACGTGCCGAGTTTCCTATAGATTTACGTCTATAGGATAAAGGGCTACACATTCGCCGTCATTTGAGAAACCGTGGTAACTGATAAAAGAATACTTTAGTTGATATCTAGAGATCAAGAGACTTGCTACTTATCGGTACAATTCCCAATCTCAAAATACGTTTTCCCCGATAGTTTTGAGGTCCGACAAACAGATAGATAATAGCTTCCACAGCATCTAGTCTCTTTTCGATTGCAGGACCTTTGCGGCAAACCTCTGCACAACAGGACTCCGATTCAGCAATGGAAAATCGGCTATTTACCACGCCGGGAACCGTAAAAACTGCACCGACGACCCATAGTCAAAGAGATGTTGACTGCCACGGCAACGGAGGAATAGTGGAGAGTGATAGTGATGTCCAGCGTGGAACGGTTATGTCGGATACCCGTAATGCCGTGGTGGAAAGTCAGAATAGGCCTACGCAAGTATGACTAACTTTAGTCTACGCAATATAATTAAACTGTTATAAACATATAAATGTACAAAACATTAGTTTATACACTTGTTAACGGCAACATTTAAGGACTTGCACATCGAAAACAGCAAAAATTACAAAAGGTGATATTGCCCGCATCACAAGGACTATGTGTCAATGTGCTGCTGAACAATATCACCTTTTGTAATTTTCGCTGTTTTCGATGTGCAAGTCCTTAAATGCAAAAATTGAAAACATCGAAAACAGCAAAAATTACAAAAGGTGATATTATAGGGAAGTTTGCGGGGATGGGTCATCGAATGCTGCCAATTGCATTTTTCCCCGACCGACCCCCGTTGCCATGGCAACGAAATTTGGGACAAAATTAGCTATAACTCGGCTTGCGTAAGAGATTTTTGAAAGATTTTTGCGCCTATAGGGGGGTTTTCGGGGATGGGCCATCGAATGCTGCCAATTGCGTTTTTCCCGAATTTCGTTGCCATGGCAACGGGGGTCGGTCCGCGAAAAACGCAATTGGCAGCATTCGATGACCCATCCCCGCAAACTTTTCTATAGGCGCAAAAATCTCGCAAAAATCTCTTACGCAAGTCGAGTTATAGCCAATTTTGTCCCAAATTTCGTTGCCATGGCAACCAGGGAGAGTCCGGGGTAAAATTGCATGACACCGTTAGATTCGCCATCCCCGAAAATTATGCTAAAACCAAAAATTACGACTCTATCTTGTACACAGCCAAAATTATGACCGTTTAAATAATTGTTTAATTTTCCCCATAAGCGCCATTGTAATTTTTTTTGATTTTTGCGAATAAATACGTTAAATATTAAATTTTAATTTTCTAATTTCAAAAAGGCACTTTCTTGTGCAAAACCGCGTCGTTTGACGTATTAAGCGTAAAAATCTCTTAAAAGGTCTGACCTGTGAATGAGTCAAGGAAAAAAAGGCATATATAAATAAAAATTTTTGCGTATATTTCACCCATTTGCCGAGAAGCCCCTCTTGGAAGAATTTACTTAAAATTTTGCACGACGGGTCCCCTCCCCGACATAATTAACGGTGCCAAATTTTATTTCAATCGGGTCAGGGATTTTGATTCTCTGGGGGGTCGAATTTTTGGATTCCCCATAAGAAAGAGAAGTCGCCGTTAACACAGGGCTTGAACTACCGTTCAGCCTGTGATAACATGTCTACGTATAATTTCAAGACTATGTCTGATGGTTAAGGCGATTGGTAGTAATGTATATTATAACCGCATGAAAATGGCTGGTTTTTGTTACAATTATTTTATTAACAGTACACTTACCGAGGTTGAAATGTTCTTGTAAATTGCATGCCGATACGTTTATATTAGGTCTCATTTATACGTGACTTTGTTGGACTGTCTATACAGATATCGATGCATATTTGTTGTTTATTTATTTGTTGTTTATGTTCTTAACTCTCGCTAGATGTCGCTATTAGCTGTGTCGTTAGTTTGTTTATGTTGGTGAAATGTTGGTGAAAAAACCTGCTTCCAAACTGGCGCTAGCCAGATGTTACTCAATGACGTTGGCTGAGTGTGTCGTGACATTCTGTGGGCATACGCCGGTTCAAGCGCCGGCCTATACGCTTGGTCACGTGATTACGTCAGGTCACTTGACGGTGTCAGTTTGTCTAAACAGTTGTGAAAGCATGTGCTTCTGTTGCGATTTAGCGGTTGATATAGTTTCGAGTTTGATAATGGCGGTGGTTTGTGGCGATAACGTTAAATGTCGGTCATGCAGCTGCACGATACTGCAGTTTTTCTGCTGCGTTATGTCGTTGTTCTGGGCGAAAGACAATAGGTCTATTATCACTGCGTCGGGCTACTTTTTCGGCTGAACAAGGTAGGTTGGTTTCTTATTTGTTTGCTGTAATGCTGCTTCAGAAGTGACTGAAATAGGTAGAATTATTGTTGTTATGAATGTTTCAGACTAACTTAATTATAGAAAATTGCAAATAATTGATTATCGCGACCCGAAAAAAAGTGGAGGTTTGGGGTGAATTTTATCATTCTAAAGAGGGTTTTTTTCTGATAAGGCCCATAAAAAAGGTACACACAAAAATGTAAATGGTAAATGAACGACGTACTAAATCAAAGATAACAATAACTTAAAACTTAAATAAATAACACTGTGGCTTCAAAAGTTACTCAAATAGATATAATTCGTGTTATTATGCATGTTTTAGACCAACTTAAATATGCGAAACTATAAACGACAGAGCATTGAAGCCCGAGATTATTTCCTTGTTTACATTATGATGCTTATTCAGATTTTCACTTGTTTTTCGGACATTTATAGTTTTTTTTGTTCATTTTAGTACGTCATTTATTTGCTAAAGGACGCTGTTAAGCTGTTTTGGCTAGTTTTATGGGTTCTAGATGCAGCTTATTCAGTTATAAAGTTATTTTGTTTAATACTTAGTTTAGTACGTCTTTAATTCGCCAGGTGGCGCCACTACTCTGTTTTTCGTGTTTTTTTGTTTTCTCCTTTTTTCGTTATAGGCCCCATCAAAAAACCCTCTTTAGAATGATGGGATTCACCCAAAAATTGAACTTTGTTGTCAGGTCTCAATAGTCAATTATTTGTAGTTTCCCATTATTAAATTAGTTTGAAACATGCATAACAACACTAATTCTATGTATTTTAGTCACTTCTGAAGCAATATGGGGTGGCGGCTGTAATATACATTTTAGCAGGCGATTTTAGAAAACATAAAATTACTCGAATAACTCCATAGGCCTAACGGTACAAAAATGTAAAAAGTGACTTTCTGCAAAAAGTATCAGTTTTCGCACACGAAAACTAATTAATTATCAAGTAACAAATACATTTCTAACAATCAAACGTGATTAAAACAGATTTTGACAGTGGTTCGATAAAGTAGACTTGCCCACGTGACTAACGTCTGTCACAAAATAATAGGCCTATTAGCGTAAGCTCAGTTCACAATGCTGCCACAATATAATAAGCCTAAATAACATTCTGACGTTGACACATACCTGTATACATAAAGTGTTCTGTTACAGCATATTATAACTGTTTACTTTAATTTTACACAGCCAAGACCGCATTACAGTGCTATATGTGTTCTGACACAAGTGCCTGCAAGCATGTGCTTAGGCCTAATGCTTTGCATTTTGATCGTGTGACCTAGCCAGTGCGCTGCATACAGGTGTGTGTTATGTGCTACTGTGGGTTTTTTTTGATAAACGGGAAGTATAATAAGGGGAATTTCGTGAAAGCGTCTGCATTTTAATTACGACAGTTGTGGCATATAAAACCAATTATTGTAACTATTAAATAACAAATAAAAAACAGAATTACATGCAAAAATGTGTTAAAAGTGGACAAACGTGATTGGGGTTAACGGTATCTCTCGTGGTATCGGATGTGTGTAGAAAATTGCGGTAGTAGAAGGGTTAAATAGCCTGTTTATAGTAGCACAGTCGGCTAGCCAAATAACCGGGTGGGTACGAACGCTGCCATTGGAATTTGGAAATGCTAGTGCTCTAAGTTTTGGGGTTTTAAGTTCGACTTTAAAACACTAAATTTGTTTCCTTTAAAATTAATTACATAAGTTCTAGGCTTACTAAAAAAGATAAAGTTCGTTTTGCGAACTCTGCTTTTGGATTTTAAAAAAAAACACTTTATTACGACTTATGATTTATGTTTAAAACTCCATAGGCCTAACGGTACAAAAATATAAAAAGTGACTTTAGTAACGCACCAGAAACGCTGCGTACAAAGTTTAGAAAAGGTTAAAATTAGGCTTAAAGTAAGGTTAGGCCGTTAGAGTTAGGATTAGTGGTGGGGTTAGTTTAGCGGTAATTCAGTACGATTATTTCCTCTAAAATATTTTTTTGCAAAAATCTAATATAATTTGATGTCTGTTGCTAATTTTTAGTACGCATTTATAATGTGCGCCCAAAATGTCTTACTGTGTCATTTCAATTTTTTCCCTAACGACCCTGTTGCCATGGCAACAAATTTTATAAGACAAAATTAACTATAACTCGGTCACTGTAAAAGAATTGTTCGCTGTTTTTTCACATACTTTTGTTTTCGAGCCCGTGCTATCTAATGGTATCATTTAAATTCACATTCTAACAGCTTCTGTTGCTATGGCAAAAAACCGTCATTATTCAAAGATAACATTAGTTGCAACACGGCTTGTATTAAAATGTCTCAAATATCGTTACACTACACATAAATTTTTCGGCCATATCCAGGATTAGCCCCAGATTGGGCTTAATCTGGGGCTAATCTTTTAGTTCTAACAAACACTATAAAAACCACAAATATTTAACGTAGTCGTCATGTTATAATGTAACGCCACTACTTTAAATTACGTAACCAAAAAATTAAGTACGTAGACACCATGATAAAGGCCATACTGCGTTAATATATAACCTCTAGAAATAGCCCTATATAAGAACAAATAAATTACAAATAAACGACAAAAAGAGTGTTCTGGGGCTATTCCTGGAGGTTATGTACAAGATATATAACCTCCAGGAATAGCCCCAGATGGATACATTCGGGGCAATTTCTAGAGGTTATATATAACAGCAAAGCTATCACTCTATAGACGTGTTTAACTATGGAAACTACAAGCTTACTGGATTGCGTCATTCTAAAGAGGGTTTTATTGATAAGGCCTATATAGAAAAAAAAAACTAGGTCTTTTGGGGGAAACACAAATACATTACAAATAAGTTACAAATAAACGACAAAATGAGTGTTCTTAGGCTATTCCTGGAGGTTATATACAAGATATATAACCTCCAAGAATAGCCCGAGATGGCTACGTCTGGGGCTATTTCTGGAGGTTATATAAGAACGTCGGACTAATCTTCACTTATATATTACCTCCAGGAATAGCCCCAGATGGCTACATTCGGGGCTATTTCTGGAGGTTATATATAACAGCAAAGCTATCACTCTATAGACGTGTTCAACTATGGAAACTACAAGCTTACTGGATTGCGTCATACTAAAGAGGGTTTTTTTGATGGGGCCTATATAGAAAAAAAGTGGCTAAGTTTTTTGGGGGGAAAACACAAATAAATTACAAATAAATTACAAATAAACAACAAAATAAGTGCTCTGGGGCTATTCCTAAAAATTATATAAAAACGACAAATTAATCTTCACTTATATATAACCTCCAGGAATAGCCCCAGATGGCTACATCTGGGGCTATTCCTGGAGGTTATATAAAAGAGCAAAGCCATTATTTTATAGACGTGTTCAACTATGGATACTACAAGCTTACTGCATTGCGTCATTTCAAAGAGGGCTTTATTGATAAGGCCTATATAAAAAAGCTAGGTCTTTTTAAGGGAAACACGAATACATTACAAATAAGTTACAAGTAAAAGACAAAATAAATGTTCTTAGGCTATTCCTGGAAGTTATATACAAGATATATAACCTCCAGAAATAGCCCTAGATGGCTTCATCTGCGGCTATTCCTGGAGGTTATATATAAGAGCGAAGCTATCATTTTATAGACGTGTTCAACTATGGAAACTACAAGCTTACTGGATTCTGTCATACTGAAGAGGGTTTATTTGATGCGACCTATATAGAAAAAAGAGGCTAAGTCTTTTTTCGGGGAAACACAAATAAATTACAAATAAATTACAAATAAACGACATAATAAGTGTTCTGTAGCCCTTCTAGAGGACTTTCCAAAGACGTCGAAATATGTGGACCAAAGTCCACCAATTTCGAGAAAATTGGAATTATCGTCAAAATTTTACCTTTCATAACTTTTTTGTTTTTGAACTTTGGCCCACAATCTTTGGAAGTCTTGTATTTCTTTTTCAGACCTTTACACCAATGGCGAAATATGTAGACCAAAATTTACCAAATTCAAAAAAATCGAGACTAAAGCTCAAAATTTGATTACCCAATAACATTTTTGTTTCTAAACTTTGGTACACAAAGTTTTGGTGGCTTGTAGTCTTTTTTGAAGTCTTTCCAAAAACGTCAAAATATGTGGACCAAAGTTCACCAATTTTGAAAAATCGGAATCATTTTCAAAACTTGACCCCCAAAAACTTTTTTTTTGTTTTTGAACTTTGGCCCACAATATTTGGTTGCCTTGTAGTCCTTCACGAGGGCTTCTCAAAATTGCCGAAAAATGTGGACCAAAGTTCACCAGTTTCGAGAAAATCGTGACCAAATTTCAAACTTTGATCTCCAATATCTGCTTCCCCAAAAGGTATTGGGCGGCAATTTTGTCATTGCACGATAGGGGGCCTTAGCCCCTGTTTAAGTTTTAAAATTGGGGGACCTAGCTCCATCCCCAATTTTTGCGGATTTTTTTTTCGATTTTTGGTGTTTTCAACTTTGACCCCCAAAATCTCAAAATCTAAGTAATTGACTTTCTTTTTAATTTGCCGGTGGATTACTGGTCTACGGTAGTTCTTAGAACGCCAAAAAAATTAAGGGGGGAGAAGTTGTGAAGCCCGTTTTTGCGGTATGGGACCCCAAAATGACCAACCTCCAAATTTTCGAAAATTTTAAAAAATTATAATTAATTTAGATATTGGTCGAGATAGTTCAAAATATATATGTATACGACTCCGGTTATAGACTTTTTTTCGTAGATTTGTATGTATATCGATTGCAAAAGTCGTTTCCATTGATAGGCCTGGTCGAAATTGCTCTAGCCAGAAGAGCATCTACTATTTCTAGAGTTAATTTTTTTGTTCATAACTAATTAATAGCAGCGATGTGGACACAAAGCAATTTGTTATCTGCCGTGAAAATTCACGGAAAATAAGTAGTCGATTTTCGTTTTTGCCGCAATTTTGAATGCAAAGTTGCTGCCTGCAGGCAATCGACTACGTGCATCGAATTATGATACAAGTTGATCTTAGCGTTGATTGTAAACTGCAGGGTTCGATATAGCTGCGTCACTAAAGCTTATGCCGGTATATGCCGGTTTTTACGGTACTGTTTTCTGGGAAATCGTTTTCTTTCCGCGACCGGGAGCCCACAGTTTAATAAAGCCGTTTAAACGCATTACATCTACACGGTGCTGCACGAAAATAAATTCTGGCTGCTTGCAGATTTTCTGCGAGATTTTTTAATGTATTGTAACTAAACCGTACGTCGTTGGGGGTCGCCGATAGTATCGTTGGATCAAGTGAAGAGTTCCTATAGTTTGTCAATAGTAACCGTGTTTTATCTGCAGCGGTTTGGCCGCAATTTTGAATGCAAAGTTGCTGCTTGCAGGCAATCGCCTTCATGCGGCGAATTATGGTATAGGTTGTTCCTAACGTTGATTGTAAGCTGTAACATTTGATATAGTTGCGTTACTATAAGAAACTTAGCGTATGACGGTACATGTGGGTTTTTATGGTACCTTACTCTGAAAAATCGCTTTTTTCACATCCAAAAGTTGGCCGTTGGCCTTCGAGTAGAGCATTCGCGTTGCCACCTGGACAATCAGTATTCAACGTGCAGTATAATCAATATCTTTTTAAAAAGAGGATCCAAATTTGAGGCCTTCGTGCGCAAAACAGCTTGAGCCTAAGAGGTCGAAACTGAAACAATTCCAATCCATGCTAAAACTTTTACCCGCAGGTTGTCTTGGTCTGTCTGTAGTAATTTTGGTACGATTCAGACTGGAAATATGTATCGCAGCCTAAAATCCCCAAAAAAACACTAAACACTCGCTTGTCAGATTTCAGTGTCGTTGAAGGTCATCAATGTTGCGATGGCGGTCACCGCGAACCTACTTAGCCTTGCGCAACTCGCAAGGCTTCACATGATGCTGCACGTGTCAGTTATCGCCGAGGCGTTCGTCCGCGTGTGTGTCTTACCGGTATGACTACTTATCAAAACGGACCGCAACCATTCACGCTCGGAAGCGGGATAAGGGCAACGTGTAGGTTACTGGGTCATGTGTCAAAGTATGAGTTTCATTTTGCAGTTGCAGCTGGCTAGCGGGCCGCACAATTTACGAGCGGAGGCGCAAACGGTTAAGCGAGCGACTGCCAGGTCTAATGCCAATATCTTGAAGATAGTTAAACTGATAGTGAGCAATCGAGTGAATAAGTAAAACGTAGCTAAATAAGTAACTAATTATGTAAATTAGTATGCGACCATGGTCGTCTGCATAGGGGGTCATGTCAGCGTGGAAGTTACGTAGCTTTTGTTTTACGTCTATGGAAACAAGCGTCTGTGCGCAGGCGCCCCGCTTACAGTCTATCGTCCATACACAAATGGAAAATAGCGGTTTAGCTCCGCATATCTGTCCCTACGTATGAATGATGGAGTTTTTTGCAAACACATAGTTTGCATGCAGTTTTTACGCGCCACAGCACTTAGTGCTATAGCTTTTCTTAACTATTGTCGAGGCGTCCGTCTGTCTGTCTTTTCATCTATCCGTATGTTACACTCTGCGAATGTATCAAAACGGTGCAAGCTAAAAACACAAAACCTATACTTATAGCTAAGCGAAAAACATTAGTTTAAGATCCGTAAAGTTCCGACAATTTTCAAGGGGCTACTCCGATCTGCGGCGCTAAATCAAACGGAAATGCTAACAAAAAAGCCAATCTGTCGCTAGGGAAAACGCGCTACAGCCGATACAGTTTTTATTGTAATGCCGATTTTTACGGTCATTCAAGGTCAGTAATTTCCATTTCATCTGACAGCGCGTATGCCAATTCTTGTTAACGTAGTGCTTAATCGTAACTTTTGCCATACTTTTCATTATTTTCGAGATATGGCAAATTTTCCGTTGAAAATGTACATTTTTACATTCCTTTATTTAACCTCAAACTTTAAATTGTCTTCTTTGCACTGTATCGCTTACATTTCACATGTTTAGGTTCAAGATACAAAGGAAAATATTCGAGTTTTTGTTTGAGATTTACCGTTTAGCCACAATAAACTTTGGTCTACATATTTTGACGTTTTTGGAAAGCCCTCTGAAAGAGCTACAAGTCACCAAAATTTTGCGGGCCAAAGTACAGAATCAAAAAAGTTCTAGGGTAATCAAATTTTGAACTTTGGTCCCGATTTTCTCAAAATCGGTGAACTTTGGTCCACATATTTCGCCATTGGTAAAAAAGTCTGGAAAAGAAATACAAGGCGCCTAAAGTTTGTGGGCCAAAGTTCAAAAACAAAAAAGTTATTGGGTGATCGAGTTTTGAAATTTGGTCACGATTTTTTCAAAATCGGTGAACTCTGGTCCACATATTTCAGATTTGTTGAAAATTTCTCGAGAAGTACTACAAAACTCCCAAATATATTGTGTCAAAGTTTAAAAACAAGAAAGTTGTGAAAGGATCAAATTTTGAAATTTGGTCCCGATTTTCTCTAAACTGGTGAACTTTGGTCCACACTTTTTGGCATTTCTGGAAAGATCCGTGAAGGGCCTGAGATATTTCACAACTTCGTAGGCCAAAGTTTAAAAACAACAACGTTATGTGTCAAAAACCGTAAAATTATGGGGGTTTGGTCAGTTTGGGCCCATAGCAAAAAATCTACTTGATACATGTCCGAATTTGTTTCGTTTTTTTCAAAAGCACTTTGGACGGCGGCCTATCAAAAAAAAAATAAAAAGTGGGGGTCTTCAAACTCGTTTTTGAGAATCCGGCGGTTAAATTCAAAAAAACCAAAATTTGAAAAAAAAACTAAAAATTTTGTTCCAAATTAACATGGGAGTCCCCGGTTGTCCATACAAGAAGAAATGCGCGGACTGAAAAAAGACTATATCAGAATCGACTATCTGACGGGATATTCCTCCACGCTGTTGCGTAATCGGAATCAAAGAGGGTAATGCCGAGCGCCAAAAATTTAGCAGGAGGGGTAATTTCCGAGCGCAGAAACGTTTGTTAGAAGGCTCCAAAATGTCAAAAAACGTGACAATTATGGGGGATGGGGCAGTTTGGAGACTTTTAGCTCAAAAATTGACTAATGGACCCCCGATTTTTCTGTCGTTTTAAAAAAGCGTATTGAACTTTTTATTAACGTGCAAAGTTATAGAAACTTTCCGCTTAATTTCAAAAAAAATCAAAAGGTCAAATTTGGAGAACCCCAAAATTCGAAAAAAAATTTCCCCAAAAAAGGGGTTTGTGATTGGGTTCCCCAATTTTGGAACTAAAGTAAGGCCTAAAGCCTTCCGTCGCACCATGCCAAAATTTCCCCTTAAAATTCTTTGGAAAAGGAGATATTAAGGGTCAAAATTTAAAATTTGTCCCAAATTTGCCCAAAATTTATGAATTTTGGTCCGAATTTTCTCGAAATTGGTGAACTTCGGTCCAGATATTTTGGCACTTTTAAAACCTCTTGTAAAGGGCTACAAGCCCCCAAAATTTTGTGGCAATCCGCAATCAATCGGCAGAACAAAGCCTAGTAAGTCGTTTACTAAAACCTCTTAATTGCCGAAAAGTGGTGAACTTTGGCCCACATATTTTGGCATGTTTGGAAAGCCCTATAGAAGTTCTACTAGCCCTTAGTAGAATTGAATCGCACAGTTTCTTAAAAAGGAAATTTAGAAGGTCAAATCATGAACTTTGGTCTGGATTTTCTCGAAATTGGTGAACTTTGGTCCACATATTTTGGCACTTTTAGAAAGCCCTGGGAAAGGACTACAAGCCCCCAAAATTTTGTGGCGATCCGCTATTAATGGGCGAAACAAAGCCCACTAAGACGTTTATTAAAATACGGTTTTAATTTTTACCTGACTATCGCCACGGTTATAAAAATTAAAATGTTTCATATCTTGGAAACGGTTTGGAATTTTGACGTAAAATTTGGCGCACTCACTTGTCGGACTCAAAGGTTTTTCCAGACATAAACTGTACTTTCTAGGCCATCCGCTGCGTGAATTATAATTTTTTCCAAAAATTTGGGCCCCCTAGCTCAAAGCTAAACTCGTGGACCCCCAATTTTTTGGCGTTTTTAAAGCTTTTTGGACTTTTTGTCGATGTGCAAAGTTTGAAAAAAATCTTATTTATATAACTCGAGAATCAAGGGGTCAAAGTTGAAAAACCCAAAAATTATCCAAGAATTGCTGTTTGGAGGTAGGTCCCCCAATTTTGGAACTAAAGTAGATCTATATGCTTCCCATGGTGCGGTGCTAAAATTGGCCCCAAACACCACTTGGGGAGGAGATTTTGGGGGTCAAAATTTAAAATTTGGTTCACATTTTCTCGAAACTGGTAAACTTTGGTTCACATATTTTGGCATTTTTGGAAAGCACTTGGTAAGGGCTACAAAATAACTAAACAGCGTATTCATAAATAGCCCGTAACAAAACAGTAACAATACAGTGACGATGCATTAACCCTCAAACACCGCTAAAAAAAATCACGTTCGCGACAAAACGGGTCGATTCGACCCATTGCTGCATTCCCACAACTTCATCACAAATTGAGTCACAAATTGAGCTCAATTTGAGTTACAGTGTAATGTCTAATACAT
>Ga0209367_1001730_pt1 | contig 27592 bp, 16 predicted proteins | sample WorMetLIZISLAND2_FD_187412 | JGI IMG/M metagenome (GOLD analysis project Ga0209367, IMG submission 187412) | Marine gutless worms symbiont microbial communities from Max Planck institute for Marine Microbiology, Germany - Olavius geniculatus... ...
CCTCTTGGGATACTCTAGCACGGCCCGCATGCCCTATTTACTGCCTCCTTTGCCACCCTCCTTTCCCTTCGAAACAGGGGTGCTGAACTGACGCCTCATTCACATTTGCTGGCCTTTGGACACTGGCATATGGTCGGCCCTCCCTAGCAACAGCTAAGCTTCTTGTGATTTTGCTGCAGTATTGACTCGCTGAAACCTGTGTGTATAGTTTTCTCTGCATTGCATGTGTTATTACTGTACAGATTGTTGATCTTGTGGAAGTGACGCGTGTTGCATTAATCGACTTGCTGCGCTCATTAAATCTTCGCGGCAATCCTCTGCGTGAATTGCCTGACTATCGCCTGTCCGTCATCTTTGCTGTTCAGCAACTGACCGAGCTCGATTTGCAGCCTGTTGACATAGCTGAAAAGGTTAATTTTCTCAGCTGCATACTACATCACTGCATGCTGTTTCTGTCAGTGAATATCTTCACACATTCCACTCACCAGCACCGTACTGAAGAGCTTATCCTTATTGTATGATATACAACATATTTTATTTAAATTGTGTCATGGAATATTTGTTTCCTGAAAGGACATGCTCAACTTGTCTGCGAAATTTTATCAACATTTCTTCGTGACTTTTTGAGTTGTTTAGTCAACAGAAACAGACAAACGGACATAACTTTGTGCTGCAGCAGATATAACAATCGTGTTAATAGTAAATTACTAAGTGCTAACACTGCACACTGTATTTGTGTTTGTATGATAATTATTGTAGGTTGCTGCTAGGAACTTGTTCAGGCCGTCGTTGGAGTACCTGGCAGCTCGTGATCACATGATGCATGTTGTCTATGGTTTCCTGCAGCCACTGCGCCTGCTCGATATGTACGTCGTCAGCGCTGCTTTTGTTAATTTCTTGGCCCTCTGTGTTTGAATCAGTTTCCATTTATTTATCCTTCTTACCCTTGAAATGTCTGTATGCTCAGATTTTGTTTTTTTTCACATTTCACGGTGAGTGAGTGAGTGAGTACGAGTACTTATAGCTGGCGCACTTATGCAAAAAAAAGTCACAATGCGCCGCAGCGTAAACGATCTATACGTCTTAAGTAGCCGCCTATAATGTTTAAAAGTAATGTCTCTCAGTCGGATCTCAATCGGCAGGCTGTTTCATAACCGCGGTCCAGCTGCCAGGAAGCTCCTGTCGTCGATCTGTGACTGTATTCGCGGCACGGTACACGTGTGAACGTCCGATGACCTGAGGTGCCGACGTCCCACCTCAGTAACGAGCTGACAGTTCTCTGACATGTTCGTCGGAGCGAAGCCATGCAGAGACTTGTACACCATCACCGCCAGTTTGAATTTGATTCTCTGCTTCACAGGCAGCCAATGAAGCTGTCTGAGCACTGGAGTGATGTGATCACGTCGACGAGCTCCAGTGACCAGCCGTACTGACTGCGTTTTTAGTTACCGTCCTAGTCTGCTATCGTTTAATCTGTGTCAGTTTCTTCGCATCGTTATTTACAAATTAATCATTGTCTTCACTAAAGAAAGAGTTTGTGTGTTTTGTATGAGGGTGTGTTTGCATGTATTACTGATCTGTTACTGTGTAATTCTTGTGCAGTTGCTTGTCAAATAAAGGCACCTTACTTACTTACTTACGTTATCCGTTGTTATTAGAGTGTTAGTTATCTGTGGCTCAGTCTGTTGGGTTGTGTTTTCTCTGTGGTTAGAACGTTGCCAATCCTGGAGTCGCCGTATCCAATGCTGGTGCTCGTCGGTCCTCAGGGAGTTGGTAAAAAGAGTCTGGCTCAGAAGCTGGCAGAGGATTTGCCAGACTACTTTGGATATGCGTAAGTATGCAAGATCACTTGTAGAAAAAAACATTAATTTATTGCTTAAATATAGACTATGTTGAAATTCTAGCCTTTGACTTTATAGTACAAAATTTTGTTTGTCGCAATAAAGTTTCTTTCATTAGTTTTTGTGTTGTTATTCGTGATGTGGTGGTAACGAATTATTGGTCTCGATGAGCAAAGTTAGGCCCTACTTTACTCCAGGACCAGTTAGTACCTGCATGGTGACTTTGCAGGCAAGTCATCTATCTTGGTGCATAAACAGCTACCTAGGTCAACTCAGCCTGGACCTCCATCGGTGTTCAGTTGGAGTGAGTACCAGTAAAAGCTGGGGCATAAACAAGCGTACCATATCCGTGGTTCTTGCAGTGTAAACTGGTGTTTGACTGAGGCTCAGGAACGACTTTATGTACGTTTGTATCATGTGCTTGTCTTCAGATGCTGTTTGTTGGCTGTCTGGAGGATATCTGATTAACTCACCTGTCATTTGTCAAAATGGCAATTCCTAAATGTTTATTTTGTTCAGGACCAGCGTGGATTGAGTCGGGGAAAATTGGCGTGTTCAGCAAAATCAAAATGGTTGTTGGTTTTACTGGCACACCATGCATGCAATAAAGTTTCAGTGGTGACTGCAGCCTAAAATTTTTTTAATGGTAGAAGATTGTATGTCTGATAGAGCATCGCACACGACACGTGGTCGCTACGCTGATGAAATCGCTGGCAAAGACTATTACTTTGTGCCATTGGACGACTTTGAACGAGGCATCAAAATGGTTTGTTTTCACAACGTATTTTCTGATTTTTATGCTATACATTGGTGGGCTGGACTATCTGAGAAATTGCGTTCTTTTCAATGACACATTTGAACGCTATTTAAAATAGGCTACTTCCTATTTGCTCTTTACTGATCTCGACACTACAGTGCATTGGAAACTTTCTATGCCTTTCTGCTATATAAATTGATTGTGTATTGTATTGTATTATTACAAGTGAGCATTGAAGTGGTCGAGTCCTCTTAGGCCCACGTCTGCCTGTAACTCCGGAGGGAGTTGGGAGAGAGTACAGTACAGATACGTGGCTTGTATTTTGTCTTCTGACAGTTGGAAGACATGGCCCTCTTGTCCCCCGACCCTGTTTCAATGCCAGTCTTTGTTTAGTCAACATTTGCTGATTTTTGAGAGGATGATGGAAAATACATTACAGTGTAGCACCTGCTCGCCAATATACCAAGGCTACGGGATGCTGGATGAGTATTGGGATTATTTTACCATTTCTGCCTACTTTGTCCCGTCAGTGATCTGAGGAGGTCTCGACGTCTCGGTCTCGAGATTGTCTCGAGACGTACTAATGTCTCGTCTTGGTCTTGGCTCTTCCACATCCCTGGATATGAGTACCTGAGGCTGTCAGTCAGTGTACTGTATGCATTGTGATGTAATATATACTGTAGGGAGCGTTCTTGCAGACGTGTTCGTACAACTCGGAGTTGTACGGACTCAGCCTGGAAGCCGTTGAGATTGTTGCTCGCGAGTCTCTGGCGTGCGTTGTCCACATGGAACTGGAGGTCAGTTGCGCCGATTTCTCCAAGTTTTTTTTCACCGACGGCCGATTGCTTGTTCTTACTGCCCGCGGAAGCGACGGCAGTATTATTTGCAGCATCATCGCTAAGTTTTATTTTGTTCCTTTCTCTCTGTTAGCACAGTAGCTCGTCAACTACGGCACTTATCTTGATGATGTTTTGCATGAACTTGTACCTTGACAATCTCTAGAACCCTATTGAATATCAAGGTGAGGTCAAAATCATATCAGTTTTTGTGTGTGCATGATACTGCGGCTACCCGCGGGCAGTACTTAGCCTTGAGCAACGCTTGAAAGTCTTGTACTTACGTTAACTTTTGTTAGCTAACCAGAAACCACCAGTTTACATATATTCGTTAATCGTTATTGGACAAGGACTCGACATACATGTAGGTCATAATGCCCTAAGACTTACTCATTCGCACGTGCGGTCGCAAGTCGTTGCTCGTCGTAGTTGTTATATTCTCTTGTATTGCTTTTAATTGTTAAATGCTGCCGTTCAGGACTGTGTAGGAGGCGCTGTAGATTTTTTGATTAATTGATGGAATGATGGGTGACTGTAGCAGCTCAAAAAAGATCAAAGTTATCTACGTTGGTTATACATAAGTTAAGTAGGCCTACGACATAACACAAAATACTTTTGGGTTTGTTACTTTCGGACGATCTGCAGCATCCGCTGTCTGTATGAGAACTGACATTTCAGCAAAACGAACAACTCAGTTTCTGGCACTTTTGTCGCTTTGTACACTGTTTAGAAGCAGCCGAACTGAACTTATTACATGACCTACGCAGTCCTCCTAACTCTCATTATATCACTATAGTGTCTGGAGTGTTATAAGTGCCGATAATCTCACTACACTCAAGCGTGACAACTGATAGCGTCTCACGTTTGTATATCACACCTGCGTCCAGGCAGAACACGCCGTCGATCACGGCCATGAAATAAGTATAGATTTCAACACGGTATGCCTCCTCGTTACACTGGCACTGCAGACCGTTTTGATACCTATACTGATACTAAGATTTCAGTTCGGTTCGGTTCAAATTATTTGTCCATGTGTACACGCCGTTAGGGCACGATGACGCTGAAGAACACCTATTTGGAGCCGCGCTATGTTCTGCTGCTTCCTGAGACGCGGGAAGGCCACGAGCGACGTCTGCGTGAAAAGGGAGTTTATACGGACGAGCAAGTTCAGCTGACGGTCAGACGAGCTGAGTTCTATGCACAGTTCAACGCCGAACATCCGGGGTTCTTTGACACCACTGTAACTTCAGGTAGTATTAGGCGGAATCGCTTTTTTGCAGGCACAGGCGATTACGCCTGTAACTACGCATTTCTCCGTAGCGTGGTCTGTCTGTCTGTCGTCTGTCGCATTCGTGCACCTTGCTTAAAGCGTTCGACGGATTTAGATGCCATTTGGCAGGTTCACTTGTGGGGTCCAGCGACACGTTGTGTTGGATGAGGGTCTCTTAACCCCAGGGGAACGGGAGATTCGGAGGTCTAAACCCACAGTCAAAGCATGCAATTGCACATTGCAGCCAAACCGTCAGTCCTATGCTGCCAACTGGAGAATACAAACGAGTGATTCCGCCTCTTGCCAAATTATTTTGGTCCTTGTTTGTTATAAGCGTAGAGGTGCGAAAATTAACGACTAATCACAAGATTAATGGTTTTAAAAAATTAGCGATTAATACAGTTTTAATCATGAAATTTTCAGCGAAAGTAACGTTCACTAAGAAGGCTTTACACATTGGAGATACAATGGCAAGAATTTGATAAGCGATGGTCACTTTTTCCGGAGAACCTGAACCAGATTGGATAAAGCAAACTGGGCCCCACAAAGTGCTAATATGGACCATATGTTTTATTTGTTGTCTCAGCGCCTTTGTGACAGCTGTTAGCTGAATAAGTTATAAAGTTGATGAAACAAGTGATTGTGTTGCACAATAACCGCTGTCAGTTAGTTTTAATTGAAATTAACAATTAATTTTTGAAAACATAACTACACGGTGTTTCATAAAAGGACCCCTTTTTTCATAATTCACTCAAATGATGAGCATTTTCATGAAATTTTTACCAGTTGTAGCTGAATAAATACCAATTCAAAATGTTTTAACAAAACATGGCAGTTTATTAAATGTCCTTTGCTAGTCGTGATGTAACGCTGACATTATAATGTGTCACGGGTACAAACAGGCTAATCCCAATTAGTGCTGCCAGTTGCTACCCTGCTTCAGTGGTGAAAAATCTGGATCGTTGGTGTCAAATATTTGAAGTTTTACAGTTGCAGCCACAAAAACGTGCAAAGCGATTGAATTTACGTGTCTATGGGGATGGTTGGTCTTTCACGTGTTCGAGCAAGACAGTGCACTATCACACCGAGCTTGCAAGATGTTGAGTTTTTGGATCACAAGACGCCCGATTTCATGTTTCCATGTCGCTCAGTGCTGACATGATAAGCACTTTTAATTAGCGAATCAGATTAAGTTCACCGTCGAAGCAGGGTAGCAACTGACTGCACCAGTTGAGACTAGCAAGTTTGTACCTGTGACACATTATGACGTCAGCGTTACATCACGACTAGCAAAGAATATTTAATCAACTGCCATATTTTGTTCAAATATTTCTAATTAGTATTTTTTCAGCTACAACAGGTAAAAATTTCATGTAAATTGCTCATAATTTGAGTAAATTATGAAAAAACAAAAGGGGTCCCTTTTTATGAAACACCGTGTATTTGTCAGGCCTATTATCTGCGTTCTGCTTGCATAGTAGGCCAGTAGGTCTATATTGTTGTTGATAAATAAATTCAGTCATTCATTCGGATCATTCCAGAGGCGTATTTAGAGGAGGCTGAACCGGCGCCTTCTAAGCTCAGCAAACAGCCATGCTCCTATACACGAGAAAGCTTCAGCTTCTGGGCAACAAAGTTCCCCAGACCCTTACCAGAGCTTTGCCCCTGGACCCCACTTGGAGACTTCCGTCCCCCGAGCCCCTTACTTCACGCCTCTCAACTTGAAATCCTGAATACGCCTCTGCATTCATCCATGGCACTGTCATTATTATTTTTTTCTGTTGCTCTGCGGCGGTGTACAGACGACATCACGGAGATGTACAGCAAGCTGCGCAGTCTGGTGCTGGAATATCTGGGCATCCTGCCGACGCCGACCAAGCAGTTGTCAGACGTCGAGATGCCGGCAGTCGATGAGACATGTCTGACTGCTGCCCCCGGCGGTGGTCAGATGATGTACGGGGGGCCTGAGGGTCGTCAAGTACTCAGCCGGTCAGCTCCTCTACCCGTGCGTCGACTCTGGTCTCATCCCAGCATCACTGACAGCTCCGAGCCTTCCACAAACGTTCCAAACGTCAAATCACCGCTCACTGCTACAGCTCGCGGCAGCGTGGTCAGTACCCAGTATACCGATTACCGACTGGTTAATTGGCCGACCGTTAGGTCGAGCCTTGGATACGATATGTCGTCCGTCTGTCGTCTGTAACGCATGTATTGTGGCTAAACGGTACGTCGCAGGGGATCGGCGATGGTGCCGTTGGATAAGGCGATGGCAAGTTCCTATAGGCTGTCAATAATAATCATATTTTTATCTGCAGCGGTTTGGCCGCAATTTTGAATGCAAAGTTGCTGCCTGCAGCCATCACATACGTGCGCTTAATTACCGTATCGTATCCTAGCGTTGGTTGTAGGGTTTGATATAGCAGCGTCACCATAGCGTATATGATCCGAAACCAATAACTGTAACGGTAGCTGGATGCACCCTGAGTGAAATCAAGTCGTTCAAGTATCTTGGAGCTATGTTCAATTCTGAAGCGTCGTAACTGGCAATCGCGAGACAGAGACTGAGCGAGTTAGTTCCAATCTGGAAATCACGTACAGTGAGTAATAAACTAAAAGCTCGACTAATCAAGGCACTAGTCTGGCCTATCGTCACTTACGGCTCGGAGGCATGGACATTGAACAAAGAATTATGCGAGAATGTAGAGGCGTTTGAGATACAATGCTACAGGCGTGCTATGTGCATCTCTTACGTTGAACATGTGATGAACGAGGAGGTTTTACGAAGGGTAGGCCAAGACAGGGGCCTGTTGAGGCAAGTGAAATCACGCAAACTGAAATACTTCGGTCACACAACGAGACACGAGAGTTTACAGAAAGACATCATGCTGGGCATCATGGCCGGAAAACTTCGGCAAGGTGGTCAGAAGAAACAGTGGATCGATGATATCGTTCAATGGGGCGAAAAAAGCCTGGTCGAAATGGTAAGACAGGCGGAGAACAAGAAAGGTTATCGGTGCTTAGTTCATGAAGCCGCCTACGCTCGTACATCGGGCACGGCAAGCTGATGAGACTGTAGTCACTCTGAGAAATCGTTTTCATTCTGCGACAGGAAGTCAGACGCTGGCCTTCGGATATATGCGGTACATTTTTTGAGAGCTAGATTCATGGTGGTTAAAGTGAGGGCCGGGCCTGGCTAGGGGGCTTAGTCAGTCCCTTGCTCTGGCTTAGCACCAACACACCCCTGGTGCCCTGCTAAGATCTGCTACTGATTTATTGCCTTATGTCAGTATTTGTGGCAACTGATGAGGCAATTAATGTGTAGCCAGTGCTGCCCCCCCAACCTTGCTATCAAGTTGAAGTATCAGTTTAAACACTGGCTACTCACTTCGTGATTCTGCATCATTCATTTCTTACTTGGTGCTGATTTTTTATTTTTTTTCTCTCCGAGAGCCAGTGTACGACTTCCTATTAGTGGTTAATAATAACTTAGGCACTATCTCGCACCATTATTGAGATACAGTGACTTATCGGCTAAAAATCACAAATTTTTCCCACCCCCCTCTCATTTAGCACCCTCATTCAAGGTGACCCCCTTCGAATTTATGGAAAAGCTTTACGGTTCCTGAAACTAGAGTCTTCCAGGCAGCCGACGGTGAAATTGTTCATCCTATCTTGCACCGTTTTTGACTGATCCATCTGTGTGACAGACGGACAGACGGACAGACGGACGGACGGACAGAATTGCGATGGCTAAGACGCACTGAAAGCAGTATCTGCTTTTGCGCGTAAAAATCGCTGAATAAAGAACAGTGTCCAGTGGTTGATGACATGATGATCGACAGAATGGACAGTAAAAAATTTGGTAAATGTAAAGGACAAATATTGCCTACATAAAAACAGATGACAAAGCACGATTTAGACTTAATTTGGCGTCTGTGAAACTATGGCAAAAGGTCTACAGCACCTGGTATTCCGAAGCGGTCACCCATCTCCGTACTAACCAGGCCCGACGTTGTTTAACTTCGGTGTTCGGACGAGAACCGGTGCTTTCAACGTAGTATGGCCGTAGACGGGAAGGAAACCTGCCGGTGCACTTTTAACACTGTCATTCGTTTTTCGTTTGTTACGTGTTGGCTTCTACATATCGCAAAGTACAAAATATTTGTCATCTTCGCAATTCGCAATAGCCATAGCGGCAGATCTCAACGTCGCTGAACGGCTGCAACCACTCTACAGCAATAAACTGTTCCTTAACTTTCATTCTCTAGGTGGTGCCACAGTCTGCGTTATACGCAATCGATTTGTTGCTCTTCTTCGGCTCTTCTGTCTTTCTATGCTTCTACAACAATAATTGTCAAACGTCTGCAGCTGTTTGTTTATGTTGCAAGCGAAGTTGTATTGAAATTCGTTGTAATTTAATTCGCTACGTTTGCTGACTGAGATACGTTGCTCCATCTCGCGAATGCAAGTGATATGGCGCAGTTGCCGGTTGTGAAAGGCCGTGAGGCGTGCGCGTGAAAAATATACGCCAGAAAGAGCAAGTGGCACTGCGATGAAAGTGATAACGTTCACGTGTTGGTGGTTTGCGCGATACATAACGAACAATTAAAGTTGACGAAATGAGTAACCGGCAACCGGCAACTGTTCTTCTTGTCTACGGCCATACCACATTGAAAGCACCGGTTCTCGTCCGAACACCGAAGTTAAACAACGTCGGGCCCGGTTAGTACGGAGATGGGTGACCGCTTCGGAATACCGGGTGCTGTAGAGCTTTTGCGTTTCAACGAGCATGACTTAGTTTTTAAATTAACACTAATGATTTGTTCTTTAATTTTATTGAATCACAGTAAACACAAGACAAGAAATACTTTCTAATTTCCATTGAACATGTTGTCGAAATATCAGCGACTGCTGCATAATCTGCATAATATAGGTTTGTAGGCCTATATAAAATAAAATATTGTTTGAGAGAAAAAGAGTTAATAGGTCTATTGTAAAGTTGCGTTGAAGCATTAAGGTCTCTGAAAAGTTCAAAATGTATATCTCTTGCTTCACGTAGGCTATCTGCCAGTACAGTTGTCCGCCACCGTTTGCCTGGCCCGTGTCACTGAGTGTGTTTTGATTGCTGATGTTGAACTACTGCATAATATGTCATGACATTGTACAATGTTCGTAGGAGGCTGAGTCAATTGCTCGTCGGCAGAGTGCCCTGAAGGACGCCTTGGAAGGAAGCAGACTGTTTCAGAACCAGCAGCTCACTAGGTCAGTATACAGTTGACTCTTGAGCTGTAAAAAAATTCCTACAGTAAGCCTTTTTCGTGCTACCAGTTGCCGTAGCCTATAAATGTGTTTGAAAAACCTCCGTTGCTAATTTTTTTCATCTTCTTAGTGATATTGGTGTTTTTTTTAGTTCGAACAATAGTTTTCGGGAGGGCTTATGTTTTGCTGGTATTTATTTTTTATTTTTCTTTTTTCCCTCACGTAATCTCCGAGCTTCATCGGCCGATCGCCGCAAAATTTTGCACGGTGCTCGGAGCTGTGTTCAGTTTTATAATCCCGGTCCAAAATTTCGGGGGAGCCTCCCAAAAAATTTTTAGGGGCCAAAAACATGCAAAATTTGGCCTGATTTTGGTTGACTTCAAAGTTCGGTGGCGAATGTCTCCGGAACGGATGAAGATATTCAAAATTGGTGCATTAATCGATCAACAGCAATTCTTCCTGCATTCGGCGAAAAAAGTCCGGTGAACTTTGGTCCACTAATTGTAAAGATCTCGATGTGGAATCATACCCACCCAAATCGACTTTTTCGGAAGACCATATTTCGGCCCTTAAGGGGTGCTGCGCCCCCAAGTTTTTACACGCGCTAGAGAATGACCAAGTCTTGCTAGCGCACCCCCACCGGAAACGCCCTCCTCCCAATTTTTTTCAAAGGGGGAGGTCCAAAATTTGCTTAAATTGTAGTAAAGGAGCGCTTATAACTTCAGAGGTAGGGGGAGTAGCCCAACGAAACTTTGGCACAACTACTAACCCAGAAGTGTTCAAATGCAAATCGCTCAAAGTTTTCACACCATCTAGAGATCTACACAGATGGGTCCAAGAATGGAATTACCCAACTCTGTCAAAACAGTTCGCTTACCTGACAATGCTAGTATTTCTACTGCTGAAATTCATGCAGTGGACATGGCGCTAGACATCATCCGCCGTACAAGAAGCAAAGATTGTGTGGTTTTCTCGGACACTTTGTCCTGCAAAGTCGAAAGTCCACTGATCTTAAAGATCCTGAAGGATCACAACCAACTAATTAACAGTGGTAAATCTATAACTTTTTGCTGGATTCCCAGCCACGTGGGTATCCGAAGAAACGAAGATGCAGTGGACATTGCTGCTAAGGCAGGACTGGATGTCGCCATCACCAACATGAGATTTCCAGTTAGCGATTTGTTAACTTGTGTCAACCAGTTGTTTGTTAAAGAATGGCAACAACTGTGGAAGTAGTGTACATCAAATAAACTTTACAGTGTGCAACCGGTCATTGGTCGCAATATCAGTTCATCACTAAGCTGCTACGACTCAGTCCTTATCAACCGTCTTCGAATTGGTCATACGAGACTTACAAACTCTTATCTCTTAAAGGGAGAGAGAGTCAACCGGTATGTGAAGCTTGCCATTCTCGGCTCACAGTCAAGCACATTTTGGTAGACTGCACCCTGTAACGGGTGCAGCACGTCAGAGATATTTTGGAGTGGATACACTCGAGGACGTTTTTGAAAATGTTGCATCTCGCAACATCATCGGTTATCAACTTTTACAATCGTATATAATGTTGTTTTTATATTAGCTTAATAGCCTTGATCTTAACAATTATTTTAACTTTGCTATTATATTAAATGCTTTTAATTAATTTTAACCATGTATGGCACTGAATGGCCTATTTTGTGCTGATGTGCCGTTAAGAAACTACTCACTCACTTTGGCACTTGACGTGCCTCTAGGTTGGGGTGTTAACGCAAGTACAACTTTTGGGGGGCACTGGCCCCTTATGGGAGGGCAAAAAACGTTCAAAAATCGGTGCAATTTACGACAATTTTCGAGTTTGGGCGCAAGTCTCTGGAAGGGATGAAGATAGTGACAAGCTGTAAACGGCGTTAACGAGAACAATCTTTCCGGCGTTGAACAAAAAAAATTATGAACATAATTGGTCCACTACCCACAAAGTTATAAGCGCTCATGTTGACAATGCGCGTTCTGCGTATGCCAATGCATTTGAGTTCGGGCCACGTGACTGTTGCCGGGGTAAATTTCACCCCCCCCCCTAATTTTCCTTCAATCGGACTTAGGGCGCCGGGCGGACTCACGTTGGGCTTTGCCCCAAATTTCTAGTTTTGTTTGCTTTCGAAGATATACACTGTTTGCGTCTCTGTTGTGCTGCAACGTCTCATCTCATCTCAATCAGGGAAAATAACTTCAGGGCAAGAGAGTGGTTTTTTTGCTGGACAAGCAACAAGGTGAAGTAAAATGACCGAGAGCCAAAAAATTAGGCTAGGGCAACCCTTGCCCCTTGCGCTGCCCCTTACAATGATGCCACTAGTACTATTAAACACTGCAGCAGAGTAGCGTATGGTGTGCTGTGTGTGATGGTGCATAGACTGGAACGGGCTTCTACCTGTCTGACACCCAGCAGAAAGCCAGCAGCATCATCGACCACCCCCAGACCTTGGTACTCTGCCCCAGTCACCGCCCCGGCAGCACAGCGTCGAGCGGGCTCTCAGACATCGACCAGTGACTCGTGCTTCAGCGTCGAGGACGCAACGACTACAGCTGCGCCGGTGTCGTCAGACACTACGACCGCCTTGCGACGACGACACGCCGACGAGACTTTGATCGACCTGACCACTCTGGCTACATCACAGTGTCTGCCGAGTGACGACACACCGCGCCGGCGTACGTCCGACATCACACTAGCTCAGGCTCAGGTTCAGACCCAGCTGGAAGAGTCTGCCAGTAGACCAAGCTCAGGGCGTCACTCCGTCCTGCCGCCCATACGTACGCTGAGATCCGTCGACACCGTCGTCACCGTCGCCACTCCAACAGTCGTCCTCGCCAATGACGCGGATGAACTCTGACTGTCTCGCTCAGGCGAAATGTTCACCATTATGTACAATCTTGTTTTCCACCCTTACTGCAAAATCCCCAAGACAATACTTTCGGTGCATCGAGAGCCGGATTTAAACCAGATTGCGCTCTGGTCTGTTTGCTGACAACGTGGGGGCTTTCATTGCTTCTGACGAGGGGAGGGACACTTCACTAGCCCCAGGGGCTACTAGTCCGATCGAACAGCGCAAGGGTTAGAGATTGGGTTAGGATTAGGGTTAGGGATATAGTTGAATAGGGACAAATTGCATCTTTGACTTTTGCGGACCTTGGCTGTGGCGGCCTCTGTTTATGGCGTGGCGGATCGACCCTGAATATGTCGGACCAAATTAAACCTGACTAAATTCGGACTTGTGCCTCTTCAGTCTAGTGACCATGGGCCTAGTCACCGCCGATATGGCCGACCGTCTGGGCTAATCAGCGTACGGACTATACGGGCCCCGACTACACTCAGAGAATGTCGTGCTGCACCAAGTAAAGTTTTAAATGTCGCAACACGCCATAGAGGACCGCCCCTGCAGGGCAGTAAATGTTGCGCCGCTGCATGTCCGGCGTTCTCTCACGTGTGGGGTCCCCTTTGGTGGGGTCCCCTGTTCGAAAAACATGCTGAAGGTGACCAAGTCCGCCTCTGACTGGGACAACCTCTCACATACACAAAACCCCTCCACTAGAAGCGCGCGTTTCTAATGGCAGATTAGATCGGTATGTGCACCTTTTAGCGCTAATCCGTGAGACCATGACACACATCCAAAGTTGAGTGGAAAACGCTTAATTTTCGAAAAGTATAAATAGCATGGAAAAAATAGCATAGAGCATGGGGGAGGTTTCGGCATAGGGGGATTCTTGTAGGGGTTTTGTCTATACTCTGTATCTGTAACTTTTATGCCTTCCGCGTTATTCTCTGCGTACAGCTTTTTACGCGTGAAAGCAGCTACAGCTTTCATCGCGTCTTTAGCCATCGCAATTCTGTCTGTCTGTCTGTCCGTCACACGGGTGGATCAGTCAAAAACGGTGCAAGCTAGGATCACCAAATCTTCACCGTCGGCTGCCTGGAAAACTCTAGAAAACTCTAGCTTCAGGAACCGTAAAGCTTTTCCATAAATTTGAAGGGGGTCACCCCGAACGAGGGCGCTAAATGAGAGAGGGGTGGGCAAAATTTACGATTTTTTGGCCAATAAGTCGCTGTATCTCAGTAACGGTGCGATATAGGGCCTAGGTTACTATTAATCACTAATAAAAAGTCGTACCCTGGCTCTCGATTGGCGCCGAACTCAATGACCTTGAATGACCTTGAACGCCCAAATAGGGAGTTTTGTGGATTTTTTGGCGATTTTGGGCTGCGACACAAGTCTGTATTATTCACAAGGTGGCGCCACGCTACTATCGTTAGGCCTATATGCGATCCGGATAAAGAATTTGGTATTTGTATATTAACTTAGCGTGAACACCCCAATTTTCAGCTAAACTACTGAACCCAAACTGCTAGAGGCTTTCGCGCGTCTCGTGAGCATTAGCTCAAATTTCTTGTTATTTCTGGCTTCAAATGCACCTGATTGCTGCTGCTCTCTGCATTATGTTGATTGAGTTAACTGCTAATAATAATTGCTTACTTTTGCGTTTTTATTATCTGTCCCATTGCTATAGCATAGCATGGGACAGATTATAAAATCACTTATGTCATTCTGTCATTCTGTCATTCTGTCTGTCCGTCTGTAAACACTCCTACGGCCGCAATTTTGATTCGATCTTGATGAAATTTTGCACCGTGATTCGGGGCCCGAAAAGTAAGTAACTCCTTTTCCTATTTTACCTCAATTTTTAAAAATTTTGCACTGCGGCCTATGGGGACTTCAAAGCGGTATAACTCGGTCCCCGTAAAAGATAATTGCGCGCTGTTTACGCCTACCCCCTTATACGTAGCTGCTAGGCTATAATAGCGTGGCAATGGGACAGATACCTCGTTCCACAGAACGTATTTCTAGTACTTACTTACTTTTATGCCTTTGCAGGCCTGCACGGTTAGTGATTTATGTAAATCACAGCAGTGAGAGATGTTTATATCTGTTGCAAATTTTCGAAACTCTGTCGATGGCAGTGGCGCCGTGGGGTAAAAACGTTGGGGGGAGGGGGGAAAGAAGCTGAAATTTTCCGACAGCTGTATGTTTCTGACAGAGGAGATATGGACGCTTAAAATTTCCCTCCCCACATTTTGTATTTTTTGGAAAATTTTCAAGCAGGCCAAAATTTAGGGAGCCGGGGAGGAGGAAGAGTTGTCCCTTCCAGTGGAATTTTGTCCGGAAACAATTGGCTTAAATTTACTACACATTTGTTGCTGTATTTGATTCTCATTGCTTAGGCCTATAGCTTAATATTATTAAAATTCGATCTGTAATTTACTGTTTAAATTGCTTATAATTAGGCCTAAGTTCAATGATTCTGAGTTGGAAGGCTTCCACCTGTCATGACGCCACTGTTAAGGCACGTACTGAGCGACGTAACTGAACTGAACTGAACTGAACTGTCATTGTTTAGTTTTCCATGAACTGGCCAATGGGCAAGCAGTAATGCATTACAGTAAGCACCATCTAACGGCGTCGGTGACTATGTCAATTCACTCATGTACGCGTTAACCAATGACTAATGGGCTCACCCTGCTTGCCCATCGGTCAGTTCGTCAAAAAGTAAACCATGTCAGTTTAGCTCAGTTCATTTCAGTTACGTCGTCTGAACGCACCCTTAGTATTCACTGGAGTGGAACACTCAACAGAGTGAATATCCAATAAACCTGATTATTATCAAAACTCGCAACATACGAGTAGGCCTGCGTCATACCTTAAACATCGTAAACAGCGGTGTCTACGTGGGTTGAAAATGGCGCGGCAAGAAGCTGCGATTATCCGACAGTCACCGACAGTGCAAATTTTTTTACAAAATTCCGACAGACAACAGCAAATTTCCGTCAGAGGAGATCATGACTGCTTAAATTTTCAATTTTTTTTTTTTTAATTTTACCTCTAGACTTTCTTCAGATGGGGGGTTCAGCCGCCACTTTTCCGTTTTTGGACAAAAAAAATTCTGGCAGGAAGATTTCCCGACAATTCAGAATTTAGCGGCGTGAGGGGGTCAATTTCACCCGGCCACACACTACGCCGCTGATGTTAGCGTCATTTTGTGAATACGAGTCTGTCTGCATGTTGACGGCGCGGTGGTGACGCCGCAGTGAACTGTTGTCGCCATTTCTTCTTCGGTGGAAGGCTTGAGACCTGAGCAGCAGATGCAGCAGCAGATGCAGTCTTGACATCATCACAGTGCGTTTGAACGTTCTCAGACACGGTGGGCCTACTGCTGTCACCGTGTAAAGAATCATTCACAGTTGAATTTGTAACAATCCGGTAAAAAGTTGGCCGTGCGCTAAGATCTATAGCTGCGTTCACTACGTTATAGACCGGGTTCCTCGCGTCATTGCTAGCAATTGGTGACGCAAAACAACATCCTCTCAATGCATTTGTCTTCTTCGTGTATTCACTGTTTTCTTGCTGGCACTGGCAAGATAGTTTACAGTTCGTCGTTGTTCCATCGCAACAACTGTTGATCCGTGACGATTCGGTAATGCGGAGAACCGCTGGGGCTGGATTAAAAAATGATTTCCACCGATTGCCGGTGTCACAGTTCCGACTTGTTCCATTGTCACCATTACATAAAACACAATGAGCGTGCTGCCTGTTTGTGCTAACCGGGACGCGCGATTCGTTGCAGCCAGTAGTTTCCAGCATGTTTGGATTCGTTTCCGAAGTCCTGGCGTTACTTTGTTTCACTGCTGGAAAGACATTGAGCTGCTTCGAAAGCACTGCACCAGAATTAGCCAAGCGTCTAGGCAACAGAAGCCGCTGAAGCATTTGGTTTGTCGTGACAAATCTCTTTTGTCGCAATTCATCGAACGATGAAAAATTGAGCGAGTGACTTTGCTGTCGTCGTTGTTTAACGGACTCGAAAGCCGACTGCATCTGTAAGCATCGATTGCGTGACGGAACGCATCGCTTCAGTGGTCGCACGGCCATTGGACGCAGTTTCCTAATAATCCCTGGCGTCGGGCTGTTACAAGTACTCAGACGATCTGATGCTGTGACGCGCACTGTATCAGGCACAGCGCCTACTGATGATATGGACGATGACAGTACATCAACTGGTGAAAAGTCGCGTGACCACTTCCGCAGCTCAGAAACTGCTGAACTGAGCTCGGAAACATATGATTTGCTGCTACTAGAATTATTAGCCTGACCCGTTGCGTCAGGCCTACCAAAAGGTCCGTGATTCATCGCCTCCAGTATTGGCAGCGGGATATGGTACTTCGGCATCGGACTCGGGTCCAGGTGCTCGGAGAAATATTCGACTACGTTCGTCCGGTCAGGTAGCGAGTCGGCGAGCGGGTCGTCGCGACGTCCTGGCTCCGTACGCACGATCGGTACGACAAACCGCGGCCGAACTGTCGCCACGAACCGCTGCAGTTCCGCGTACGGACTGTGGTCGGACAGCGGGACGACAAAGATATCCGTGCATCCGGCGAACGCCTGGTAGCCAAGACCGACGAACAGCCCGGTCAGAAGAACGGCGATCGTCGGCGCCGTTCTGTTCCACGCTTTAACACTCGACCGCGTCACCTCGATGAGTTCGACCATTTCAAAACGCGTTCTCGCTTCACAACTATTATTCGCCACAACAAACTGTTCGTGCAGCGCGAGAACTCGTAACGTCCGGTAACGTTCCTCGGACACGCCGACTTTGACGTCAAACCACTTCGACAGGGAGATCAGAACGTCTGTCTTGCCAAGTCCTCGGACGCCAAACACCACCCGTTGCGTGGGGTGTTGCTCGATAATGTCAATAATCTGCCTCTCGGCTTCCCGACGGGACGGAAGCACACACTTTGGACTACAGAACGTGTTGTCGATATACAAAACGTCCACCGGATCACGCAGCGACTTGAGACAGCCGACATCACCTAGCCTGGCTTCTTCGTCGTAGCGGAAATGACCGGTGTAGAGAACGTGGCCGAAGTAGCCGTCGAATAGGAACATTACCGACCCCGGACAGTGTCCTGCGTCGATGAGGGTTACCGTCATGGTGACGTCACCCGATGACGTCAAAGGGATCACGTGACGTACGTCGAGTTCCAGGGCGTGTATCAAACTGGCGTTCACCTGTACAAACCAACGCACAGTGTTCACGCTGCAGGCTACTGAGACATTTGAACACGTCGAGGCATCCAAGCACAGATGTTCTAAACCCGAAAACGAGTTGACGGACCGATCAGAAGAAAGGTTGTCCCATCTTGGAGGGCTCGACGAGATCCTTCATGGTGGTGTAAAAAAGTCAAAACCGCGGAAGTAGTTCGTTTTAGAATCAGGGGACCACGAAAATCACGGACCCCCAAGGATTTAAGATTTAAATTTTTCCCCTGTAAATCGTACCTTTGAAATGTTACTGCTGCAAAACAACACGTTACGTCGACTGAGACCCCCCCAATGATTTACCGAAATGACGCTACTGTTTAGAAATTAGAACCTTTGTGCGTGCCTCCATACAACGTCATCGCTTCGGTGTAGCCTCACAGAAATAACTTAGGCCTTCATCATGGTCAACGCTTGCTAAATAGAATCAGTCTCCGGCGTCTCCTGTGTTTTAAGACGTCATCAAAAACTACAAACATAAGCTTATAATTATGTCGGTCCAGTGTCGACATATTAAGCGGCCGTCTTTTTGACTTTTGAATTTTTGAGCTGAAAATTGACATACTGGTTACTTCTGCCTTAGGTCTGGTAAACGCTGGCACCAATTTTGTGCTTTACATCTCTCGTTTTCGAGTTAGGAGCCCGTACGGACGGACGGACGGGCAAGACTCGAAATGCGGCCTATTATAGGACGGCCGCATATAACTGTAATGTTATAGGGTCTACAAATAACGCTTGCTTAGCAATTCTGTCCGGAAACAACTGGCTTAAATTTAGTACAAATTTGTTGCTGTATTTGATTCTCATTGCCTAGACCTATAGCTTGATATTATTAAAATTCGATCTGTAATTTATTGTCTAAATTGCTTATAATCAATGAATCTGAGTTTTGCATCGTATACACAGTTTTATAGGCCTAAGCCCGAACGGGAATCAGCAAGGTGTTCAGTGATCGCAATCACGCGTATAGCCATAGGATAAATGGACACTAACTACAAATAACTGTCTTACGTGATAAAGGCTAATCAGTAGTTTCTTGGATACATGACTGCAGTAGATCGGCAGCGACCAGTTGGACGACAGTCCGCACGACGACGGATGGTGGCGATGCTGATCAAGTTCTACATGAGACAGAAAGAGCAGACTGACTTTGCAACACTTCCGCGGCTTCCACAAATCCACAGCGATTGGCGTGTACGGAATCGTGCATCCGTTCATTCTAACATGTTTTGAAAAAGTGCAGCTCAATTGAATCCTCAAATGCAGAAAGTAGAAACACAATGAAAGAAGACACAAAACTGTCTCTGATACATGTATTTCTTAGCCGGTCTGTGATCGAGGCCTTGAGTAATCACTATACCTATATCGAGGGCCTCCGAGGCCCAAGCCAGACCGGTTCTGTCGTTTACGACAACCGGTCAAAAGAGGGTCACAGCTGTCGCTCATGGAAATCGCCAGTCTGCACGTTTGTAACTTTCCATGCGATAAATGCACTCTAGGCTACAGACGCTGCCAAAACAACACTGCGTCAGCTATAGGGTTGTCGTCCGGCGTTTTGAAATGCCATATAACTTACTTCGAAGACTTCAGTCGAACTAAAATTACTAAAGACTTAAACTATACAAGAAATAAAATTATTTTAATTTTAAGAACTACACTGTGTCCCGAAATAAGTAACCCCCTAGACATAGAAATGTCAAATCTGAACAATTCTGAATGAAGTTTCGTACAGTCTTAATTCTCAATAAATTGCTTAAGCCATCACCAAATTTCGTTGGAAAACATTTTTTATCAGCGGAGTTATTAATTATTGAATATCGACAACAAATATCTGCGTTACCAATAGGCGATACTCGATTGAAAGTGACGTTTGTTCACGCGATCAACATAAAGAATGACATAAAGAATAACAAAATGGTATTTTCTACCGATGATCGTGTTTCGTGTTATAATTAAACTGTCAAGACAAGATGGCGCTTATCACGTACAGTTTGACAGTTAGGTCTATACATGTCCGTGCGGTTGCTTAATACCGGACACTTCGCGTTTTGGTGTTACCTCAAAAAAGCCGCTGTATCTATGGTTTGCATCGGTATATTTAATTGAAATTCGGCATTTCGATTGAGATTGCATAATACATTGTTGACGTAGAATTTTGTTAAAATCAGATGCTGTTTGTTAGAGTTACGCAAATGTATAGACTACAGAGGGATTTACTTATGTAACGCCGTAATGGTAATAGAGGTATTTTGCTATCGATAATTAGCAGTTGATAACTTCACTAATAGATAATGTTTTTCAACGAAATTCGGTGATCGCTTCAGCAATTTATTGAGGATTAAGAGCACGAAATTTTTATTCAGATTCGTTCAGATTTGACATATTTATTTTACAATGTCTAGGGGGGTTACTTTTTCCCGGACACAGTGTAGCCTATATAAAATAATAGTTTTCTGAAAAAAAACAAAGCTACTTGAAAAACTATATTTAGCGACAGTAGTTCATCCAGTGAACTGTACCATACAAAATTAAAACTAAAATTAATTTGAGAAGTGGAATATCTCCGATTCAATACGACATAACATTAACGAGAATGTCATGGGTTATCTATAGACGACAAATCAGATAAATTTGTAATTTATTTAAATTATTCATAATAATTATATAATCGATTTATATGTGAAATTTGCAGAATTACTTTTGGGTAAACGTAGTCGGAATTTGATGTGTACGGTCACTCAATCACTCATGGGCCACGGCTTTTTTTCCAGACATGCGGGGCCTACTGACGCAAGCGCATGCACTTAGCAGAGCGCATGGGACAGTTGCTGCAGCTGAATTCAACGCAGCAGCAGCAGCAGGATGAATCAATAGTCCGTGCGTTGCTGCTGCATCGCGCTATACACGGTCATCGATCGTCGAATCTGCCTGGCTCATAGGCTAGTCTTGCGTAATCGCCGTGGCCTGCGTGGCGCTGAAACATGCCCAATTAGTCACTATCACATGCTACACGAATAGGGCCTAGATATATAGCTGGTTATTAACCTACACTGTCCACCTGCATTGTAGTTCAGGGGAACGTGCAAGCGCAATTACCCAGCTTTTCCGCCGCGCTTTTCAATGATTACACAGTGCATCACAGTGCATGTAGGCCTACCTGTCAGATCAGAGTTTGTTTTGCGCGGGAATTAGGCGCCAGCTGAGCTGCGCTGATGCAGTGTCAGTGTCATCTGTATCCGGTCGCAGTCAATTTGCTAGAGGATTGTGCACGCACTGGTAATTTACACAATATCTGACCGACTCATGTTTACAGTCAGCCATTCAGTCCGGACTTCGATCACCATATTATAAGCAGCATAACTGAATGCACCATGCATAGCCTATGTCACCGCTGAAGAGTAACAGATAAATCTGTAAAAAAATCAAATACAAAACAATTAAGGCACGTGACAGAACACACTCTAGACAAGCGCCTCAACTAACTCCGCACGCAGTGGCGTTTTCAGATGGACACAGACACAGACAGTCGATAATCGTGCCATAGACGGGCTATAAAACAAGGCTAACTACTGCCCGCGGGTTTCACACAGACAAAACGCACAAAAACTCATGTGACATTGACCTTTAACCTGTGACTTTGATATTCAATAGGGTTCTAGAGGATGTCGACGTACATGTTCGTGCAAAACTTCATCGAGCTAAATGCAGCGGTTCATGAGTTATAACATATAACGCAGCAAAAATAATGGTAGGCCTATTCACGGTTACCAGTAGCTTCCTCCCCCTTGACATGGGCGCACAGAGTAGGCCGACAGACAGACGCACTTGACTAGAAATGCGTCAACAAACTCGTGTAACGTTGGTAAACTGAAACTGGTTCAGGTTAAGTCGTTATAGAGCTATTTCACAGCAAACACAATAGGCCTCTTGCTTTCTCGACAGAAGCTCTGATCAGCAGCATTAGCTCGGTGGGGTATCTCTCCGTCTCTTAGAACAATAAGCCTACACACCAGGTTAGTGTTATCAGTCGCCTGCAGTAGCCGGCCGCTGATGGCAATGGCACTCAATGGAATCAGCAGCAGCGCTCACGTGGCGTAGTTCCGGATGTACAGACGCGCCAATGGACAGCACAGCGCGGGCGGCAGCGAGGGAGGGGTCGCCTAACAAAGACCTGAGCTGAATATAATGAGATCTGTAGTTGCATGCAGTGGGGTGGACACTCGCTGCAGGACTGGACCGGACTGCATGGCATGGGTGGGTGACTCACTGGCGCCTGCCTGGCAGTCACACAGTCACACTGCGTCGATCAGCCATCTTGCATCATTGCTTGCTGCTGCTGCAGCTTAGTGACTGAGCGCAGGGCACGGGCTGTCTGCCGCGGCTTGACAATACACGTCGCAGCTCGCCTCCTAGCATTCGTACGATTGGTCAGTGAGCTGTGGACATTCAGACTGCGTGTGTCGTTGCGCTGACAGCAGCGTCGTTTCATCTTACTCGTACGGGATGAGTCGTTTCTGCCCGATGTAACGTGTCCGGTCGTTTCCGCGCGATCGTCTCGAATATCAAGAGCCGCAGACGTTGCTTATTTTTTGTTCTGTTACCATGGTATCCGTCGATATTTATTTCATGTGACGTCACTGTAGTCTGCACGTGCGTCTGGAGAGCAGGTGGTTGAAGGCAAGTTTTATGTCTCCGTTCGATCGTTATTCTGATTTTTATTCGCGTCTTATGCGTATTTTCCCATGCTCCAACTTCATGGTTGTTTCTATTACTAGACTACTAGTCATTTCGTGACACATCAGTTATCTGTTGGGGTCTCAGTGGAAGGATTGTCGCCGTGTCTATGACTTTCATTTTCATATACGATAGCTCTGCAAGCAGTGATGCAAGATGGCGTGTTCGAGTCACGATATATTGAAGCCATTTCTGTTTTATGTAATCTTGCAGTTTAGGCGACTAAACTCAGAAGACCATAAGCTATATACAGCAGCTGTTAGGAAGAGGGTTAGGATTAGCGTCCATACGGGAAATCTCTGAGGATGGGTTCGAGGCCGGCATTTTCAAGGTCAGCGCGAAGACCAGTGATCTTTGAGATCAAGGTCAAGCCCAGGCAAGTGGCCTTCGAGGTCAAGCCAAGGCCAAGGCCACTAAGTAAGTAAATAAGTAAGTAAATTAAGTATGACAATTTTATACTGTGTACCAACAGCCAGCTTATTCTTACTGAAACCAAAGTGAACCGTAAAAGCTCAGACAGACAGCTTGAATGTTTTAGTGGATATATCATACAAATAGCCTACCAAAAACTTATTGCACAGAGCACATTCATTGCAAGTGCCTAGAGGCCAAGGCGTCGAGTCCAAGGCAAAGGCCCAAGGTCTGACTTTTTTGAGGCCAAGGCCACATTTTTTGTCCTTGAGCTGTCCTCAAAGTCGAGGCCTTGAGGACCCCATCCCTGGAAATGTTCAGGTAATATTGCAGTTTTATAGACCAGTTTAATACATGATGTCAGATGGCTCAAACTTGCCACATGCGTGATCTTATAGCTTGCATGTAGGGCCTAGCTTATGAGTTTGGTAATATGCTAAACTGCAAGATTACCAATATCCATCCCCTATATGCACTGTATATTGCTAATTTAATGTTTATAGACTAGCACAAAATCTTGTCGTAACAAGTGGCTTTACAATGTGGAAGCTGATATGGATTGTATAATTATGTAGGTGACAAAAACTTTCTGACTATGGGCAACTTAAAAGGAGGTAATAAAAGAACTAACGGGTGCTTTTGGTCTTTAATTTCTCTGCAAATGATTGCTTGTCCTGTGTCGTTAGGCCTATTACTTTGAGTTGGACGTTTCATTAATACAAATTTTTTTTTATGTAATTGTTCATGTTGCAGGATATCTAGTTGTGATTGTTAACGCCACGTCACAGTAGTACACAATGGCGGCTTCGGCCGATACTTGTGTAAGAGAACGACCAAAATCTACACTACCAAGTCTGATATGTGCCCGATGCTGCTGCCAGCTGATACTTGCTGTGCTATTTACAGCAAGTTGCTGTTCTGCTTCTCACAGAAGTGGTATGTGTAGTTCTTCTATATCTGGGGGTGGTATTTATTTTATTTCACATTATAGTTTTAGCCGGCATTCAGACTGTAAAAAATACCGTTCCGTGCGGCCGATAGTAAGATGGGTCTGATAAGGGCAGACAACTTGCGGTGATGATAAAGATAGAATAGTTTGTGTAGCAGTGCAGCGGAGCAGAGATGATTAAACTGGCTGCTTTCGTAACAAGATGCCGCGATGCGGTGGGTCCGCACGGGTCCTTGAATGTTGTTGGGCCTTTCAGCGGCGTCGGCGTCGGCTGCGGAGTAATTTGCCGTTAGGCGCTTGACTGGTGTGATTGATTGGCAGAACAGTTCAAAGACGCGTGCCGTGTATAGTGTTTCCAGCCTGTCAGTTTGATCTACTGCGCCGCAGCAGGTACTGCGTGGTTGCGCGTTGCGATAACCTCTGGATTAGTGCCGCGGTGCTGTTTTCGCGCCACTGCGTCAGACCAACGACGACGTAACACCTATACCATAGCCCCGGGGTCAGCAGATGCCGTTGCAGCGCCGGCAGCGTGGCGGGCGCTCGTGAAGGAGCGTTGAAATGAGCTGGTCACTGGTCGGTCATCGTCGTGGACACGGCAGTCAGACGCCGGGGTCAGCTGGTAATCTTACCACTTCACGGTCTGCCGGACAGTGTTTGTCTTGCTGTCATGACGTTATTGACGGTGCTAGCAGCTGCATTCGGACAAGCCTTGAGGCATGAACTCCTATAAACTAGACTGCAGACCGACTCTGGCGTCTCGACTGCCCTAGGGAATGTATACCGGACTGGCGCGCCGTTAGAGAAGTTTTATTCCACAGAGAACCCTGCAGGTACACAGACAAGACATTGTTTATGCATGGAACTTTACATAGATAGCAGCGCCGCTATATAAGACTTCTTTGGTTTATGGGAGGTATCTATCTGGTCATGAACTGTATACGACTGTCTGTGCTGCGCTGCAGTGGTGGCACTGCGCATAGTCGCGTGTAAACAGAAGTGGGCTGTAGTTGGCAAGTTGTTACGGCGGCTGACGACAGGTTGGCTGGCGTCTGACAATCCAAAAGCGTTCACTACCGCGTTGAATTCGGGTTTCGAGCTCACGTAGACACGTATAGTTTAGAACTGTGAACGTTGGTAGTGCTATAAGCAGTGAAACGCTGCTGCTATGCTGACAATGGCAGTAACCGCAAACAATTGTACTGGGGAAACCCTCAGCGTCACGGGCGTTGGAACAGCATCGCCCCGCCCTTCTACGACGGGAGTCGTCTCGCAACAGATCAGCAGCACTGTTCAGTTTGAGTCTGGCCACAGGCAGTCGCCCGCCGGTTTCCGTTAACATAAACTGTCTTGTCTGACTCGAGCTTGAGTTCCTGCAGTGCAGTGACCCACGGCGTGCTGTGGACTTGCATGAGGTCTGCAGGGCATGCGGGGGCTTCAGTTCAGATTGCTTGCAGAGTAAACAGTGAATGGACGGCCAGCAAACAACGGTTGTGTGTTTCCTGGCTTGAGCTCTGACAATGCCTTTTCACAGACAGACACGAGGAGTGACGACGTTCTGCCTGGTCGTGATATTAGACAGCTCCAACTGCAGTCGGTCTATCAGGTCACTCAGTTTCACTGGCGCTGGCTGCACTCTGCTAGGGGCCTAAAAATCCCGTGCTTCCGGTTGTCGCCCGTCCGTGAAAAACCTGCATGCCTAAAATGTTTATTGGACTTTCAGAAATTTTCTTGCAGAACGTTTTAGTTTGCTTACCTAAAGTTTCATTGACAAAAACTGTTTGCGTCTAGTCCGTTATGCATGCAGATCTTTTATTATTTAGTCTAGTTCTTTTGAGTACTAATATTCAGTGTTGCAGTTTGTTTCTATGAGTTGTTGCATAATAGCGCTTGAAAAAAATGACATTTGATGAAATACAGCTAAAATTTAAAAAAAGATTAAAAATTTCGCTCCCTCTGTCCCTATACTTTCGCCATGCTGCCACTGGAAGCATGGGAATTTTTAGGCCTGGTGTGATTGTTAAGCGGCCGAGTAGACATAGGCCTAGTTCAAGACGCTGGGCTGACATCGCCAGGCAGTCGCCGATTGTGTTTCGTGAGACACCACTTTGATAACGTTGATTTACGTGACTGGCCACTATTTGAGTCTTGAGGCTATAGCTGCACTGATCATAGTACAGCAGCGTGCAACCTGCCATCAGCCTAACGGCTAGTAGTAGTTTCTCTGTCGCGGTCTTCCTGCACTACTGTAGGCAATCGATGATTGTATGACATCTTATTACGTCATCTAGGCACGGACACCTTGGTGTTTTTGAGTGTTGGGTCTTTCGTAGTAGTGATTGACATTAATCAAAACCGAATATTAGCTCACCAGAATACGCAGTAGTTCAAATTGCTCTAGTCGAAACCGTTTTCACATATATTTAGATAGAGTTCGAGTTTTCTGCTGATAGCTAATTAACAGCAGCAACGTGAGCATAAAAGCGCCCACGCTGATGCCGTCGGTGCCTCTTCACAACTGTCCTATGCCACCCAAGGTGTCCGCCCGCAAGAAACAATAGAAACCACCTAAGTGTCCCCGTCTACCACAGTCGACGGGTGCAGTGTCTGCACGCGCACCTCAATTGCATCTCATTAATTAGTTATCAGCATTCAGCAGCTCTGCGCTGCACAGTTGATTGACGAGTCATCATTTACCCCGCAAGCATTAGCTGGTCGATCGTCTTACCACGTACGTCTCCAGTGAGCGCTGGCAGCTTTAATAGTCTGCTTTTTATAATTGTCTGTCCAATGCAATGCATAGCATTGGACAGAGTATAAAATCACCCAGTGTCTGTGCGTCCGTGCGTCCAACTTTTCTTAGAACCTTCCCTTTTCCCTTTTCCTTCCTCTTTCCCTTCCCCTTTCCCTTACTCATTCCCCTTCTTCTTTTTTCCTTTCCCTTCCCTTTTCCATTTCCCTTTTTCTTCCCTTTACCTTCCATTCTTTTTTCCTTCCTTTTCTTCTTTCTTTCCCCTTCTTCTTCCTCTTTCTTTTTTCCTTCTTCTATATTTCTTTCCGTGTCCACGTCCGTGCGTCCAATATTTGAGGCGCCATATCTCTGTAACGGTGCCAGATGGACGCATGGTCACTACGGACCACCCATAGGAAGTCGACCGCCGGGAGTCGAATGGTCGCGTGATCGATGACGTCACGTCACCCCAAAAGGTCAAGTTCTTGATCCCATTACCTTTGAGGCGCCATATCTTCACAACGGTGCTATATAGACGCATGGTGACGATGGACCATTTATATCAATCAATCAATCAAGTTTATTTCAGACAGAAACGTCCATAGAACACAGGTAAAATAATAAAAGCAATAAAAGCAATAAAAGTGGTAAAAAAGAAAAGCAAAAATAAAACATATACACATCACA
>Ga0209367_1001731_pt1 | contig 27580 bp, 19 predicted proteins | sample WorMetLIZISLAND2_FD_187412 | JGI IMG/M metagenome (GOLD analysis project Ga0209367, IMG submission 187412) | Marine gutless worms symbiont microbial communities from Max Planck institute for Marine Microbiology, Germany - Olavius geniculatus... ...
CACTTACCGTGCAGGAAGAATATGGAATAACTTGCCAGCTGACAATACTGACTTTTCTAATTTAAATAGTTTTAAACGATCTATTACTTCCACATTCTTGGCTAGTTATTGCAAAGTTTATTTTTTTTCTAGTAGTTTTATTGTTGTATTGTGTTATCAGTGACATTCATTGATGTATACTGTTATTTTATTGTGGCATGTTAGTGGCTGCGGCCCTTTGTCATTAAATGAAATAAAAGATAGGATAAGAAAGCGATTGACAAAAGTTTGTACGGCAGTTTGCATTTCTCACGTTTCTATAAAGATCCTGATACAACGTATTGATTCTAACATATACTTGGCTGAGTGTACCGTGACGACTGTGTATCTTATAAGTGACTTACTTAGAACAGCTCAAGTAAACGACTGACTGTGCGTGTAGAAGAACTAGGTGGTCGGTCTGTTGGCAGACGCGTGTGGAGCTCAGACGTAGTTTGCCGGCGTCGGCATCACATAGAGACAAGTCGGGTTGACATGCTTCAATGAACGTCGGACGCGCTCGACCACACATCAACTTGCCAACGTCGACGACGATCAGCGTCCATAGAAACCCAACGACGAACGTTCCTACATGCAGCAATAGGCCCCTATATAGCTTACATCACATTCATTCATGAACATGACCAGCAGCGTCATGCGTTAAACGAGAAATAGGGCCTATTATTAGATTGTTTCCAATCTAATGCAGGCCACTCCTCGCGCGCATCATTTCCTTTTGTATTCTTTTAAGAGCTTTTTCGTTCTTTTCGGCTTGTATTAGAAACCCGGCGTCTAATTGAGATCCGATATATATTATACTAATAGTGACTGGCGTCGAGGTCGTTATTGGAAATTGCCTCAACAATGCCATTTATCCTGTTATACCTCAACGCATGCGTCTATCTGGAACCGTTACAAAGATATGGTGCCTCAAAATAATGGGGTCAAGACCTTGACCTTTTGGGTCACGTGACGTCATCGGTCACGTGACCATTGGACTCCCGGGGGTCGACTTCCTATGGGTGGTCTATAGTCACCATGTGTCTATATAGCACCGTTATGGAAATATGACCGTTTAAAGTTCTTTCAGGCAGGCTCTTCCAGAAACAGATGTTGGTCGTCGGTCGGTCCTCAATATTACACTGATCTCATATACTCCTCTTCGCTACGTTAGGAACGTAGCGTGCGAGGAGTAAAAAATAGGCAAGGCAGGAAGTTGCAAATTTCCAACAGAAAAGATTCGGGAGTTTTTATACAAAATTTAACATTTTTGGGCAAAAATTTTCGGACAAAATATTTTCCGACAATTTTATGACAGGCAAAATTTTATGATAGGTAATTGCCCTCTCCTCTCTTTTTCATGCCACCAATGAACATGACCCACAAAACTGCTAGAAATTTTATACATTTATTTAAACGTTTGCGATTTCTTGCAATGTATGTGGACAACTCGGCTTTTCGTTCCTACAAAATATCAAATAACTCTAGTAATGAAAAAAAAGCTTGGCTCAGTAAAACTGGCAAAATTATTATTATCATGCTACAGCTATTAACAGTGATAGCCATACGTAGAACTCGTGTCGGATTGACCGTGTATGGACAAGGACATTGGTTCACGTCACTGATTTAAGACCCTTGAAATTGTGGCAGGCAGTGATAAAGCAAAAAGTATTCAACTATACAGTTTTCTGGTTTAGTAAAAGTGGTATGCATCGGTGAAACAAAGCTAAGGTTGGTGTTCAAGTCTCCGAGTAAATGGTAGTGTATTTAGGCGTGCGTGTGCGAGAAAAAAAACACCTTTTTGGTTATGTAGAACCATAAAAGCGGACGGTCACATGTGCCACTCGCATCGGAACGCCAATGTAGATCGACTCACTGACCAAGAACTCCTATTATACGCTGTCTCAATAAAAACGTGCCACGTCTGCTCTTTTTTTAACTCCGTAAAACACTGGCCGATTTTGATAATTTTTGGCACGCAACATCATAAAAAAAGCTTGACGTAAACGGCTATAGTTTAGCAAACCTCACCTTATAAATGTCTCTACTAACTTGTGAAATGCAGAAGTCGTAGTTTGGCCGTTTACAACAATGAGTTCATATTAAGAACGCATGCGTCGGCTTAGAAAATCACTAAAACCATAAAAAAATCACTGAAACCAGAAAATTGTTAAAAATCTGTTACATATTTAACAATAATCGTATTCGTTTTAAGATCGTACGTTGACGAACTAAAATGACGCATCAACAGCGAGTGAGCCGCTCTGGGTCGCGCGTCATTGAACTTGGTGTCGGCGAGTGGCGTCAAAGTCCACCGCTTGCGTTCGTGCTGGAGGAGGACATTTTGAGCACATGCTGTAATAAAAATGATGTGCTTTAACACGTGAAACTTTCTGAAAGATAATAAATGTTAGTCGTGTTTGTCGCTATGCAATTAATTATTTCTGAGCACTACTTAGTATGAATTCATTGTTTTAAACGACCAAACTACGACTTCTGAGTTTCTCAAAGTAGTGTAGCAACAGCATTATGGTGAGGTAAACTAGACTGTAATCATTTACGTCAAGTTTCTTCATGATTTTGCGTGCCAAAAATTATCAAAATCGGCCGATGTTTCACGGAGTTACTTAAAAATAAAAGTGGGACGTTTTTTTATTGAGACGCGGTGTATATTACTTGTAGCATTACACAAGAGTTCTTCCTTGGACTGACCAGTGAAGCGAAGAAGACGACGGAACGACTGAGACAGACGACACTGGCGACCGACAGACAGCGACGTTTGCCACGTGCGACCACTCAGTGACCACAACATCAACTCAGTCACTGCCATCTAGCAACACAACTCCAACTACGGCCAGCTGTAACATGAATGGCGGTCCAGTGCCGACATATGCGGCCGTCCACCTCAATACTAAAAATTACCGGCATTTTGATATGAAAACCGGCACACCGATTAAGCTACTCATGCCCTGCAAAAAATTCACACCGATTTTGGATTTTTCTGCGTTTTTTTGTTTTTGCGTTAGAAGTTCATACGAAACAGATGAATGAATAGACTGACAGACGGACGGACAGACATAGAGTCGGATGTGCTCAAGTCGACCGCCGTCGACTTGGGGTCATTTTAGCCTCAAGTCGAATCAAGTTTCTGTACCTCAGCGACTCGCAGGTCTACCCCTGTGACGAGTGCGCTAGCAAGATTTGGTCATTCTCTATCGAAGGTAAAAATTTGGGGGAGCAAAACCCCTTAGCGGCCAAAATATGTTTTTCCCGAAAAAGTCGATTTTGGTGGGTATGAATAAAAACCGTATGATTCCACCTCTAGACCCCCGTAGTTAGTGAGCCAAAGTTCACCGGACTTTTATCGCCGAACGCTGGACGAATGTCAGTAGATCAATTACTTGTTCAATTTTGAATATTTTCGTCCGTTACGGAGATATTCGCTGAACTTCAGTGATTACATAAACCTCAATAAAAATCAGGGCTTGAAAGTTAAAACACATGAAAACCCATCGCAGAGCTACGGAGCGTCACATGCCATATGGGATTACATACGTTACCTGCCACCCGACAGAGGTGAACGCGCCCCGCCTTAACCTCAGCCAGATTTGATTTACCTATTATGGAGAAATGTACGGCTGAGTTGACCTTGGTGTTGGTAATATACCGAGATAATTTACTTGTGCGCAGACAGTCACTCGTCCAAGTAGTGACCACTTGATAGCGACCTGACCGCGAGTCAAACTCACAATCTCTCGATCGTAAGTCAGCCAGCGTACCGTATGTCACCAAGCCAAGTGAACAAGTTCAAAATAATGCTTTTCGTTGTGTATTTCTGTGCTGCTTTTGCAGTTTTTTTTCTCAAAACCAATATCGTTGTTATAAATTACTATAGTCGGAGGTAGGCAGAAGCAGATGACATGCGCGGCGTTATGCGGGACGCGCCCAAGCAGCAGGAACGAAGGAACAGTGGCGTTGTTGACCGGATGCCGCTGATAACGAAGACTGGAGTCGTAACAACTGAACTTCACTTGCCGCAGTGGCACTATGTCCTTCACTCTACACCGCCGTAAACAACCAACCGTATGATAACTTCAGAGATATCAGACATTTTACTGTTTAGACGGTGGAAGATAAGATATCTACCACCGTGGTGATACGTAACCACAAGTGGTTAAGATGATACAACGTAGGGCCTACTTAATTGGACCAGACAAACAAATAATGACGAAATAAATACGCACGAGTACAATAAAAGTAAAAAAAGTGAAGTCCAGTACTTGCTATAGCGCTTCTTACATGAGACAAACTCAAGACCAGAAGCGCTTTACAATCTTGGAAGTGGCAGCTGATTGGCATGAGCTAATGATACCGCAGCGCACTATGCCGCCATCTATTGCCCGCGTGAAGTAACAATTGGATCCGCGGTTTGCAGCCAGCCCCAATCAGCCACACTAGGCCTTCACCCCGTAGCCCGTAAGCTACTACTCATTTCCCGCCCCACGGAGGGTAGGAGGCTGAGTTGGTCTGAGCACATAGTAGGTTAGCAACTTGCTCAAGGTTGCTTGCAAATGACGGCAGTGACAATCGAACCGCAACCTGAAAGTTGCGAGTCGACACTAACCACTAAACACTTGCACCTACACAGGCAGGTAGGTGTGAACAACTTGCCCAAGGCTGTTATTTGGCAGTGCATCGGCTGGGCATTGAACCGTGGACCTTTCGGTCTCGTACCAACGCCCTAACCGCTGAGACACCAAGCCACCCAGTCAATAAAGTCAATAACTCTAATAACATGATTATGTGAAAATGAAAATCACGCATAAAACATAAAAATTTGTTGGCAATACAATCAGCAACAGTAAGCAATGAAATGACTTGTCCAGACAAGCATGAGGCATAAAGCGACTTACGCTTCTGCACAAAGCGAACGGTTTATATACAGGGGGGGGCAAAAAAGTGGACCCCTAAAGTTTTTCGCCGTTTTCTCAGCAACCGTTGGGGATTTTAACATGAAATTTTACAGCTTTTACTGAAACCTTCTACATATCATTGCGAAGTAAAACGTTATTCTGTTAAAAAATACATGACCGCCTACCGATTTTTCAGCATTAAAAATGTTCAAGCTAAAATGCTACAGTGTGTATTTAATTTTCAAAAAATGATTACACGTTACTACCAATAAGGTCACAGTGACGTTCTGATAAACAGTAATTTATATAAATTGTCACTAAATTATCGTTCCTTTAAAGCCATCGTCGGCTGCCCACCGGATTCATCTTCCAGCAGGACGGCGCGTCAGCACACACAGCGCGCAACGCCGCGCAGCGCACAGAACTGGCTGCGGGCCAGCTGTCCAGATATCATCACAAAAGACCAATGGCCTCCAAATTCCTTAAATATAAACCCAATGGACTATCACGTGTGGGGTGCAATGTTGGAGGCTTACCGCAAGCTTAAATCAAAGCCGAAAACAAACGAAAACAGACTTTTTTCCGGACACGGTGTATATGGTACCTGAGAAAGTATGCGGAGACGGCAAGAGCAGCAAGCAGCAGCAGGTCAGTGAAGATGTTGAGAGTCAGCCTGCAGCCTAGAGGTCGACGTCTGGTGGCTGGGTGCGGCAGTATGGCGCCGCCGGCAGGCACGTGACTGCACGGAAGGAACTCGCCGCGGTTGGACGACGACGAACTGTCATCACCGCGAGGCGGCGTCACTGCACCATCACTCGACATCTCGTACCAAGGTTGACGGACAGACGACGAGACAGCGGCGGCGCCGGGTGTAGCGGCCTGCTGCTGATGCTGTGCATGTGATGACGCCGGTGACTGATCGTGTAGGTGATGATCGGGCGAGCAGTAGGCGTCATAAGGCACGGCGCCACCAGCCGTCGACAGTGCGGACGGCATGACGCCACGTGATTCTCACTCTCGATCAACTTAATGTCATCGTCGCATAGGCCTACCTGCATAAACAGGCAACACACGATGCTCGAACTTTGACTAATAATTCAGAAGATCTGCTCGGAAACATCCGAAACAGTGAAGTCCAAGTGCAGCAATTACTGATCGACTGTCAACATGACATGTTTGTTTCCGTCAAGTCACAAGTATACTCAGACTCACTTTTCGCTGTTAACGTATAGGCTATGGTTATATGGTCCATGTTTTATAATAGGCCTAACCAGGAATGGTTAAATGCTATGTAATATAAACGGACTGATATGTAATGGCAGCGCAAATGCACGACGTTATAAATGTTCCAGACTACAAATGACAACGTCCGTAAACAGAATTCAGTGACTTTAGTTTAGGCCCCTATCATCGTTCTAAACTGTATTCGCACGGTTACCAGAAGCGGTTGTGTCACTCATCGGAATCTCTCAGTCATCACTCTGTCGCCAAATATCCGGTATCTAATGATCTAATCATTTCTTCGCCAATAGGGGGGCCTAACTATAGTGCACTCATGCTTACTGCCAGTAAATAGCTACGCTGCTCTTCCCAGGCAACGTTGTGCACACAACGAAAACATCCATAGACCTATCAGTAATAGGCAATGGGTCAGCAAAACATCCTATACTTCGGTTCACGAGCTTACCTTCAGGCTTCAACCTGCTCTGCAGACATGACTAAACGATGACGAGCCATTTTATTGCCGTAGTTGCAATAACTCGTGACAGCGCGACCGTGGGTACTGTATGACTACACACCTTCCAGAACTATAACAATAGTTAAGACTAAAAAACTAAAATACATGTAACAGGCTACTAATTTAAAACGTAAAGTTTTAAGCTCGTTAACAGCAGCCGCATTTAACGTAACCCAGATCAATTGTTGCAACGCTGTGCGTACAAATAAACAACACGCTGTTTTCAGTAACTTAGGGTTGTCGTACAAGATCTTGTTTCAGTTTTAGTTTTATCGTCCTACCTGATGTCAGCACTTACCTCAAATATTTCTTTAAAAAATGTCCGACAGAGAAAGCACTGAGAAGTGAGCGCCCAACAAAGTTGAGATCGTTGAAACAGGCCGACGCTATCACGTAGCTGCACGAAATGTCGAGCCTAGAGCGCTACGTGGTCACTCGCAACGCCAGCGGCAAACTTCGTGGCTGACCGAACGCCGTTCGACACTTATTCAGGGCAGTAGACTACGTGTCGGCGCGACACAATGCTACAGATCAAAGCCAGCAATTCCAGCATATACAATCACCGCCACTAAAATCATCAATCAGCTGCCTGCAGTTTTCATCTGACCGCCAGCAAATTCGCACGACCTACGTGAACGCTGTGAATTTCAATTTATTCCATTATTGCTGTAGCCCGTAGGATTCTGTGTCAATGTTGTCCATTGCGAAGTTGCACCAAAAATCGTTCAGTACCGGAAATATACCGATCAACGTCGCAGCCAATATTTTGTGAGCATCATTACGAAAATGAAACGGAATAATTGCGCATTACTCGTCTGAACAAAATACACCGTGTCTCAGAGAAAAAACCACTAAAAACAATTTTGACTGTTTTTTGGAGACACGGTGTAGATACAAAATCCATATTCAATGATAACTACACTGTCAGCCAAAAAAGCTGGACACAGAGTTTTTGTCATTATTATGTACCAAATGTTCACCGATTTTCAAAATTCTTTCAATGGTACGCTGTAAAAATATGCAACAAGTAGGCCAATCACTAGAAGATACCACCACATCTAAAATGCGTTGCTACACTGCGTTCTAGAATATAAAGTGTTAAAATTAGTGTATGTTGTAAATTTGTGAGCAGAACATTGTGGACATTTTAAACAACAAATCTGATTAGGCTAACTGTAATATGAACTGCAATGAATTGTCTGTTTAACATTTTCCATTTAATTTCATTTTTATGTGCACAGAATGCTGTGACAAACTGCAACGACTAATAACGATCTTCATTCACTGAGCAATGGCAACAGAAGGTCAATTTTATAAAATTCACAAATTCACATTTCATGAGGTAGTGAGCAACACATTTCAGGCGTCGTGAGTCAAAAAAGTAGGCGCCAAAAACAGAAAACTGCAAATTTCCAACAAAAACATTATGGGTACTCAGAATTTCAACTTTGCCTCTTTTCCCCGAAATGGGGACTTTGAGCCCGAATTGTTGCATCTTAGGACAAAAACTTTGCGACAAATAGAAAATTTTCCCACAGCCCAAAATTTTGTGGAAAGGGCCAATGGTCATGACACGTTACTTAAGGTTAACGCCTCTTGCACGAACCACCGTCATGTTCCAGGCCTCTATGGCATTCTGCTTCTTGCTGACACCTGAACACGGATGTGTATCACTCTCACTATCAACAACTTGCCAAATGTCATCTGCTCGATTACGAGTTGAACCTGTGACCTCACAATCACAATTCTGACCCCCTGCCATCGTGCCAGCCAATACATGCCATCCAATATCATAATAATTCTATTTTTCAACATCTAGCCATGTCTAGTGGCCCGCCTCACTCCTTACCTCAGCGCCTCAGATTCAGTAAGTTTCTCGCTGACATTGTGTGCTTTATATATTAAATTTACTTACTTACTAATTAGACTATCAAGTCTTGCTCAAGACTAACTCCTGCATGCAGGTAGCAACATTATCATGCACAAAAACACACAAAACCCATGTGACTTTGGTCTTTGATTATGACCTTGAAATTCAATACGGTTCTAGAGGTAGTCGAGCTACATGTTCACGCAACATTTCATGAAGCTAAGTGCAATGGTTCATGGGTTATTGTAGTCACAGAGAAAACAGGACGCAGCAACAATGCTGAAAACAATACTGTCATCGTTACCACGAACACTAATAAATACAGCAGCCAAGGTATGTATTAAACGTTGGTCAGACAACGAGATATCGCTGCGTCAACAGGTGCGTGAGTTGATGTGAACCGCTGCGTTCATAGATCAACCTCAAATTGAACGCGATGTCTCGCTGCAGACTGAACAACTCCTGTCACACAACAGAGCATCGACAGCATCGTGATATATAATACATATGATAAAATGATTCTGTCACCGTCAGTGACGAACGACCAAGCACAAGGGATGTTCACCCATGTCGAGTGGCAGCTAACACGTGTCATCCCATATGCCAGGCGACAATCCGTAGCTCTCTAGTGGATTTGCTATTAAGAGCTATACATCACTTTTGGTATGCCAAATACACAGACACAAAGCGTTTAACAACCACACATATACAGACATAGCCTCCTGTACTCGAAACCCGAACAAAAGGCCACCAAGCTGGTTTTTCCGTCACGAAACTCATGAACCCAATTTCATCAACTTTTATGCAAGAACATTGTTTCACATTGGGTCTGAAAGACAGCATCTTTCACGTGCGACATTAAGCCCGCAACAACAGAGCAGCATCTTCTGACTAAAACTGTCTCCACTAAGTACAAAAAAATTAATCAAAAACAGCATGATAAATTACAGCAACAAAAACTATGAAGTTATCTCACCGGCTGGCAGCCGCTCTGTCGACTTGAGTTATATTATCTGGACAAAGTGCTGATATGCAATGTTTTTTCTATAAATATTTGCTGCATACAGGGTGGCCACTCCCCAGTCATAATCAAATTCCCTGACTTTTCTCCGACTTTTCCAGACATTTTAAAAGAACAACAGTAACAGTAACAATATAAAAAATGCACATATTTCTCTCTGCAAGACTCATATATACTGACATATCTATGACAACTACATTCTCCAATACACTCCAATGGGATAATATAGGTATGTATACAAAAGTATAACTGATCCTTAGTGTTATTTAGCCCTTAATAGGCTATTATTGTATATCTCGTATACTTTTCGACGGAAAAGTAAGCAGCATAAAGCAGCCCAAACGCTAGACAATATGAACATTAAAATTGTGATATAAAACAGCAAACCACAGAATTCACACCTGTTTGTCACCTTCGATGATAACTGGAAATTCAAGAGCTCTTTGATAGTAATAAACCGCTGCATGGAACAGACCTAGAAATGAAACAAAGACAAATAACCACAATGCATGCTAAAGCCCAAATTCCATTACGCCGACTTTGCAACAAAGTTCGCGACAAGTTCCCGACAAAGTCGCGAACTTGTCATGGACACAAATCACGATAGTCCGCGACACAAATCACGTCGCTGACTTTCATGATTTGTGTCCACGACAAGTCCGCAACTTAGTCGGGAACTTGGTCCTGGTGAGGACTTTGTCATCGACTTTCCTCATGCATTGTAATAGACTAAATTCCATTAGAGCGACACAAACGGGTTTGTAGCAGACTTGTCACGGACTTTGTCGCAAACATCTCAACATGTCGAGATGGTTTGTGTTCGCAACTTTCGTGATTTGTGTTAGTAACTTTCACCGAAACTTCCGTGATTTCATGATTTGTCACCATTTGAGTAAGCGCCTTTCATGATTTGTGTCCTCGATTTTCCCCACGGGGAAGTTTTTGTGAAAGTCGGCGTAACGGAATTTGGGCTTAACACAGCTCACTACTAAAAATGCGAAAAAAGTACACAGTGCCACTAAGAAATACTAGGAACAACTGTAAAATCAACAGTAACAAAGTAATTATAATGGCTGAAATACGCAAAACAGCATACCAAGCTGGTGCATTGCTCGACCGAGATTGTAGTATGATTCCTGGCATTCGCCACGTAATTGCTGATACTGGTTCAAAAAAGCACACGCCTGTACAGTCACACAGGACTATAACTGTTGGCAAAACACATGTAACAGTCACTATGTGACAACAATTTTAAACAACATAAACCGATGAAAAGCTGTTGTTATCGAGACAAAATGCAGCTATTATATTACTAGTTCATCATACAGTTTATTTCAGAGCCTCAGATTCAGCTTGCTGACAATGTGCACGGTATAAACTGTTATATTATTATTATTATTATTATTAATAATAATAAGTGAACATTTATATAGCACACTATCATTTCGAAAAAAAATCTCTAGTGCGCTGAATGCGTTATCAGTACATCTGAAACAAAAATGATTTAAGGAAACGTTTAAAAGAGTCCAGATTAAGTGTGTGATCATTCAGGTACGTCGGGAGACTGTTCCATGCTGACGGGCCAGCGAAAGAGAATGCCCTTCTGCCAGCTGTTGTAAGTCTGTAACGAGGAACGGCACGTTGTCCACGGACAGCAGAACGCAGATGACGACGGCCAGGCAATGACGAGATCGGCAAGCACATCTCCGACAGATATGGCAATCCCATTCCATGCAGACACTTGTAGACAGACAAGCATAGCTTGAACGTGACACGCTCTGGTACATCCAACCAGTGTAAGACTTCATGTTGGACGTGCGACAGACCGTGGTCAAACTTCCGTGTGTTTGCAATGACACGCGCTGCCGAGTTCATTACACGCTGCAGCTTGTCAGTCACCACCTTCGATGCACCAGCCAACAGACCATTGCAATAGTCTATACGACTAGTGACAAATGCATGGACTAGAGTCGCCACAGACTCATCGTCGAGTGACCGTCGAACTCGGCGCAGCTGACGCAACTCGCGAAAGCAGCTACTGCTTTCAGCACATCTTAGCCATCACAATTTTGTCTGTCCGTCCATCTGTCCGTCTGTCTGTCACATGGGTGGATCAGTCAAAAGTGGTGCAAGCTAGAATCACCAAATCTTCACCGTCGGCTGCCTGGAAGAGTTTAGTTTCAGGAACCGTAAAGCTTTTCCATAAATTCGAAGGGAGTCACCCCGAACGAGAGTGCTAAATAAGAGGGGGTAGGTAAAATTTGCGACTTTTGGCCAATAAGTTGATGTATTTCAGTAACGGTGCGAGATAGGGCCTAGATTACTATTAATCACTAATAAGAAGTCGTACACTGGCTCTCGATTGGTGCCAAATTCAATGACCTTGAATGACCTTAAACGCCAAAATAGGGGGTTTTTATGGATTTTTTGGTGATTTCAGGCTGCAACACAAGTCTATATCATTTACAAGGTGGCGCCACGAAACTAGTGTTATGCGATCCAGATAGAGAATTTGGTATTTGTATATTAACTTAGCGTGAACACCGCAATTTTCAGCTAAACTACTGAACCGGAACTGCTATAGGCTTTCGTGCGTCTCGTGAGCATTAGCTCAAATTACTTGTTATATCACTGAAGATCCACAATGCAAATGACTAAAGTGCAACAAAACCATAGATGAGCTCGAGGCCAGCGATCTTTGATACTGAGGCCAAAGCCACAATTTTTTTCTGTTCTCGAGCTGTCCTCGAAGTCAAGGATTTCTCGGGAATCCTGTCCTTGAACAAGACTACTTCATTTCATATTTTGATCAAAACTAAACAATTACTCACACTTATCTACTACTATGCGTCGAGCCTTTTGCAGTATTACTTGTACTTATTTGGAGTGAATCACCATCTGTACAATATAACATGTAATCAACACAGAAACAAGGAAAACCTGTAATTTATAAGTGATATAAGTTCTGAAAATACAACCTTCATTCATTGTTTTTGTTGGCGTTTTGGCAACCGCTGCTGCCTTCTTCAGAACGACTGTCCACCAGAAGGCAGCAGTAGTTGCCAAAACATCAAAAAAATAATAAATACAGGTTGCATATAGATGAATGTATATAACTTATAAGTTACCTATTCAACCTATAAGTTTACTCAAAGAGGCCAACCTGAGTTACTAGCAAGTGACGTTTGGAGGAGAATTTCTGAGAGGCGAGGTGCAAGTATGCAAGGCCAATGAGTAGATGCAGCAGCGGATCATTCGGCTTCTGTCGAAGTGACGCTGTATACTCACCTAGCGCGACCAACACATGCATGTCGATGAGACCAGCAGAACAAGGAATGCAGACATGGGGCCACACAAACCATGTAGTTGCTTGCTACAAGATGGCTTTTGGTAGTGTATGATGTTGGATGTGCAATCACAAAGTGGTTGGTCTGACTCCGGGTTGGGATGCTACTCAGACAGGTAAACTACCTCAGTAAATAACCAACACCAAGGTTAACACAGCCTTCCATCCCTCTGGGATAGGTAAATCAAGTACCAGCCTGTCTGGCTGGGGTTGAGACAAAGCGGGAGGTAGGTAACACTGTATAAGCTTGTGAGTGCATATGGCATATAGCTATGGAATGGGCTTTCCATGAAAAAAACTATATCCTTCAAAAAACAGTACGGTGGTATAGATTACTAATTCATCAAACCTGTTTGCAACTGCTGATACTATGCTTATCATTTTTGTCAGTATAGCTTAACTTAGGACTTAATGTTGTACACTATGTTCAGAGAATGAGATCTGCTGCAAAGCTGTTGGATCTGACTTACCAATGGCATGTTTGTATGAACCGGCTACCATAGCATTGTGACCGTTCAGTACGCTCAGTGCAAGATGATCCGGATGCTGAATGCAACATTCAAACACACACGCACACAGTTGACTTCATAATGAATATTAGCTGAAACAAGTTCTACAAATGATGCATCACATTATTCGCCCCCAGACAGTGAGTAAACGTGGTTTGGCACTAGATAGCATTGCTGCCAATAATCACTCAACAACTTGCAATGCAAATTCTAACTTGGGAATATGACTCCAAATTGCCCCTTCCTGGAAAAACAGGCACCTGTCCTACACAAGGGCATACATGAATGATGACGATGATGGACGAATAAACATTAGCGTGGCGTTAAGTCCTAAGACTACAAGGAAACGTAACAAAAAGCCTAAACAGTGAAGTCACGTAATAGTAGTCAGTGCAATGAGACGTTCTTAGTCATGCTGTAAGACCGGGCAAAAAGTTCGGTTAACACTGCCAAACATCGTATCATTCTGTCCAATGGTATGAGCAGGGTGCAAAAGACAGACTGACAGAGAGAGAGATGGACAACACTACAGTAGCAAAACAGACTTTTCAGTGAGATCCGAACAACTGCTGAAAAGAACAGTTGGCATCAATGCCACTGAAAAGCCGGAAAAACTAAAATGTGGCAAGTATTATACATGGCTGCAGTAGACATTTGCATGCATTACTGCTTAGTACAATTGCTGTTGTAAAGGACTGCATACAAATAAAATGCGACATAAGTACCACCTTCATGGCGAGCCGCAAGCAGAACTTGTTGTGACGAATATTCTGAGACATCGCTACGACTTGTGAGAAAGTGTTCCAAACACAGTTGTTGTCCAGATTCTAGCATCACAGACTCAGCATAAATACACAGGCAGCATTCTCTTACATAAAGCATACTCAAACAGTTTGTGTCCTGAAAAAAAATTAATGCTAGAAAACTGAAAAACAAAAGTCAGTTTGCCAATATCTTAATCATGCAACAGATTAAAGCAAAAAATTCCCAGAATGTAAATAGTCAAGAAGTTATTCAAAATTCAACCTTTGAAAAAGTCAATTTAATAGTTGGTTAACAATTAAAGTAAACAGCCCTAACTGGCAATACCACACAAAGAAAATTCAACCAGTCACCAATACTGTTTTTATACAAAGGTGCCATAATTAGTTCACCTTTAAACACAAGCTCCGGACCATATTGTATGCATAGTCTCCATTCTGATTGAGTAAACAGGCAATTAAGCACATAAACTCAGCTTCCTGTAATCAAAAAATGGTAACAAGCATCAGAAACATGACAAAAAATATCACTTGACAACTCTGTATAGAAGCTGACAGCCATTGTCAATGGATATGATAAAGCAACTGCAGCCGAAAATCAAAAAAGTCCAAATGCACACAAGCCCCCCCAAAAAATCTCAACTCCAATAAGCAAATAACAGTTCAGTCACATTCCCAAATATCCAGCTATAAAACAAATCCTTATGATTCTGTACACAAAAGAGCACCCAGTTATATTGTACATAAATGTACAAAACATCAGTTTATACACTTGTTAACGGCAACATTGAAGAACTCGCACATCGAAAAAAGCCAAAATCACAAAAGGGGATATTGTCCGCATCACACTGACTACATACCCTAGAACCAAAAATTGCAAAAAGGACTCTATCTTATACACAGCCAAAGTTGTGACCGTTTAAAGAATTGTTTAATTTTCCCCATAGGCGCCATTGTAATTTTTTGATTTTTGCGAATAAATACGTTAAATATTAAATTTTAATTTTCTAACCCCAAAAAGGCACTTCCTTGTGCAGAATCGTGTCGTTTGACGTATTAAGCGTAAAAATCCCTTGAGGGGTCTGACCTGTGGGTGAGTTGAAGTAAAAAGGCATATAAAAATAAAAAATTTTGCGTATATTTCACCTACACTGTATTTGCCGAGAAGCCCCCCTTGGAGGAATTTGCATAAAATTTTGCACGACGGGTCGCCTCGCCGACGTAATCAACCGTGCCAAATTTTATCTCAATCGAGTCAGAGGTTTTGATTCTGTGGGGGTCGAATTTTTGGATTTCCCATAAGAAAGAGAAGTCGCTGTTAACACAGGGCTTGAACTACCATTCAGCCTGCTTGTCTTCATTGAGTTAAACTAGAGTAAATATCAATAGGAGAAAACAGCATCCTGTGGTATTGAAAACACCGCCTAAAGTGCAAATTATTTTATATGTTGGCATTACATATTACAGTCATATTGGGTAAAACAAATTTCAGCGATGCCTTTAACCAACCAATCAGTCACACAGACCACAGAATAATTGAAAAACAACCTGAGCTTTAACGACGTCCTCCATGAACTGTGGCGTTACCAGCGCAAGAATACTGACAGTCTCAAAGACGTCAAATTTCTTCTGATCCACCAGAACCCGACAAAGCTACAATCCCCAAACACATAATTGCAAAATGCCCAAAGCTGCAGAGCGATACAAGTAATAGGCCTATCAACCCAGCGATTGTCCCAAATCCATACCAGACATATAGAAATGTATTAACAAAACGTTAGCTACAACAGCAACTACACAATGACAGCCAAATCTACACGGTGTTTCATAAAAGGACCCCTTTTGTTTTTTTAATTCACTCAAATGATGATCAATTTACGCATAATTTTTATTATTTGTAGCTAAAGAAATACTTATTCAAAATATTTAAACAAAATATGGCAGTTGATAAAATAATTTTTGCTAGTCGTGACGTAATGCTGACATCATAATGTGTCGTGAGTACAAGCTTGCTTGTCTCCACTGGTGCTGTCAGTTGCTACCCTGCTTCAATGGTGAATTTAATCTGGTTCGCTGATGAAAAATGTTTATCGTGTCAGCACTGAGCAACATAGGGACATGAAATCAGGCATCTCGCAATCCAAAAACACAACCATTTTGCAAGCTCAGTGTGATAGTGCACTGTCTTGCTCGAACATGTGAAAGTCCTGCTATAACCAGAGACACGTAAATGCAATCACTGTGCACATTTTTTGTAACTGCAACTGTAAAACTTCAAAAATTTGTCATCAACGAACCAGGTTTTTCATCATTGGAGCAGGGTAGCAACTGACAGCACCAGTTGAGACTATCAAGCTTGTACCTGTGACATATTATAAAGTCAGCATTACATCATGACTAGCAAAGTATATTTAATCAACTGCCATATTTTGTTAAAATATTTTGAATTAATATTTCTTCAGCTACAACTGGTAAAAATTTCATGCAAATTGATAATCATTTGAGTGAATTATGAAAAAAAGAAAAAAGGGTCTTTTTATGAAACACCGTGTACAAGCCGGCAAAGTCCATTACGTTTTACTGCACTGGCCATGTGTAAGTGGCATGTCTTGCTGCACTGGCCATTCAGACCATGCACCAGATTCTCTTGTAATATGTTTCCGTTTGTCTACATGTGGACTGATGAAGTTTTGAAATAAAAGAAATCAAAAAACAACCGACTCTCAAAAAAAACCAAGTTCTTATTACTATGCCTGTCTGTCACCATAAAATGATTCAACGTGGTCCTGACTAACACGTGCCCAATTTTCAAGTCTCCGCAACCATAACCATTCCAGACATATTTTCTCTTCGTTCATTATTTTATCTCTAAAATGTTAAATAACCCTGACTTCTAAAAAATAAGTAAATAACTACCAAAGAGATAATAAAGCAGAAATAAACAGATTATAAAGCACCTTCTGCAGCTTATTATTATTATTATTAATGAGGAAAAGATTAAAGTGACACTGTCACATCAAACGACGTTGCAAAGGCACTGTACACAAATTATGCTAAGTATGTTGTCAGCACTAGCTAATAAGTGTAAGATTGTCGATAGCGGGTAACGAGTCAGTCCAGAAACGACTGGCGAAAAAGATGTGTTTTTGTCTCTCGCCAAAACTGCAGCAGTGAGTTGGCGGCTCTTGTCGCAGGCGGCAGACTGTTCCAAGCTCGAGCTGCTACCACTGGAAATGCCCGATCCCCGATGGTAGAGAGTCGCGTCGACGGCACTTGCACCGTCATCGTGTCAGTAGAGCGCAGACGACGACGTGCAGGGGCGTCGGCAGTCACCTGGAGACTGTCAGCAAGGTAGGCTGGCGCTGTGCCGTGCACACAGCGGTAAGCCAGCACACATAACCGAAACTGGATGCGCTCGAGAACACGCAACCAGTGGAGTTCTTGAAGCAGTGGGGTTATGTGCTCTGACTTCCTGACTGAACATACGAGCTGAGCAGCATTTTACACAAGCTTAGCAATAACTTAAATTCTTTTCGTAACAGTTCTTTAATTACATCTTATTCACCCAACAGATGGCTAGATTGAGACAACAGTGTCACACAGCTAAACTCACTCTGACATAAAGATCCCACAGCTCATCAGCAGTCACTCCTGAACTGTCAGACTTGGCAGCTAGACAAACATCAATACAATCTATCTCAGTGACTAGCTACTAACATCATCTATATCACATCGCAGTGACAGCCTGCTAACAGCATATGTAGCAACCAATAGCACTACAGCAAACAAGAAAAACCCAGCTAACGCAAAGGGGAACGCGCGACAGTGGTGCATGTTTGAAGCCCCGGTGCAAACAAAATCTAAGCTCACCAATCCCAGCACGATGATTATGAACTATGAAAGCTACGTTTTTCACATTCCCTGCACAAATTCATCATATTATCCGAAGTAGTTTTCATTAAGTCATACTACTGACTTGACCTACTTTGCAACCTAGAATGTCACGGCTGACAACATAATGTAACGTATTATGCAGAGCCTGAAAGGCTACCGTTACATTTCTTTCATGTTCCCCAGAGGGTGTGACCGGTCTCGCACAGCCGATATTCAAGCGGCTTGGCTATTTTCCCTATTCCCTCTTGTTTAGTGCACTCGCTCGGGGTTAGACGGGTTACCCCTGTTGAATTTACGGAAAAGCTTTACGAATCCTGAAACTAGAGTCTTGCAGGCAGCCGACGGTGAAGATTTGGTGATTCTAGCTTGCACCATTTTTGACTGATCCACCCGTGTAACAAACAGACAGAACTGCGATGGCTAAGATGCACTACAGCAGTAACTGCTGTTGTACGTAAAAACGAAACCATCAAAAACTACACAAGTAGATTAAATCGTAACTAAAAAAAAAAAAACACCTACTGACATCATACACAGATCAGAATGCAACTGAAACAATTCCTGATGTAAAAAGTCACAACAATTTTTAAAAAACAAATAACCATAATCAACTAATGATTCTTTGGTTAAGTTGAAAATATAAGGGCAACCACACCATAAATCAAACATTCTAGTTATCAGTGCATATTTTTGATTTTACAAAGATTTTACAATCAAACAGGCCTACATAAGCACACACGAATAAATTTAGTAACCTAAAAGTGGAAAACACAATGATCAAATAAGATAATTTTCCAGCAGTCACTGACCTAATTTGAGTCGTTTCCCAACACTGTGACCGATGACGGCCTGAAGCGAAGAAAAGCGCGTGCGCAGGAGACGACCTTGAACAATCACTAAAAACAAATATACAGACCAAACTATACAGACTCACGCATATGCATAGATACACAGAAGTCAATGTTACTTCATCAACATTTATCATTAGCAGGGCTTCTCTGCAAAATGATACTGCAAATTGTCATACTTTTACCAAAATTGGCACAAATAAAGGGCAGACCATGCTAACCAACCTAAGACTTGGGGACATCTTGGGGGTTGCTGCTTTCTGTTTAAATTTAATTAAAATAAAAATTTTAATAAAAAACCCAGTTTTGTTCACTTTGACTATGACATATTTCCAGTTTTTAACTTGAAAGATCATCAACCACAGTTTGCATATAAATTACTTACGGCATACAACTTCTGAAAAAATTTTTCCGCATTATAATTTTTCAAACTGATTTCATATTGAAGTGACACTGTATCTACAGCAATTCACAAGCAGAATTAAGCAACATTAATGTGCAGCATAAATGCGCGGTAATTAACCAAAAAAATCGACCTCTCAAAACAGACTTTTCGGTGAGATCCGAACAACTGCTGAAAAGAACATGTTTTGCACAGATAATGAACTCATCAAATCGCTGTTGCATATACAGCAGACTGCAGCTTGGCATCAGCAGGCGTAGATCCTTGCACACAAGAAGATGATGATCTGATAGTTGACTGAAACTATGCAGCAAGCAGTTGTGAAATGAGACAATTAAAAAAAAGCAGCAAACAATATTCTGAGCAGCAGAAAAACACTCAAATGCACTGCGAAATAGTAGCAGTGATAGGCACAGATTATTGGCAAACACCAGTGGCATAAACTATACTTCTAGTGTTAAAACTACTATTAAAACATTTCTTTTAACACTTTTCCGGAGTTTCTTCAAGGTAAGCCATGTATTAGAAGATAACTTTTGGGAATTGTTGCAGCAGTTTTTTTTTACAAGTCAGATAGTCTTCCTGTCGCTCAAGCAGAAAATGTCAGCATCAAAGTGTTGAAAAAAAGTAAACTTCATTCAAGTATGTTTCATAAGACAACAACATTGTAATGAAAAAACCTTAACAAGTAAATATGAAAGTAATTAATCAACTCACTACATCAGCTTCTTCACTTCCAGCTGCAAAAAAATACATAATGTCCACCACTCACACTAGTCCCCGAAACCGTTAAGCTAAGGCTGTAACGGCTGGTCTGAAGCCTTAGCGGCTGGCTTAACAGTTTAAACCGCTAAGCCGTTGAGCTAGCGGCAGCCCAGACCGATAAGCCGCCGCTAAGGCTTAGCGATCCGAAGCAGTAAAATGTTTGTCATTGGCAGGCCCATTGAGAGAAGGGAAAATTACCCCGGGCCAGCGACGTTTGGGCGCCCGCCGTCGGTCGAAAATACAAAGTACACCAAAATGTGCCATTTTAAAAAGCAAAGTTCTAAAATTTTCTCCCCAGTTGGGCCCCATGAGAATGTTTTCCCCAGGCCCCGCTGTGGCTCGCGACGTCTCTGGTCGCTGCATAGTAGTAATTTTTGAGACCCAAAAGCAACAACCTTTACGTGATTTGTAACGACATATAATAAACTACCATTTTCACATGGAGTCACATTAGTAATTCATATATTACACTGTAGAAATGAACGCAGTAGGTCTACAACCGCGTCAATATGTAAAAAAGTCAAAAACGTTTAACCACGAAATACCATGCAAAGTACAAACACTAACTCCAACCAATGATCGTCAACTTAATGCTCATTACACGTAGTCATGCTCACTACTGTGACAACCATAGATGATGACTGACGAGAATACGCGCACTCACGCTGGCACTCTGCTTGCAGCAGTGTAAGCACAACACATCGTTTGATTTTTTTTTTTTTTGCTAAACCACTATGACTGCTAGCTTATCAGCGGCAGTGGCGTGGAACCTTAGTGGTCTGGGACCGCTAGCTTAATGGTTGGTTGGTTGGTTGCAGTTCGAAGCTTTAACAGCGATGGCAAACGACGGCGGTTCTGGGGACTAACTCACACTCCAGCAACTGAAGACTAAGTATTTATGGAACTACATAACATTAGATGGCGACAGAAGTGTCCCTTTGTATTGATACTTTTCTGTCATATTCAAGTTCAAGTTAATATGTTCATTACATTTATATGGTAAAAAACCAATGATTTCAAAAGTACAGTAACTCTCAAAATCTGGCCTCATGTGTAGTTAGAACAGAGAATGCAAATAGTCTCTTCAAATTTTAGTTCTCAAGCCAGCCACAGCCGGCATTCTAGTTCATCTCATTATATATTAATGCTAACAAGAACTAGAACAAAATAACAAGCTGTACGTCAATGTAGTTTCAGCAATTATGACAAAAAGTAACTCAGTAGCCCAGTCAAAAAATAAACGACTTATGAGCAGCCAAACTAAAATAAAACCAGAATCAGCATCAATTAACATAAATAGACATTAAAACCTGCTAACACTCAACTTCTGATAGTCTGAATAGCAAAGTCTAACATGCAGAACAAACGAAAGACTTGCAATATACCAGCACTGAGTGGTTGGGGCAGCAGTGCCCTGAGAGCGTCATCAGGGTGGCCTAGCTGCTGATGTAATGCAGACAGAGAGACTCGAGCGGAGAAATGCGATGGAGCCAATTCAACGACCTTCTCATACGCAGCAACAGCTCCAAGTTTGTCTTGCAGAGCACTGAGACACTCGGCACAGCGCAGCCAGACCGCTGGCTGCAACAGCCAATCACCATGTGCACGAAAAGTTACTCAGTGCTGTCAGCAGCAAAAAATTTAACGGCCAAAAAACAAGAGCGCTGAAGGCATTCTGTCGTTTTTTGGCCGTTTAATTTTTTTCTGCCGACAGCGCTGAGTAACTTAACGTGCATCATGAAGTAACAACGACAAACATCAGCCAATGAGCACACAGCAGAAATAAACAATACCCAATCAGCACACAGTAATGTCACCAAAAAACAGCCAATGAGCAGACACTAATGACAAAAACAACCAATCAGCACACAGCAACAATGAATAACAGCCAATAAACACAAAGTAACAACGACAGAAAACGGCCAATGAACAAATAGTAATGATGACAGATCTGCAGCATTTCACAAAGAAATAGAGCTACTCCAACAGATCAGTGAAAAATGCACAATTTTCTGGCACTTTTGCTACAACCAAGAAAAATAACCGAAATGTGTTGATAGCCAAAATCAGTACATAAAAGTTGTGGAATTTTATCACGGTAATTATGACTACAGATAAAATGCCAAAAAGCTACAAATAAACTACACCACCATGAATCAGTATGCAGTAAAACTAAAACCTGTTACACATATGCTAAAAACAACGCAAACAAAACAGGTTTTAAAAACAGCACAAACCATATTATAGTTTGCTGATGTGACTAAACTGACAAGTATTGGCCTTGCAGACGTATACAATCCTACACTCATGTAGGCTTCAGCAATGTCCAAGTACAGGTCACCGACAGCATCCGGATTTTCAGAACATATCTCGGTCAGCAAGTCCTAATGAAACAGAAAGTAATCAGCTCACAAATATTAAGCAGACAACTGCACAAAAAAAACCAGAAACACAATATTAGATCTTCACAGCAGAACTCAGCAAAAATTAACAATTCATAAAAAACAGTAACCCAAATGCAACATTAAATTACACACTTGTACAGAACCCCAAAGTCAAAATCTCATGAACTGAACTAAAGAGAAACAGATTAAGAAACATACTGCAAAGCAATCGAGATAGCCAACATGGATCAGCGAAATGATCAACTTTGCTTTCAGATCAATTTTCATGTCTTCAGCAACAGTTAACCTGCCAAAATACCACAATTTTATTTACAACACAAATACTGCAAAATAAATTTACAACTGCGACACTCTCTTGGTACTTAAATTCATAGGCTTATATCTCACTTGTTCATTAGTGCATAGAGGCAGCTTACCTGCTATGCCAGAACTTATAAAGCTATGGCACTATGGTGTTCTACAAATGTTTAAATACTACTAAATGCTACAACAAGTAATGTATATCTATGTACATTACTGGCTCAGTGGCCAGTAGCATATTTTCTAAGCTAAAAAGAGATGTGATATACCCACCGCACAGGCTGACAACTTGGAAGTGATGTGATAGCATGTTCAGTATTTGCCATCAGAAATGTTTCATCAGCATAAAATAGGCAGACTCCACAATACTGAATTAAAACCTGTAATCAAATGAACATTATGAGAATAACTCTGTTCAAAAAATTCATTGCATAAAAGTAAATACTGCACCTATTTGCAGATGGAACGTAAATTACAAATAGTTCAAAAACTGAACGAAAACAAACTGTACTTTTGACACAAAAATATCACTGTAAGTAACAAAAACTCTAAAACCTAAAAAAACATTAAACATCTCCTAGTCATTTAATCCCCATAAAAATAAATAGCAAAGTTAAACACGCAAAAAAAACAAATAAGAACATATTAACAATTACGTACGCAGCAAAATTCTGATACAAGTTATGACAGGCCTACAAAGAAAACACATACTATAGAGAAACTGCAAAAAAACACTGCAAATGTAACTGAGAAAACAAAATAAGAAATGCATAGAAGCAAACTGGATGCATTTACCAGAAGAGATTTGTCATACTGAGCTTTGATAAAGTATAAGTCTAGCAAGCAATTGATATCTGACACAACCACATAATTCAGTAATTCAGCTACTCATGACTGATCATCCACCCTTATATATTCAAAAAATGGCATGATTTTAGCAACATCTATTGGTACATCAGCCAATATCAGAAATATTTAACTATCCAAGCTTTAGCCAGCAACACATGCATAATACTACCACATCAACAATACACTACTTAACTGCACATTTTGCACCTTTGTCTAAATAGTACAAGTAAAGCCCAGCGAACACAAAGGGGAACGCACGACAGCAATGCATGTGTGAAGGCCCAGTGAGAACAAAATCTAAGCTCACAACGATGTTTCATTTAGACTCGACGGCAGATGACGATTAGCGTCATATCCAGTGCATGAATTCCAATATTGGCTAAAAATCACAAATTTTTCCTACCCCCTCTCATCTCGTTCTGGAAAAGCTTTACGGTTCCTGAAACTAGAGTCTTCCAGGCAGCCGACGGTGAACATTTGGTGATCCTAGCTTGCACCGTTTTTGACTAATCCACCCATGTGACTGACAGACAGACAGACAAACGGACAGAAGACAGAATTGCGATGGCTAAGATGCGCTACAGCAGTACCTGCTGTTATGAGTAAAAATGCAAAATGTCATTAAGCTCTAAGAAAAAGTAGCAATATATTCTGCCACAACACAACAATTACGAAAAAATAACACAAGAAAACTAGTAGCAATTTGAATGAAGATATGACTTCAACTATGAAAAATAAATTGGACAAATCACACGAATAATTATTTGTACAAATATATGCGACTACGCGACTATAATAAAAGAAAACAGATGTTCACTAAAACAGATTTTGGGTGCTGAAAATTTCAATTTTGTTCTAAATTATGCATTTTAAACAACAAAAAAATTGAGACCCACTGCCACAAGGCCACTGATAACTTTGGATTCATTAATGTAGTCAAGCAGCATATGTCGACTGATAACAGAAAACAGATGACCTCCAGCTGTTATTGCAGCTGAGTGTTTCTGCAGAGCTTTTGTCATGACTGATATAGCTTTGTCAACGTCACCAGATTCACTGTACCACTGCCACAACATCAAACCATGAGCAAAATTGAAATAACTACAATAAATACAACTCTGTCAAAACGTTGAAACAAAAAGAGACTCTAAATATACACCGTGGTCCATAAAAACGTGGCACTTTACTTTTGTGAATATTTTTGCCAATTATTGACCAATTTACGAAATTTGTTCACTGGCACACTCTGTAAAAAATTTGCAATAATGTGGTTGTTATATATATCACCACCAGGTCCATAACTGGCGAAGATATGGACAAAAATAAAGCTTAATGACAAGTTCAGAATATGAATTTCATCAAATACAATTAATCTGAAAGTATGTCAACCAATAATCTGAAAACTATGCAACCCTAATTTTTCAGTACAGATTATTTTTCAATCAATTAATCTCCAAAAATTAATCAAAATTAATGGACTGGTTTGGTTAATTTTTGTAGTCAATCCAAAACAGCAGAATTCAACTAGTGCAAAATAAGCAAAATCGATAAAGTTGTCATAATGATGCAGTTCACAAACTGTAGTCAAAACACACAAAGTGCAGACTGTTATAAAACTGACACTCCAAAGGTACAAAAAGCAAAAAAACACATTACAAGCATCCATCATCGATCATTTTAGGCTGCCAAACAGTTCAATACTTTAATCAAATACTAATCAATTAAATATAATCGACTAACTTTTTTAAAAATTGATTAATTAATTAATTAATCAATCAATCACTAGTTTCCACAGCCCTATTGAAAACGATTAACATTCATTAGCATTCCATCGGAAACGCCATAAGTACATCAGTAACCTTGACAAGGTCGCGCACTATCTCCATGTAGCTGCTGATGTCAGTGTCTGGCAGTAGAGACAAGATGTGAAGTTGACAATCCATTGCCTGCTTGGTTGCACCATGTGCTGACAGTAGCCGGTGCTTGGTCACCCAGTAGTCCAACACGCCAGGCTCCAGCTTTGTTACTACTCACAGATGACAATCTTCAACATCACTCACATCAGAAACAGCTACAGCTACCGCTCTTTCTGCCAGAAATGCTCTGTTAATCAATTTCACCGCTATTCGCACTGTCCGTTTTTGAATTCAATAAATTTTTACCACTACTCCATGACGAGCTCATCTCACCAGTGTCATCATCACCAATCACCATCCATCTCATGTTCCCAGCTGGAATAATCGCGTATGTGTCATCGGCATACTTCACTATGAAGTTTGTTTATTAAGCTAAAGCTTATTGCAAACAGCCTGGGAGAAATTAGGGCACTTGCGGAGGGAAAATAAATAACAAACTTCACAATTCATTAATTCATTAAAGTGCAACAACCTGTAATGATAAAGACATTTGCATGCGATCTGATGTTACTTTCCCATCAGAAAATAAGATATAAGAAAACAATCTAATTTATTCTATTAAATTGGTAAACATGACGAATAACACTTGCCTAACATTTACAGTTGACAAAGTGAAAGCAACAGCAAAAATATATGAGACATAATCGTATAATATACATATGTTACAGATGACAGAGACCTCGGTCATAACAGAACATTGCTTGTTCAATGTTGTTCATTTCCTGAAATTCTTGTCCAAGTGCATACCAGTCGTCAGCGTCCGTCTGCTTCAAATGTGCAACAATCAGCTGGCACTAAAACAATCACAATCAATCAATTAATTAATCAATTGGTCAGTCAAATGATCAATTAGTGAATCGATAAATGAATCAAGAAATAAATCTATGATTCAACCAATGAATTAACGAATAAATCTACAAATCTATCAACAAATAAATCAACCAACAAATCAACTAATGAAGAAATAAATAACTTACTCAGATTCGGTAGGTTTCCCATTGACATTGTGTGCTATGCAAATTTACTTAATTATTTACTTACTTATCAACCAATCAATCACAAAACATTGAAAACATATCTACATAAGACACATGAAAAGAGATAACTTTGTTCATTATATGACAAGTTTCACTGTCTAGTCCTGCATCTTTACTTTTTTACATAGTCTGTGACAAACTGAGAAAAACAAAAACAGGTAAAAATTCAATTGGTAAAAGCATACCTGCATTCTTTTATCGGTATCTCCTTTCGCCTCATAGATATCTGCTAATGTCTGGAAAGGATCTGGAACATGAGGTGCTGCAGAGCAAACATACACTAAACTGAGCACCAATAATTGCTGATGCACTGTATCAATAAATTTTATATAATATATAATAGTACTAAAATCTGAGGTAATTCAATTAGCAGTTACAAATTTTTAATGACTAATCAAATTTAAATGATTCAATGTAATGATTCAACATACTGACAACATAAAGGTGTAGTCTCTTCTAGAGGACACTTTTAAATTTCAGTTCACTTAATTATAATTTACGTCAATAAATAATTCTACTACTCGTATACTTAGACTAGCACATGACTGTAAGTGATTGCCTGACAAACCAACCATTTCTGATGATCCACTCGCACATTTTGACGGCTTCATCGTGTTGACCCCGCGCACTCTTTATGTTTGCCTCACCCATCAAGCCAGTTAACGTTGGCGGCAGCTGCCGACACTGAACATAACACGCAACTAATAACAATACGCATTCCAACAAAACTGACTTGCTCCACAAATCATGTACAGTGTTTGCCTAGTTATTTAAACAGTCATATTACATTCATAGTTTTTCCCTTCCCATTCTTCCCATTTTTGATATACAGTGTGATATCTCAAAACATGCTACAATATACCTTTAGAAATCTAAGACTGACAACAACAACAACAACAACAACAACAACAACAACAACAACTAGAAATTTGGGGCAAAGCCCAACGTGAGTCTGCCGGGCGCCCTAAGTCCGATTGGGGGAAATTA
>Ga0209367_1001732_pt1 | contig 27579 bp, 19 predicted proteins | sample WorMetLIZISLAND2_FD_187412 | JGI IMG/M metagenome (GOLD analysis project Ga0209367, IMG submission 187412) | Marine gutless worms symbiont microbial communities from Max Planck institute for Marine Microbiology, Germany - Olavius geniculatus... ...
GAATACTGAAGAAGAACGGAGAATGGGGGGATACTCACCTGGGAGCTAGGTTGGTTGATGTGCAGCTGACCATTTTCTGACCACTTCGATCGGTTTTCCGTCTGCTAGGCCTACTGCCTGGTAAGCAGCAACGGTACGAGTGTGAACCTACGTGTGTGTTGTATGAACAGAGAAACGAATACGTCTTAAGATGCAGTACGAAGCGGGCAAACTTCATTACATCTATCTCGATGAAAACCAGCTTAATTAAAGCCACGTCTGCCAATAGTCTGAAGCTGGTGTTTAATGTGAAAGATAGATCTAACTGAAGTTTGCACATATCCAGACAACACGACGCTGAAGGGTCTATGCACTATGGATAATTCCAGTGCTAACTAATAAAAACATTCCTAATTGCAGTTGCATTCTAATTAGATGTACCTAGTCTAATTGATTTGCTGTTGGCACCGTAACACGGAGATGACTAATGGTTTGGTAATGCGGACGTATTGACTGCTGTAGCTCAATGCAATGTTGCTTATTTCTCCAGATGTTGCAAAAATGTTTTATCTCACGTGACCACAATTTTAATCGATTTCACTACGGAGCGCAAAGCAAAAAAGCGAGCATAGAATGGCAAAACCTATTATCTGTTTTCGATGACATATCAGGAAAACTTAAAACTTCCTACATCTTTGGAACTTGTCTTCCAATGTTTTAATGTACTTGCAAAGTTTATTAATAAACAATTATAGATATTTGCTTGCTATATTTAATATTGTAAAGGAATAAATATTTAAGTAACATTTTGAAGAAGAAATCCGAGCTAATGCTCATGACACGCGCGAGAGCCTATAACAGTTCCTGTTCGCAAGTAATCTTTCTATCTCTATCCATTTCGTCGCAATTCACTCTTTTGCAGCCAAAAAATCACTAAAACCAATATTTTAACGATTCAAGGTCATTTAAAGTCATCGATGTTGACATTACTAAGAAGCTCGTCGCTAGTGCTTGTTGGCATACAGTGTATGTCTGTGCATATCTGCAACTATTTTCACGCTAGACAAGCCGACAACGGATAAATAACCACTTTTTAGAAGGGTACCCCTCTTTGATACCGGCTTGCGCAACCCTCCTTGAACGTAGAAGGTCCGGACTTGGACTGCTAAAATCTACATTCAATGCAAAAAAATTTCACATGCAGGTTGTTTTGGTCTATCTCCAGCCATTTTGACGCAGATCACTCTTGAAATGCGTGTCGCAGCCCGAAATTGCGAAAAAAATCACTAAAACTCGCTATTTTGGGGGTTCAAGGTCATCGATGTTGACATTTCTAAGAAGCTCGACGCCAGTGCTTGTTATGATAAGCAGCATGTCTGTGCCTATCTGCAACCATTTTCACGTTAGACGAGCCTATATAAAATAAAATAACGCTTATTAAAGAGGGGGACCCCTCTTTCGCCCCCTCATTCAAGGGGATCCCCTTAACCCAGCGGGATGAAATTTTGTCATGAAATACTAGAGACAATAGGCTATCATATGGTGAAAACCCGAAATCTCTATCTCACCTGGTCTTCGATTGGTACCGGGTCGTGACGAACAGACGGACAGAATTACCGTAGCTAATACGCGCTATAGCTATGCTAGCTCTCGCATAAAAACTCAGTAGCTTGAAATTAGGACGTTTTGCCATTCTGTCCTCGACAGGTCAAGGTCTCACGTGACACTTTCGCAGATAAGGCCTTAGATTCAAGGTCTTCAAAAAGAACAAGCACCAGCAATGGCAACGAAGATAAAATTTATTAAACTGTATTCAGAACAGCTTCACTAAAACTCTACTGCCTTGAATGGTTTTCTCGCACCCGCTTTAAGAAACACACTCGGCAACAAATAAAATAAGCACAGCATCAATATTATTTTACAGTTTAATGTACAACGAGAACAGAACTATTTAGCGACACATATGCATAATAACACAGCAAACTGTATGCCCCAGCAGTCCTCATGCGTGTGTTTGCCTAGATGGATGAAAACGGAGACTATTGACGTGACAGAGTCAGTCTGTTTTTCTGTTTGGTTAACTTAAATAAAGATGAACACATTTTGATAGAATCAGAAGTAAAATAATAAGTGACAAACTATAGCATGCACGAGCATGTGTTTAAGAACAGAATGCAACACACCTGTAAATTTAAAATACTGATATTAGTCAAGAAAACTGCTTTAAATCAATACACAGTAGATGAAATTTCACCAAGTATATTAATGACGACATAATTAACAAAGGTGCAACCTAAACCACACAACATGACTGCAAACAAGTTAGCTTAACTATAGACAACTGACGATGGACGTCACATCAGCTTTTATATCAATCAACCGTCACCAAACAAACTGCCAGACGATGTGACATCTGCCGAGTCATTATCCACCTTCTGTTAATGACTCAAAACTCAACTGTCCACCAAACTGTATTAATTAGGCCAGTTTGAAAATCCCAGTTTCACTGATTGAAATGGGTCAACATTCTGGCAGTAAAAAGCTGTAAAAATGTAACAGCAAACTGCCTTGTGTATATTTCTGGTAGCAGTTCTTTGTCAAACAAAAACTTAACAGTTTACAGTAATGCATGGTCTTGGAATAAGTTCTGATTTAGTAGCTGCTTAATCTCTAAAATGTCCTTGTAACATCATAACATTGTGAATAAATACAACAAAACACTGTGCTATGTAGACAGACACTGTCTGCACCAATACACGGCCACTTTAAAAACAATATATTCCAGCTGAAATGGCCACAGCGTTGTAGAACATTAAAACAATTTGTAACACAACTTAAGTCTAGTAACACCACACAACATAATCCAGCCTTGCACAAGTGCTGCAGCATAGCAGTACTGAAAACTATGGTCTGTGTCGTTTTAGCAAACAATGAAAATAAATTACTGATTTTTTTTACCAGAGTACGCATTGTTTCTTAGTTGAGTGTGATTGTTGATTGTTTCTATGATGCATATCATGTTGACCCAGTGCTAGAAAGGATAAGAAACCTACCAATTATGGAATATCAAGAGCTGGAAAAGTAGAAAAAAATACATGCCGTGATGAAAGTTTTCATATCAGTGGGAAAGTTGGCTGCAGATCTAATACTGTGTACAAAGTAGCTTATACTAAAGTATTTGAAGAACATTCCATAAAAATTACACAGCTTTCACCTTACTGTGTAAACTATAACATTTTAGTTGAGAACATGGCATAGAGAAATCTGGAATTAAACCTGAATACAACTTCCAGTTAATTGCACAAAACAAACAAATAACCTCAACACCTAATATTTGGAATTCTGAGGTTTAAAACAGAACCCAGTTCTACAGCTGTGTAGAGAGGTCAGACCACATTTTTAACATTCATCCAAATAAGTTTTTGCACATACCCAGTAACTAAAACTTTAAAAATTTGTAGAAATCTGTAAATTTAAAACAGTTATAGAATTCATAAAATATGAATTCTCAGGCACAGATTACCGGTACACATGGCACACAAAAGGTTACCGTCAATACTGGCTAATGTCCACATGCAACAATGGCAGTAAACACACATACTGAAAAATAAAACTGATATAAACCAACCATGCATAACTTCATCATATGCACGAACACATAACTAACTAACTACTATACATTGACGATTCAACTGGTTGGTCCATCTGACAACACTTAAACACTTCGAACCATGAATATGTCACATTCTTTAAATGAACTCGTATCATTGAAACAGTAACAGGCAAGTGAATAAATGTGTCAAATTCTTCTCAGGTATGACATTTTGTTTGCTGTGGCAATGTCCAGTTACGAATGAAATCATTTTGAAGAAAGCAACAGTAGTTGCCTCAAAACCTGAAAGAAACCATTAGTGTGAACTTTTAAGATACATTTACAGCTGTTGTCAAAAATTCGACTAACCAGTAATAAAAGGTTGAAATCTGATGAATACATACAGCTTATTAACTTGTATCATTTTTGTTACTGTCATCATCATCCAAATCGATGATATTTAGACGACACTGTTCTCATGGAGACATTCCTCTCAGCCAATGTCACTTCAAAGCACAACACAAAGCCTATGACCATCATCAGTCACTGTCCTCATCACCTCATACTAGCTGCTGGAAGATGCAAACGTTGATGACAATGCACTGGTTGCGGAGGCTGACGACATGTCATTTCCATTCTGCAACAAGATTCACCAGTGACACTCTCAATGCTGCTTGCAAATAACACGAGTAAGATTCAAACAACACTGAACGCTGATTTTATTAAACACACTTGCAGCCAAAAGCCGAACAGATATACTGTAAAATAAAAAAATACATACCTGACAGACATACACACAGTTACAGTTCATTACATTTATATAACAAAACTAGAGCTGTTGAAGCATTAATTTTTTTAACGCATTAATGCACTGTGTTAATTTTTTTAATGCATTAATTAATGCGTTATTAATGCACCCAGGCCCGTCCACAGGGAGAGTAAGGGGTTAAGTTATCCTGGCCACGTGACGTTTGGGAGCCCTGCCTGTAAAATATAAAAAGGTAGAAACACATTTTTAAACGTATATAGTAAATATTTAAATAATTATTTATTTACAGTAGTGACGGAACGCCAACTACAGTTTAGTTACTTGAATTCATTCGATTGTTAAATAACCGCAGTTTAATGGAATACTGGAACTTTTGCTTCACGGAATTTAGTAAATTAACATAAATGCAGGTATGTGCACTAATTTTTTAACGTGCATAATTTTTAGCACACGTTAATTTATTAATGCATTAATGCAATAATTAATGTGTTAATTTGACAGCTCTAAACAAAACATATGCAAAAATGTCAGAAAGTCTTCAATATAAAAGCACAAGTGCACAAATGTACAAGTGGCAAAAGTTCAGAGTCAACAGTAAACAGTTATCTGTTTGCTGTTTGTTACCTTGGAGTATGGTGCATTAGTAACAGATAATAGTGCAGCGGCGAATCTGGAAAAAGGGCCTTATTTCATGGTAGAACAACTTGCAAGCACATTTTTATTGAAGACACATGTATAGAGCATCAGAAAAAAATGGTTGCAAAATTTTATTTTAGTGACAGCAATATTTTACAATCTGTTTTTCATGTCAAACCCTAGCGTTCGCTAAGACAAAATGTCCAATGCGCACGTGCTTGGCATAGCGGTCCTATGGGGTTATACCCCAATGACATACGCCATAATTTGTCAAAAGTAAATGCTCTGTCTATTGTAAATGCTAGTTTAATTTTTATGGTCATATTTTATATAAATTTGTCGAAATAAATGCAAAATTCTGTCAAATTTTTCACTCTTTCATGATATTTTTCCTTGCTGTAAATGCCGATCGGCTTGATGCAAAAGTTGGCAGCCACCTGGCGTACATGTCACATTCATCAGAGAAGAACTGAGGGAACTCACGCAGTGGCTGTCGACGATGACAGCACTGCAAGCATGGTCATTTACTATTACTACTAACTTCAATATCTCTGTACAGTAACAGACAATATGACCAAGTAGTCACTGAAGTCATCGTACCATGTTGAGGCGTGTGTGCATGCCCAGGAATGCAGTCAGCCGCTTCTCGAGGTTGGCCAACGTGATGCTTGGGTTCTAACAGCAAACACATAAACACAGATATTATTTGACATACATGTTTAATTTGCCTGCTTAAGAAGTTAAAGGTCCGTGGTCACCAAATTAACATATACATTTTATCCATTTTCCTGAAAGTGCAGAATTTTCTGAATGGCCTAGCCTAGAATGATGACGTCGTTGGCTAGGCCATTAATATTCATGATCTATACGGGCTAGGGTCATGACGACACCGCGGGCACTGATAGATTAGAATATTTCGCATAACGCAACGTAATACCGCATTTCGTTTGAAATCACACATTAATTTCATACATTTATGAAGCTCAAATCGACATATTATATATGCGAGGTTAAATGCCTAATTTAAATCTACAGAAATTGCGCGAGTGAGTTTGACCGTGGCCATGGACCTTTAAAGGTATGACTGCGTGTAGCTCTCTCATCTCCAGCATCGCCTGTTGCATGGGATCACACAGTGTTGCCTGCCAACTGAGATAAATAAACTGAGCTAGGCTGCTGGCCAAAAGGCAAAACCGTCTGACACTGCCAGTCATAACACTGAAGAAAAAAATTATAATAAAACAGACATTAGCCCACCACTAAGCACTCAGTGTTATCAAGCAAAAATCATCAAGTGTCAATGTAAAAAGCAAAGAGGACCACATGTTTTGTGCCGACATGTATGCAGTCATCCATCCAATGCCCACTGTGCAGTGTACTAATTGCTTAATGTGCATTGGGCATTCAAAGTACCCGAGTGCGTGAGCCGGCTGGAGAGCCAACATGCGATCCATCAACCACGATCAAACATTCACATTTATGCTTAATTTTTTTGAGGTTACTGCCATACTATGACTATAACCACTGACGTTTTCAACTGAAAAAATTATTTCTCATTCACATCAATTTGTTGTTCTATGCATTTTTGTTTTCGAGTTAGGAACCAGGACAGGACAGACAGAAAGATAGGCAACACTGAGCACTCTGTTCACTACTCACGTATTTCAGAATCTCCTGCACCACTTTTGGCAGCTGCAGGATATGAAACTTGAACCGTTCACGAAGATGCTCCGGAATACGCTCAGTAGCAGTGCGCACTGCAACACATTGGACAACAAACAAGTTAAGGCTCACTAGAAGTAATATCTGATCTTATTTCATGTAATCTTTTAAAATTAAACTGCTAATACGATTTTCGCAACAGACTTACAGAAATTCACTACAAACATTCACATTTTACTTACGTACGTGATCAGTTATTAATTGACAACAGACCTACTGATGTCAACTGAGCACACAGGAAAGGTAAATAGCTGGCAATTGTATTTTTGCCAATTTTAGCCACTGTTCACAAGCACTGTCATAAAATCAATCATATTCTTATTGCTACTGCCACATACACTGCTGTCAATATTTATATTCATATACTGCTGAGTAAGTAACGAAAACATGAACTAATACAACTAAACAGTTATTTGTGTTTCTGTCACTTATCCGTATTTATTCTAACATATTACATAATGTGACAAATGCTATAACTAAAAGTAGCTCAGTAAATCAGAATGATAATAAATTGCCAACATTAGACGTTATCAGTGCATCACTAACTCTTCATAACATCAGCGCATCACTATGACTTAAGACAACTTCACAACATGAGTGCAACACTACTAACTTGCTGCATGAAGCTCGTCAGCGGTCAGAAGGGTTGAGACTGGCTTCTCTATTGGGTCAAACACCAGTCTTTGCGGGTTCAAGTTCACTGGTATCGTCTTTGCTGGGGGAATGTACGGCACCACTCGACGCATGGCGATCTGCGAACCAGCAGTTGCCATTCTCGGTGCCATCGTGTAATTGGTGGAATATGGGAAATTCCCAGGTGGAATTAGCGAACCCATGTAGACGCCAAGTTTCTCACGCTCGTATTCTTCCCATGCTGCCTTTCGCTCGTCTTCGGAAAGATTCTCCTCCGGTCTGTTCTCAAGTAGGGAGTCGTGCTCATGGTAGTTGACGACCCAACGACTTGACGACGATGTTGACAGCAGCTCGGCTAGGATCACATCCTAAATAACGCACTCACGGAGTCCAAACCTCAGCCAGTAGCCATGTTTTATTCTTCGCTATCCAAAGGAAAAGAAATAAGCCCCCAACATTCTGGATATTCAGGTGAAAAACTCAGAACTGCCATAAACAACTAATCATCCAGAAAGTTCATCAAAATCTACGGAGAATTTTTTAAGTAATCATGCAGTAAAACAGACACACATAACGACAGATATAATCTCTTTCCTCCAGTAAAGAAAATAGTAAGTAAGACTTCTACTGTCAAACTATAGCAAACCAAATAGCCATAACGACAAAAGCAAGTATCTGTAAGTAATTTGCAAATTCATACATATCATGTGGTTTTAAGAGACTGACTGTCGGTAGCGTAACTCCACACCATCATTCATTTAATCAGTCTTTCTGAACGCATCTACAAACTTTATATCATCCCATTATACAACAATGTAGTATAGCAGTATAAGTTCAACCATAAAATAAGTTAAGGTCGTGCATTACAAACCTTAGGCACAGCTGGCGTGGGTCTGTCGGCTGAAGATGGGTCATCAAGTCGATCAGGTTTAAAGACGTAGAGTTCGCGCAGGTCAGCTGCAGTAAAATGTCGATCGATCTGATGCTCATCAATGACTCGCTGAGACAACGTCTCCTTCGTTACCTGTCTATCGTAGATTTTCTCTTCCATCGTCCCCTGGTCGCAATCAAATAGATTAACCACAACTGTAAGCACAGTCAAATAAATGAGTGAGTAAAATCAGAGATTTATATTGTTCAGGGATTTATTGTTGGGCATTATCTCTGAGTTTATCATGGCAAAAACATCACATAATACTGTCATAAGGAAAAATTAAGTGCATTCAGAGTTCATTACATTTGTAAGAAGCCTACCAAATATACCCAGTGATCATTCAAAATTTCTGATTTTATTACACAATCGGCTAAATGACGTAGGCCTAATTTACAAAAATTCAGAAGTCAAACTTAAATAAATGTAACTTACAAAAAATGTTTGAATAACTTACAAAAAATTATGAAAAACTTCTGCACAACTAAGTTAGTGAATAGTGACTTAGAAAAACTTAGTTAAGATCTCAGGAAAAACTCAGAAAAATTCTTAAAAAGTTATGCAAATATGACCCCAAAAACTAGCTCCCATGCACTGACAAAAATGTGAAACCAAAAAACACCTGAAATCAAAATTCATACAGAAAACCCACAGTTAAAGCTAAGAATAAAAATTTTCAAAAGACCTCATTGCATACAGTATTCACTATTCATGGCCATAGCAAAGCCTTTAAAACTGGTAAAACTAATTAACTTTTACCACAATCTGTTGTCATTCACCTGAGCAAGAAGCCGATAGACAAAGACTGGTTTCTGCTGACCAAACCGATAAACTCTGAATATCGACTGGATGTCATGCGACGGATTCCACGATGCATCAAATATCACCACTCTGTTTGCTGTGTCCAGATTGATGCCAAGTCCGCCGGCCTTCGTTGATATCAGAAACAGCCTCAGCCTGTCCAGAGTCCACAACAGCATGCTGAAATATCAGATTTCTGTATTTGTGCAAGCGATAACAATAGCAACACATAGAATGCATGGAGCTTTAACTTTTGTAGAGAACTGTGTTTTATTCCTGACTGTCTGCAGAAACTGTAATGGTAGAGATAAAAAAACAGAAAAAAAACCCGGATCCAGATCATGATTTGGATGAAAAAACCTCAAGCACAGATTGCGAGCAACATCTAATCTACTGTTTATTGGGCCATGTCCCACTCCTCCATTAAAAAATTAATTAAAATCTACAGAATCAATCTTTTGCAGAAAAGATAAAATTCTGCTGAGTTAGAGAATACAGTAAGAGTTGAATTTCTACAACTTTCTATACCTTGCACTTTCCACACATTCAACCTGAAAACTTTATTGTCGGCATAGTACCAACGAGAATGCTACAGGGGCTCAAAAGCTTTACTCCATCAGCACCGTACAAATTGATTACTGAATAAAGAAATAAAAGGTAGAGGTAAGTGAAAGAGACTGGGAATAATGTGAACCTCTCGTTGGAAGCATCGTTGAAGTTGGTTGTGAAACGTTTGCGGCTCTGAGCACCAGTCGATCCATCCATCCTCACATAATCTTCATCTTTCACCCATACACTACTCAACCGTGACTCCTATACAATGTACAGTACCCAACAACCGGTCTTCTCTCTAACTGAACACAAGTCCACAACTTAAACACAATGACACTAAGCCAAATACTCCACATGTAATTTGCCAATTTCAGCTGCAAAAACAAAAAAAAACGATACATGGAAACACTTTGTGGACAACCTAAGTGAAAAAAAACAGCATATAAATGCATACTATATTTTCTAATGCCTAACTTGCTATTTTCAACAGTTTTTCTACCTTAGTTCTTTATTCAGTCTGTACAGTATGTTGCATTATGCTTTTATTGTAACACGTGATGCTTTATGGCATAATAAATATCCGGTAGCTGATTAACCAGCAGAAAAAAGTAAAATAATGAATCTGATTCCTCATCAAGGTCAACCACCTTGCCATGGTGGTGGGGCTTAGCACCGATGACCCGAAAGATTTCTAAAATCTGGAGGCGAGAAGCAACTAAGCGACTACGGCTTTATAGCCGTCTATACACGGCTTTACAGTCGTCTATTTACGGCTTCACAGCCGTTACGGCTTTATGGCCGCTACCTGTAACCTTCTGGTTACATTCGGGGATGCGCATTGGGCCAAGCTAATACGGCCTCAGCGCTGGGCAGGTGTAAGAGCCTGCCCACCCCGGAGGTAAGGTAAGGTAAGGTATGAATCTGATTTATACATGTTACTTGAGCACTCGCAGCATTCTGGAATACTTCAGACACATTGCATTTTTATATATTTTACTGACTACTCATTGCATTCCTAATCTCACCAGCAATTTCACTTAATCACTATCACAGATTCTTGCACAAATGACGATTTATCAGAATCCTTTACATACAGATATAAATAATTTTCTGTCCCAGCAAACAGCTGACATCTCCCATGCAGACACTACAGACATGAACAGCGAAACTGCATTTGTAACTGAGTTGTGTAAAGACTTGCTTGGTCTACATTTCACCATAACAGTTCAGTCAACCGAAAAACTTAACAACATATATACTACTAAGAAAACATATCGCACTAAAGTTGGACTAGTGTTGGCATCAGTGTGTGCTCACTGCTCAGCAGTAATTTTCAACTTTTAATTTTTTTTATTATGCCTCTTATCTCTAGTGTGTACTTTCATACAATTATATAATAAGAATATTACCGAATCAGTGGCATTCTGATCAGTGGAGTTGGCTTGCTCTGTCTTCAATGCAAGAAAGTCTTCAATAAGGTCCAGAGACAGCAGACTCTGACTGAACACAAGTCTACCACACAACATACACACAGCCTCATCAGTCGTCACAACAATAAAATGTGTTTTCACTGGAAGCACTGGAAATGAATTTAACAAACAAAATAAACACAGAGTATTACGTATGAGCAAAAGCAAGTATTAGACAAGACTAGCAAAGTTCCCACTCTGTGCGTGAGTCTATTATGTTACTCGGCAACTCGGCCCGTGGGGAAAGTGGGGAGCAAGGTGGGGGCACACGTACCTAAGGCCCAAGGACACAAACGCTGTGATCGGAGTCCATGACCAACCGTGCAACACAGAAGATGCCAGAAGTGTATGACAGACAGACAGACAAACAAATTTTCTGGACATTATACAATACAATACAATACAATCATAAATTTGCACTCAAAAACTGACAGACAAACCGTCAGTTTAATCTAGCACATAAACTAAAAAGAACTGAAATGTTTAAAAGAAAAAAAGATAGATACTGAGAATAGATATACTGTTAAATGTGAAACTGACAAAATTCGAAAAATGACTGAAGTAAAGAAAACAAAAATAAGAGAGAAAAACTGAAAAAGAAATAAAGAATAATAATGAAGACTAAAAATCAGAAAAAAAATTGAAAAGAGTAACAGTAAACATAGTATAGCAAAATATCCGCAAAAAACATTACATTAAAAGCTACCATACATAAACATAAGTGGCAAAGTTTCACTAGAGCTGAAACATATGTACGTCGTACATAGCAAGACAAAAAAAACTAGACCAGAGTTTCTAATACTAGGACCAAATACTTACAGATTACATTAAAAAGCATGGTGTATATACTTACACTTTATCTCCAAGTTGCTGAGCGAGCGTAAGGATGTCAAAGAGCAGAACGAGTTTGCCACTGTGTTCAAGAACAGTCTTGTCCTCTTCTTTCAACAGTTTGTTCCACCACTGATCCACGTGATGCCGAGACGTTGCATCGTCTGATGACTCCATGCCTAGCAACATGACACATTGACCTGAACTAGTTGTTGCCAGCAGTGGTTAAATTACTCAAAATTAGGTGGTGAAACTCTACCTTTCCTCCCTCTCTTTCCCTTTCGTCCTTCCCATACCCTTCCCTCCTTTCCCTTTCAATTCCTTCTCTTCCCCTTTTAACTTTCCCCTTACCCTTCCCCCAATTAAAGTAGGCCCCTTAAATTCACCAGCACCAGAAGCTCTCCCAGTGAGGTCTGGGACAGAGTCCCCCAGCCAGAATAGAACATGGTGCATTTAAGCCTTAAAATGTGATATCCAGTGGCAATAATTTTAATGATTTCCCAAAAATCAACTGACCAAAAAATACGGTGTGAACCGTCAAAATAAAACCATTTTGCAATGAGCTGGAATATTTCACATAATTTAACTGCAAACAGGTTGCTAAACTTAACCACTGGTTGACACACTGGCCTACTTATTCACACAATTACACACATGTTGATCAGCAAACAATTCCTGAAAAACAAAGAACACTGGATAGAGATCACGACCAAAATTCAACCAACTGTTATTGGTGACATCAAAATCTGCTGACAGATGACAATATTTGGAGAAATCTTGCAGATGGACAAACAAAAATGCTTAAAAACATAACCAATGTCCTCCATCTGAAGCAAAAAACACTAGTATGCAAAACTGCCGTAACATTATTATTCATTATTATGCATTATTCATCTTGTAACTCAAAATTAAACAACTAAATTTGTTCTAACCATTAAATTTTTAAAGCACTTATTATGTGATTAACTAAGTTGTAATTAATTCTCATAACTAAAATGCATGCAACCTCTGGAGCGTGTCTTGGACTGCCATTGTTTGATGACTTCACCAGCGATCACTTTGGCTGGTCTTGGCTTTGTTACATCTGGCTGTACATCATCATCGTCTTCACTGTCATCACTACTGTCATCACCAGTATCATTGTCACTGTCCTTGTTTTTGTTGTTAGCTGCAGGCTTCTTACTTCTCCGAGTTGTGGCCTTGCCTGGCTCGTCCTCATTGTCGGACACGGTCTTGTCCGTATCACTGCTCCCGGTGTGATTCTGAAGTCCATTAACTTGTTTCTCACCCCTGCAAACGGTTTCACCACAAAACTTCAGCGATCTAACAGTTTAAATTTCGAAAACCAATACCGACTTATTTTCTAAATTCTTTCAATGGCACACACCCATTCTGGTACTTTGGTCTTACGCACCACTCACGACAAATGTTAGTTATTCTCCTTGCGAACCGAAGACGTGTAAAAGAAGAAAGATGTGTGTAGCTGTTCATGTGAGCCCATTCCAGAACTACAGCATGCCATATCATCAACGGAAGAAATCTATTATTTCTCAACTACGTATCATATGTTCTGTGGGTTAGCTCTGCTATAAACATTAACACTGACTGACTGATAAATATCAACTGAACTAACAGTCAATCAACTATCAATCTATCTGGTCAACAAACTGCAAACAGGAGTGCAACGTGAGCCTTTTTGAATCTTGCTTAAACAATATAAACAAGGCTCATACACAGCACTTGAAAATAAAAAAAAACTAAATGATAAAAACAAAAACACTAAAAATGCTTTAAAAACACACTGAGAAAACTAAAAAAAAATCAACCCATCATACTTTGCATCACTGGATTGTGTGGTCTTGCTTTTAACGGGACTATCATCAGTGCATATAACATCGTCATCGTCGTTGTAATCATCGTTGTTGTCATTCTCGTTGTCGGCATTATCGTCAGCTTCATCCTCCGACGATGAAGTGAACATGAGCGACTCCAGCTCATCATCATCATCCATCGTCAGCGGCTAAAAACGGACAGACAGATGTGATAAATTCTAAATTCTGCGGATTACCCAGCATGTGCCATTGCGACAGATGGCATATCATCGTAAAATTTCGGACATTGACCAGCTCAGATGCATGATAATTATAAAATGTACGGAAATTCCATACTGTCATAGCTGAGACCATGTGATGTGTCTGTTTGTTTACAACTTCGCTTCTCAATATCAGACACTGAGCTAGTGATTAAGCGATTAAGCGAATTATGCCATAAGTGACATAATTTACACAAAATTTGAAAATGTTTCCCGAGGAATACCAAGTTGCTGATGTTTGGACTCTCGGAAAAAAAACCCTGAGCTAATTACCTGCGTAAGGAAATCTAAAGCTAACGTTTAATTAATTATCGATTTTGATAAAACTAAATGCTAATAGTTTATCAAAATTGTGTATTATTCAGCTTGCAGCTAAAAATTAAACAATTAAATATGTCCTGGTATTAAAATTCTAAACCACTAATTACTCGATTAACTGTTGACTCTCATAGCCCTGATATAAATCAACATAACAAAAACACTTAAAACTGTAAGACGAAGTAAAAGTTTTGTACCTTTTTCTCCTGTCGTATTTCATCCAGCCGTAGCACGTATGGGTGTGTCCAGATATGCATCAGACTGTGGTAATCGGAGAACAGACCCGCACACTGAAACTTGGCTGACGGACCGTCACTAGTTAGTGACGAAGCTGATGTGAAATTGTCCAAGTACTGCTGGTAGAGGCTTATCTGTAGTGACGACAGGCGTACCGAAACCACGTACTCGTGTTTCGGAGGCAGAAACTTCACCAGGGCTGAATAATCTCGTCTCTGCAATACACAACGTAACAATACATACAACACAGGCATCTCCCTTCTTGGACTCAGAAAAAAGGAAAGTCGCAAAGTCCTTACCAAGCGACATAGACCATAGAGCAGTGCTGATCTCCATTTCCTTACCCCTCAGCCAGACACCAGTTTACACTGCAAAACCACTGATACAAGACTAGTGCATCACACACTGTGCCTGTTTATGCCCCAGCTTTCCCTAGTACTCACTGGACCTAGTCAGAGAGAGATGTCTAGGCTGAGTTGGTCCACCTGTGCTCACTCCTCGAAGTACAGTACTAACCAAGCTACTGAGCCCAGTACAGAGTAACTACACCGATCGAGACCAACGTGTTACCAACTGAACCAAACAACCTTTATCTTTGAGGAAACTCATATATCACAACAGAACCGGTAACTAATGAGCCATACAAATTTATCAAGCCATTCTGGAAAAAAACAACAGTCATTTCGTGCCAAAAAAATCAATGAATTAATCTACAAAGGTTGCATTATACCAAATTTATTCAGTTTACTAGTCACCACTGCCACTGACTTGAACATGGAGCACAAAATAGAGAAGCAGAGAGGCCGATACCTGGACACAGCCGGCAAGCATTTCATGCAGCACGTGAGCTCGTCGTTTCATCAGCCGCACGTCGGTTGGTGTTGAGTCAAGGTGTTGGCCGTTAGTGATCGGATTCACAAAACGATTACAGAACTCTTTGCGCGTTCCGAGAAGACTCGGTTTTACAAAACTCACCATGCAATGATCTGCACCAACACATCACACATCAGTAACTTACTAATTACAATGGATGAAAAATACTGCAACGCAAGACTATTTTTGTTATCTGTTTAACTAAACAATTTTCTTCAAGTTACTTCAGCATAAGCCAAGTCTGCCGCAAACACTAAACAACTCTCCCAATCCCTAAAACGTTGTCCCCTCACAATACCCTACTTTTGGTCAACCCACCAACTTTACCCTTAACGACAAAAAATACAGTCAAATTCCGTGATATTTCCAGGTTTTTTGGAAAAGTGGACACTCTGGGACAAACACAGGAACAAAGTAAATGAAAACAAAATGTAGCAGCGCTAACAGTAACAGACGCAAAAAAGCTGACAGAACCAAAAGTGATCTACAGTACACTCAATAAGTTTATTCTAAACTATTTCCCATCCCACTGAAAATAGGAGGCTAAGTTGACTTACACTCAATGAGGTTATTTTGCAGCGGTGTGCCAGTGAGTACAATACGCCTGCGTGTCGACACTTTATTGACACACTTTGACAGAGCCGACGAGTCATTCTTGAGTACGTGGCCTTCATCACAAACTATGATGTCTGCACCTTCACAGCATGGCACACAATTAACTGATATATTAATGACAAATAATGTGTGTGTCATAACAACCATCACTATTAATTATGGCTTAGACATCATTTTCCAGGCACTTCAAATTCCGTGACTGCCAGACACTAATCATGTCTTGCCTGTCTCTGCTTCCATTCTCATCTGAAGACCCATCTCTTCTACATCTCATATGCTTAGCACTCTTTTGTGACTGTACAGCGCCAACACAATGATGCTTATGTTACTGTGGACACTAACTGCTTCTGTTACTTACTTATTTCATTGCACTGTTACTCATGTTGCATTGCAAACGTCATGCACCACAATTGTAAACTAATTAACCAGTATTAAAGCACAACAATACAATGCAGTTTACCGAAAAACATCATAAAAATACTAAAGAACTAACATGAACTAACCAGTGATGCGGTCCAACCCTAACCTAAAGTTAACGATAAACACCATATTCCACAACAAAACTTTTTCCCTGACAATTCTTCAACTCCGTAACAGCAGTTAAGTTGCTCTGCATTCTGTCATTCTGAGGATGCATTATGTGCACCCTCAGAAAATAAATACTGAACTGGAGAAAGCGTTAGAATCAACTTACCGGGACTGATGAGCGCTGATTCATAGAGCTGTTTGGTTTTCTTGCTCTTGCCGCTGTAACTGACGAGTATTCGGAACAGCTGGTAGCCCATCACTAAAACACCTCCTGTCTTTCTCCACTGACTGAGCACATCATTGCGGTCTACCGACTGATTCCGGCTTGCCAGCTCATACACCTATCCATATCACCAATACAGGTAACTCACACACCGGTCTAGCCACAAAACAATACAAATAACTCAGTGATAATACACCTGGCTGCTACTCCACAACATAGTACCGGTAACAATGACAACTGCAATAATGGAAATCAAGCTTATATAGCAATGGCAACCGTACATTAGAAGACTTGGGCTCAAGGATACCACAATGATTACAAAATACATAGAAGTGAACTAGACCTACAGTAAAAAACACTGACAATGGCTATAACTAACCAATGGTAACAGGTGCGTTAAACTATTATCCTCAGTGGCTGGACACAGGTTGATGGTATGTTCCAGACAAATGGGCAGATATTAGAAAAAATTAGATAAATATGTAAGTCGATGTGTACAAGAGTAGTGAAGTGCTGAACCTTTAGCTGGTTTCGTTTGTCGAGCCATTTATGCCACTCATAGACCCAGTTGAGTACAGCGTTGAGAGGGGCAAGTACAAGACAATATTTGAGAGAAATGGCGGGACACTTGAGTAACGTGTGCACCAGCGCAATCACCTACAGCATGACACAGGAACAACACTATTACAACATTGCACAAAGTCATGTTCACTGCTGTGTGATTAATACTACTAAGGGTGTAGTGATAACACATTTTTATTGACCAAACTGCTCTATGCCAAGCTTGGTTACTACTTGAATGTTCGACTGTCTGTGGACTGGTAAACCACCAAGCTGCAGATCACCCTTGGAAGTCAACACAGCCATCCATCCCTTCAGGAAAAATAAACTGACTACCACCCTGCCTGAGGCACCAATGACTATTACAAGCACTAAATCCTGAGCTGTCCAACTATTAATTTTTTAACTGTACTACTAATTACATGATTTATAACTAGTTTTGTCGTCTGCAATGCCTGTGATATCAGAAAAAGAATAACATGGCTGCAGAAGATTTGAGATGATTATCAGAAAGTCTGTAGAAGAAACAAGAGACCAACCGAGAGCGTTTTGCCGAGTCCCATGCAATGAGCGAGTATGCAGCCTCTAGGAGCAGGTTTCGACTTCCCCTCTGTGTCGTCCTGGGTCTCGGGCTCATCTGTCTTCAACTGCTCCAGTGATTCAATGCAGTTGTCCCACATAAACTCAACCGCTGTCAGTCAGTCAACACCAATACGCCGAGACATCAGACACGGAGATGAATATACAGAGATATCAATGACACATGCTCACAAACAGAGTGTTCAACAGCATCGAGCTTCATAAGCCACTGTCCACGTTTCAGTGAATAGCCTGTCGGTTGTTTCCAGTTTCCAACTGGGACAGGGCAAGGGCAAGGTATACCGCTCGAAAGACTAGCCACAACGTGGGCCCATCAGCCACACCTCCCAACAGACACTAGGTGCTTAATAATCTTGGCAAATAACAGCATCAACACAAATGCCCCTTCTCACAGGATTATATACTGCTGATTGATAGAGTCACACCACTCCAAGCAAGCACTTACTCATCTCCTACTGTTTGTGTGTATCTGCTGACTGACACTAGCAACTGTCAACCATAGCAGTCTATCTTGCGAGCATGGACAGCTTAGCAGACTATATTATTAGCGTACTGTTGGTAAAATTGCCAGAGGCTTCCAACCCCTCAACACACCGTCAGATTATGTATGGGGAGAATACGAAATGTGCTTTACTTCACTATCCTGATCAAACTGCAACAGCCAAAAAACAAGTAAACAATTTATAAAGTGCATAATGCTGGTGAATGGCAGCCTGTTGCTTGCTGAATCAAATTCAGCCACACATTACCGGTAGCTATATTTTCCACAATTCAAGCTGTGCAGTGTACCATGAGCCTGGTGAGGTTTGAGTTGTTGGACAAGCTTCTTATGAACTTCAACCACAGCATCTTTCTTCTCTTCATCACTGAACTCAAGCACAAGTCTACGGCAGACCGGCTGAGCACTGGCTTCATCTGTCTCTATCAGTACCTCATGCTGCAACAACAACAAGATCAACAACAACAGTAATTTTAACAGTAGTAGTCCTAGTAGTAGTTGTTGTTGTAATAGCCACCAACTCCTCTTTTCTCGTCAGAGAGGATACGAGAAGAATGAGGGAGGGGGATACGGAGTCGTTTGCAGCCATTGTGCCGGACGGATTGTTGTCGGGTACAGACATCGACATGCCATGCCAAGGCTTGTTGTCGACGTTCTTTCGACGACAGTCGAACCAGCTGGCTGTTGGTTCCACCACAAAAAGGCAACTCCACCAGAACCTAAAATGTAGATTAAAGACTTCAGATGATGATGTTGCTGTAGCAGTTGTAGCACAAGGCTCCAACATCGAGTCGCTGAAGCAGATGCAACAAAGAACGACGACGACGATGCCAACAATGGCAACGATGACAAGAACAACAAGAACAAGAACAACAACAGTAGTAGTAGTAGTAGTAGTAGTAGTAATAGTAGTAGCAGCAGCAGCAGCAACTGATGCAGCATCAACTCATGTAGTCAGTGACTCAGCAATGTATATCTCTTTCGAATCGTCTAAGCAGATATAACAGTTTTATGAACAGCAAACAAAAGTAGAAATCAAGAACAGATGGCAGGAAATACAATATTTTCAGCAATAGAACCAAATCACGTAAAACACCTTAAAGCCCAGCAACATATATCAGCAGTGGCATAACTGAACAATCTACTCAATGTCTGTCGATGGTATGATCCAACGACAGTGCAAAGTAGAGTCTAAACCTTTTCATGAAGTTTCTTTATACGCTCTCGCCGGTCGGCCTCCATCTTCCCGGCAATCTTTGTCTGTTCTTCCAGCTGGTTCCGCAGTCGCCGTATCTCGTGCCGACCTCTAGCAGATGCCGACTCCAGATCATTGGCCACGCTCTGACTAGCATCAGTTGGTTTCAATGACACTGCTGGCTGAGGCAGATACTTCGGTAACGTCAGCTGCAGCGACCGTGGCGCGGGTGTCACGGCGGTAATCTCTGGCTCGGGGTCTGACGGAATTTCCTCCGGAAGTTCGTAGCCGACAAACAAACGTTCGATATCCTCAGCTTCGTTGGTTTCGTCGTCCTTCTTCTGACCTTTGCCTTTTCGCCGCCGCCGCCGTTTCTTGCCCTTCTCCTCCGAAGAGTCTTTTGCTGCTGAACAACAGAAATCGCAAACAACAGTCAATCCAAAAGTAGCACTTCTTCTGAACATATTGCTACTGTCCAGAACAACACTGTAGTGACTACACTCTGACTTTTTCACATTATAGTCTTTAATTGCTTAATTAATAAAGCTACGTCAAAAGGTTGATAACAGCATGTACAGTGTCATCAAACAGATCGATTTACTGACTTCCCAGTCCAAAATGAGACAAACTGAGATGGGCATCGGTCAACATCCCACCCAAGTCCAGTGTTGCAGTTCCAGCGGATATATCATTTGACGAAACATAAAATCACAGCTCCACTGAATAACAGTTTTAATCACCTTCATCATCAGCAACACTAGCATCTTTGTCAGCAGCATCACCAGCTTCTGAATCATCATCATCTTCTTCATCATCATCTGAATCACTTTTCTCTTCAGCTTTCGCCACCTCCGCCTCATACGCCTGTCACAACACATCAGCACTCAGGTATGCATCAAAACTGTGATAAGAGTTCTGAAACCAACCTTTAAATGTCTTCATAAAATAACCAGTTCTGATGGCAGACTGTTTTAAAACTATGTTGCAAGCATCATAGCAAAACACCACATAAACAAATGTAGTATGAAACAAACTTTCACTGTGGCTGAGCAACAGGCAATATATAAGATTTTTCAGATGTGACCACACCAGTTCTATTTGCGCCTGTGAAGTGTGGCCGAGTCTAGTGGTTGACCAGTTTCTATCAACAAAGCCGCTCTACACTGGGACTGGTTACTCATCTGTATGCATCTAAAAATAGATAAACCATCTCAGCATATAATAAACCACCCAAGTCAACTCAGCCTCCCAACATTCTGGAGTAGGTAAATCAAAAGTACTCCCCTGCTGGGCTGGGGTTTGAAATGGAAATGTTCACGTGGGTGATCTCATATAGCAGGTAAAACTCCGTTGCTCTGAGATGGGTTTCCATACTATACATATCTATAACTATAGTTGACTGTTTACTGTTACTAACTGACCTGCTGACTGCTGAGCATGAATCCAATTCTTGCTTCCAGCTCCGTGTTTCGCTCCGCTGTCTTATTCAACTCATCCATCTGCTCTTCCTACACACAGCACGCAAAATCACTCCACTACATCTACAGCTATTTCACGCAAATATGACATCTAGTTTTACAACCTAACTTTCAATGGCAATAATAATGTAACAATTATTGGTGCAGAGATGTGATCTTTATAATCCAAAAAATACTTGCCACGCTTACTTCTTTGCAAAGCTTAATGTCAAAAATCCAAGATATACAGTGCAGCTTCGCGTTGTCCTCGAAAAAATACTTCATTGGCAATATTAGATCAAAATTACATTACCACAACTTTTCATTTGTTAAAATGAAGGTAAAGATTAGATTAGATTTTTCTTTTAAGTTGGAAACTGACATTATACAGTAGAATACGCTAGAAAAACCCCAAAACTCCCAACCTGCCATTTCAGTTGGTTCTTTAAACGTAAAATTTCATCGTTTGTCGCCACCTTGAATTTGTTAATCTCTGCATCCTGTCCACACAACAAATGACTGTCTACAGCTAACAGTGTGTGTAAAGGCTAAAAAATACTCACCAAAAACCTATCAGTAAAATACCAAAACAATCCAGATCAGTATGCAAAAAAGTTCATCTGGTACATCATGCACAATGACTTATAACATAATTAGAGTTTAGTAACTTAAGAATACTGCTGCGAGTAACAAAATGTAACAAGATATAATACAAAACTGAGGGAAAAGATGACACTGGTAGCCTTACATAACAGCATGGCAAAAACCGATGCTGTTCAAACATATCTCAAGAATGGGGAGTGAACAAAAGTGCTGCACTGTTCTATCAGTTAAATGAGAAATCAAGAAAGACAATCAAGAAAGTGCATAGAAAACACGATGAAAGCCATGGACACAACAACGAAGCAATGACTCTTGTATATGTCAGAGCCAAATGCACGCAGACATCTAGTAGCAGCCTCATCATCATCTGCAATACTATGAACAATAAAAGTTCAATTTCACACAAACTTTGTGATTTACTTAACCTAAACAGAGACGGGCGTGTTTTGAGACAGACCTTCTGACGCAGAACCTCGGCAAACTTTGACTTCATTTCGGCCATTGCCGTCTCCAGCAAGTTGACTTTGTTCACCCACCATGACGACGACGATGAAGCTTGCTTGGGCTCATGCAGTGACGAGGATGACCCGGAATGACTGACAGCATGCTGCGTCGCTGTCGGCTTCTTGAATGTAGCAGCGGCCAAAGCCGTAGCTGAATGACCACGACGATCAACAGACTTCTTTAAACTATCACGATCACGATTCTTGCCTTTAACTTCCGACACAATGACCACCTCCTCATTATCAGTGTCGTCCGACATCACTTCTTCAGTGTCACTACCGTTGCTGATGTCTTCGTCTGACATCGATGCTAAATCGATGTCCGTTTCAGACGTCATACTTTCATCATCTGAAGGTGTGGGACTTTTGTCGTCTGTGGCCGAATGTGAATTTGGCAAAATCTTTGGCGAGGACTTATTGTCTGCATTGTTGTCATCATTCGTCGTCGACTTTTTTACAGTAGTCTGTCGCCGACTGTCGATGACAGGTGCAGCGAGAACACCAAGCCGCTCAAGTTCATGGTTGCGTGGCGGCGGAGCAGATTTCTTAGTCTCACCGTTGTCACTGATGACTTTATGCGAGTTGGCGTCATCCATCACTGGTTCGTTCTTGTCGCTAGCAGAAGACTGCACTGCTTTGGCACTGTCAATGGCATTGCCTTGCTGAACTGGCTGCTGCAGATTTTCAGTGCTACGAAATAACAACCACAGGTGGGCTTATCAGTTATCCAACTAAGGCAGACTGTACAGCCACACACAACTGAAATAATTAATTACTATAAACAAATTAATGTCAACTGTTGTACAAGTCAAATAATGAAACACTCTATGATCAGTTGTTACACCTGCAGATATACCAATTTACTTCACAAGCCTACAGTTAATTAAAAATTGGCGACATTGAATAACACATGCCGGTATCACATTTAAATTTCTGCACATTTTATTTTTTACACTAATAGGCTTGATGCCAATAAACCTGACGCGTCAAAGCGCCGAATAACACACATGCAACATAGCTCACTGAGTTAGCAGTACCTTTCATCATCAGTTTGGTCATCATCGTCAGCAGCAGCAGCAGCAGCAGGAACAGGAGATGCTTTAGTAGTATTGCGAGTGTTTCTCCTCTGCTTCCGTTCACTAAGTACACAACATCACTCAGCAATCAGTATCCGTAAAATTTCTAGTACAAGCCACGTCGCAAACAGAAGCTTGGTCAAAAATATGGAAATTCTAGGTGACTTGGTTTAATACAATCTGGCTGTCAAATAAAAGCAAGATCTGACATCTCTAACACAAGTTCAGTTAAGGACCCAAGTCACTTTAATACAAGCCAAGCCTCTTATTACAAGTGTGGTGATCACCTGGTAGCAACTCACCAGCTATAATGCTTAGGAATGTTTGCAGATAAAAATAATGACAGTGTCTATCTTACAACGGAGATTGACAGTACAGTAGAAAAAGGTCAAGCAAAACTGATTCCAAGGCTAACGGAAGAAATCAAACATTTTTCACAAACTTAAGCCTGCTCAGAAACTATTTTAATCATATCAGCTTATTCCATAAGGCAATGACCAGGTCTGAAATTCTTGATTCCCAAAACATGGTAAAGGAAATCTAGCTGATGCAAAGTTAATAAAAACGGACCTTCCACTGTTCTGATGCTGTTGGACATCTGAACCCACTGACCTCCAAAATGTTCACTAAAGAACTACTGAATCATTTTCAGAAAATAACGGCTACTTGGTAATTAAACAAAAGTTGAACTATTGAAACAAAGAGCATAAACAACTTGACAGTCGTTTGTACCTTTCGTCATCATCACTGCCATCATCATCATTGTCAGCAGACTGTTCTTTGGCTTTACGAAGGTTTCTGCCTCGTGTCTGATTTTGTCGAGAACTCCAACCGCTACAAAAAAAAACCGCTCATTTCTTAATCATTTGCTGCAGCCACAAATACAACAATTCAACAGGCTGATGAGAGACATACACTAGAAGTTGCAGCACCAACAAATCGGATGTTCAGTTTAAATTAAAATTTAGCAATGCTGGCTTGCATAGAACATTAAGTTCAAACAACAACAATGTGTATTAACTTGGTTATCATGATCAGAGGTACAGATACAACTGTTTTTCACTGTTTATCAACCAATGAAGTTTTGAGCATAAAAAAGTTTGGAACATTCAATTGAAAACAGAACTACTTGGTATTGCATGTCTAGTCTACTCTGCCATCATAAAACTGTGATAAGAATAAATGCTCAGTTACTAACCCTGTTGTACTCGGCTCGCGTTTTTCAGATGCATTACCTAAAAACATTAGACCATACTTCTAATCACTGTAAGCAATTCAGCCACAAAGTATGTTCAGTTCATGACCTGATTAAAGATTATGCCTACGTGAACTGATCTCAGAAAACAAAATGTTTAAAAAATTTAAAAATACATGTACTTTCCAAATGTGATAGAAAACTATAAACTACAATGAAGTGACCCTTTTGGAAGCCACTGTTAACAGTTTATCTCTGTCCCAAGTTGCACTGCACTACTGACAATACTTGAGGAAAAAGCATCATAGCAAGACACAGATATCATGGAAACATCATCAAACAGAGACATGTAAGGATAAACAACATGAAAATGCAATGCCTCCAGCACCGCCTAATAGTGCAGCAGATATAAAGTCTTTTTTTTATAAAAATCTAAGCAAATAACAGATGATACCTAGTTTGTGTTGCTTCACAGGCTGGCTGATCTCAGTCCCGCTACTAGTATTATCATCACTGTCAGCCTCTGATGATGATTCAGAATGCTCAGTAGCAGAGTCATTTTTCTTATTCTTTTTCCTACTGCCAGTTTTGTTACTGCCAGATTTATTGTCCAGTGGTGTTAGAGGATGACTGCTTCTCAAGCCTGATCTTCTATTACCATCCATGCTAACGTCAGAACCAAACGACTTGCGTTTTGCTGCTTGTCGACCACGGGGTTGCATCCTAAGATCATCTGTCTTCTCCTGTGCTTTCTCTACATCTTTCTTGCTGCTAGGTTTATCTCTAGGTGAGGATGACTCAGCTTTTCTGTTCGATGTCTTTTCATTATCCCTGTTATTTGGTGGTTTATCTCCAGATGATGAATCAACTTTCTTGTCTCGTGTTTTGTCGGCTGTTGATGAAGATCGACCATCACGGCTGCGACTGACGGAAGGTCTGCTCTCAAACGATGCCTTGCACAGTTTAATAGCTGCAACCTCCGCAGCCCGGCGCTTCATTACTGCTAATAAACACCAGCAGACACAATACACCACACACAGACACTGTGGCTGTTTTAAACTATTACTGACAGTGACACATATCTGCCCACAGTCCCCACACTATACTAAGGCATCAGAGATTACTAGTTCAACTGTGTAACATTTTAGTGACCATGCAAAAAAGGCGTGTATCGTGCTGTTGCAAATTGGGGGATTAGAATTTAATGGCACGGCACATGGCTTTGGATTAGTGATTGCCGGAATTAAGAAATTTGTCATCCCAGAATTCTGTTTACAGAATTAGGCTTACAGATTGATTGTTATTTTGGTATCCCCAATAAACTATTTCATGCATATAATGTGGTAGGCCCCTACAGCCCTCTATATCTGAAATGTTCGAAGTCACTTTGACTGTCAAAATACAAATTACAGTGCACAGGAAGAAGTAGTACTCTAGCGTGCATAAAATAATTTATTCTTTCAATGGCTAGAATTATTATGTGTGCCATTTAATACTGGAAAAAAATACAATTTTGACAAACTTCTAAAATCTCGGAATCCGTGGACTGAGATGCCACTAATCTCAGAATTCAAGATCGGCGAAAATGGTTGCAATCCCAGGATTTAGGATTCTGAGATTGCACTCCGTACTTTGGATATTCTTTCTTCCGAGTCTCCTAGTATGATCAAACTTCAACAAGCTGAAAAGTCCTGAGCAGTGACCGACAGTGCTGAGTACATAATGCAAAAATATCCAAGTGCAGAACTGTACTGTTGATAAAATAAAAGCAAATGTCTGTGGATTTTCATGGAAGGGTCATGACTCCCTTTCTACAGATGAAGAACCTAACTAGTCGCAAGACTGCCAGGCTAAAATTATAAATTCACAAATACAGACAAGGTTAGATCTAGGTGGAGTGCTAAGAGCAGAGACAAAAAATAATGTAATTTCTACACTGTGTTCCTCTTTGCGGACAGAAAAAAAAAACAATACAAAGTGTCTTGACATCCGAAAGTCGAATGGCTATTCGCCAGGGCTCCACATCCAACAGTCAATCATGCAAAGCTTAGTGTTATTGTTTTTGGTTTAGTATTATGGTAAGGTTTCAGTTAGCGGTACAATTTGGTTAGATTTAGGGTTATAGTTTGAATTTAGCGTATTTCAGAGAATTATGTGGCGATAGATGGACACACGAATAAAAGTGTAATATTGGTGCATGAATTGCGAGAAAGGCTGTGGGTGAAAGGCTAATACGTTCAGGTAACTGCACAATGTCCATGATATCCTAGTTTCTGCTAGGGTTGAAAGCATCAGTTGACCAAAGTCGCGAGGGCATGCATCTCAGGCGGTCATCACCTCAGACAGTTATTATGGCAGTATGCACCCGTACGATACAAATATGATCGGTCGAAGGCCGATCATATTTGCACACTGTAGCTCATGACTTTCGGATGTTGAAACACTGCACTGTGCAGTGTCTCAACGTTCAAAAGTCGTACCTGTTGTGACTGTCAGACGTGGGTCTCAGGGAATACACATCCGACTTACGGACGTGGAGACACAGCGAAAACAATATGAAGTGGCTACGTTTACGCATAGGCGCAACAATAGTGCTCTGGCTATGTTTATGCCATTGTTGGTGTTGGCCTGACAATAGCTGAATAAGCGGCACTAGCATTCCACACATGCACATAAGTGTTAGTGTGATTGTTTTGAGTTTAGTATTATGGTAAATTTTAGGTTATGGGTACAATTAGGGTTAGGATTAGCGTATTTCAGAGAATTATGTGACAATACATAGGCACCCATATTAAGCGTAATACATTGGTTATAATTGACTACAGATGTGGCACGCGTTATACAGCCAACTGCACGCCACACAAATAATATTGTGTTATAGGGCTGACGTCGTCAGTTTGCCAGCTGCCGTGACAGCATGCGTCTACGGCGGTACAAGCACAATGCACATCACAGGCTGAATGGTAGTTCAAGCCCTGTGTTAACGGCGACTTCTCTTTCTTATGGGAAAGCCAAAAATTCGACCCCCCACAGAATCAAAACCCCTGATCTGATTGAGATAAAATTTGGCACGGTTGATTACGTCGGCG
>Ga0209367_1001733_pt1 | contig 27563 bp, 9 predicted proteins | sample WorMetLIZISLAND2_FD_187412 | JGI IMG/M metagenome (GOLD analysis project Ga0209367, IMG submission 187412) | Marine gutless worms symbiont microbial communities from Max Planck institute for Marine Microbiology, Germany - Olavius geniculatus... ...
ATGTCCAGACGTACCACCGCGCGGACTGCCTCGCACCGGCAGCAGATCTAACGGCAGCAGGTCAACTACCGCTCTGTCGTCCGAGTCCAGATCATCAGCAGCGGCATCGGCAGCGTCAGTGGTAGGCGTGGAGATGGTCGTGACGGCTGCGGTGATGGCCGATCTGTTGGCCTTAGCTCGGAGCGCCACCCGCTGTGCCATCTCGCTCATGTAGAACTTCTTGTGCCGAAGCTCTTCCGGCAGCGAGGACGTCGGCTCCGGTGTCCTGGGCAGGTAGTAGCTGACCCAGCTGTCGACGTAGTTCATCATCACGCTCAGCAGAAACTGGCGGTGGTAGATCAACTTGGCTGCATCCCGTCAAACCACAACAGCACTGTTAGGAAGGGACTACACTTAAGGGGCGTACAGAGCGACAGAACTGAACTAAAATTTAATTAAACGAAGGAAAACGAAACAAATTACAACGTGCATGCCTGTCGTATTTCATTCCAACTCATGATTGATTGATTGATTTCATTTCTGTCGCTTTGAACGAACTTCAACGGCGTAGAAATCACGAATCTCGACAATCATCAGCATGTGGATTATACCTACGTGCTGTGCGCAGTAGTAAAGTTTACCATGCACGTCCAGTGGCTTCTATCACTGTGGTGGGCGCAGCTTGCGCCAAGTGAAAAATAGGGGGAAGTTATGTTAACGGTGTAGACCAACCCCCTTATTTTTCACTGGGCAATCAACTCTTTTAACAAGGAGCCCGAAGAGGGGGCGTTGGGCCCGAAAGTGGGAGGGAGAACTTGAGCCTAAATGTGGGGGGACTTGCGCCTTATTTTGACTTTAGATTTGGGGGATAGAAGCCACTGCCCACGTTTGTTAAAGTCTGTCTGACTCATTACATCATGATAATGTCTTGTGTCAGCTTGTGGTCGACGTTTTCTAAACTTATAGAGCGTGTGCATTGCAATGCGTATATATCTGGCTTGTGACTTTAAAATCCATAGGCGTACTTTTTATTTTGGCTCACGCTCGTTCTGCAAATGTTGTAGTATTTGTGCAGTCAGTGAAGCGAAAATAAGGTTTCTTTGAAATGTAAACAACATCTGAGGAATGCATGCCCCTCCAACTCATTGCTTTCAGCACTTGGTCTTCCTGTCGAATTTTTGCTCCTCAGGGCTCATGAGTGCTATGATATCAACTGACTGCACCGTGTTTAGTTAATGTGTTCGGTGTTCTTCGTTAAAGTAGATTATATGTCAAAATTTTAGCGATGTAACAGTCATTATGAGCGAGAATAATAAAGTACACTGTGTCTCAAAAAACATCCCCGACATTTTTGACCGTAACTTTAAAACCAATTATCAGATTTTGGTAGTTTTTGGTACGAATATTCCTGACACAACCTGCCATCAAACGACCGTTCAGTTTCCCACCTCACCCAAAGTATGCACTACCTAGGGAAATCAGATCAAGCGAAATATGTGTTGAAATAAACAGAAAACTTGAAAAAACATCCCCGACATTATTGATCGTAACTTGAAGAAAGATTAGCAGATTTTAATAATTTTTGGCACAAAAATGTCTGACACCACTGGCTATTAAATAAGTGTTCTAGTTTCTACCTCACCTAACGTCTGCTTTTGCATTACCTGGGGAAATCAGACCAAGCATTATACGTGTTAAAATTAACGAAAAAAACGTTGATAAATTCCGTCTGTCCTAATCTGTGGACCCCGACAGCCGGTCTATTACAAGGTTTGACTGTCATGCAGCAGTGTGTCTACCAGATAAAGTTTAAGAATGTTTATGAAGTCAAGAAGCGACTGGATTGGTCTGGAGCAGAACATTATCGATACTGCTGTCAATGAATGGAGAAAGCATCTCCTTGCCTATGTTCGCATAGCGGGCCAACACTTCAAGCAATTTTACAGCAGGCAGTTAAAAATGGACAACTGGATGAATTGTTAGCCACAGTATCAGAAATGTAAACAAAATGTGTTTTACGCGTTATGTTAATTAAGCAATCGTATCGCATCGGATAAAAGAGTACTATTTTGCTGGTTGTGTTTTCCCCAGGTAGTGCAGAAAAAAAGTTGGGTGAGGTGGGAAACTGAATAGTCATTTGACGGCAACTTGTGTCAGGAATATTCGTACCAAACATTATCAAAATTTGAAAATTGGTTTTTAAGTTACAGTCGAAAATGTTGGGGATGTTTTTTGAGACACTGTGTACTATAGTAATAATCAACTTTCATTCAGTGTTAGTGTCATCACTAACCTATTCCGAGAGCCGTTGAGCCCATCGACAGCATCAGTTTGAAGCACGCAAACAATGCTGCAAAACAACAACATGTTTATAATCACTCCGATCTACTGAATAGAACACTCGTAGTTGCACAACCTTGTTTAGCAAACAGTAATGTAACATGATTTCTGATAATCGTATCAGTATTGTCTGCCTATATAGACTGCAATTTGCATTGACAGTTTCTTTCAAACTTTAATCGAACTTTCACCAAGCTAAAAGCGTTTACGTTGTCAAATGCGTCGTTTCGTCAGAGTGGAAATAAGCGTCAATTCCACCGGATTAACAGGGGTAGTCTCTCCCTTTCGTTCGCTTTTTTCGGGGGGGGGGAAGCATGTATTCCCAAACATAACTAGCGTTCACATATTATGAGTCTACTCTGCCTGCGTACGTTGTAGGCCTACTTTGGTAATGTAACAGATGACGGAATTTGTTACATATCAAGCAGAAAATTATTATTTTCTCAGACCCCAAGCAACCTTGAGCAAGTTGCTAACCTACTGTGTGATCAGGTCAACTCAGCCTCCTACCCTCAGCGGGATGGGAAATGAGTATCGCAGCTTAGGGGCTACGGAGTGAAGACCCAGTGTGGCTGCCTGGGGCGGTGGAATGTTTGTTAGCTGCAAACCGCAGGTCCCATTGTTCGCTGATGCGGGAAATGGATGACCGCATAGTGCGCTGCCGTATCATTAGCTCCTGCCAATCAGCTGCCACTTTCGAGACTAAGTCGTTTCTGGTCACGGGTCTGACCTGTGTAAGAAGCGCCATAGCAAATGCCGGACCTTTCATCCTTCTGTCCTTTTACCTTTCATCCCTCCCGCCAAAGTTGCAAACCGATGATGCCTGTAGATAGACTAAGGTATGTCTAAGAAATAGATACCGTTGGGTCCGGAGAGAGCTTCGATGAAGGCAAAGAACTGTTCGACGGCGAACTGAACGATGTTCTTGGCCATGTTGGTCAGCTGTCGTTTGGCTCGCAGTTTGCTGCGCTGTACAAAGCAGCCGAGACGACGTCCAAAGCGCGTTGCGTTCTGAGCGTTTAACTCACAGGCGCGAATTTTTCTCGTCAGTAGGCCGATGTCGTCGCGGTTCTCGTGCCACCAGATGTAGCCGAGCTCGTATCGCACGGAGTCGCTTAGCGGACCGCCGAGCCTGTAGCTGTATCATGAAACACACGTCCAAAGCTATAGTGTTTGATATTGAACGATGCGTATTCTCCTAGTCTGCCCGCCTGTGTTCTTGTAACGTGTCTTTTTCTAACTCGGGCATAGAGTTTTAGAAAACGCAAAGGGCCAGAGAATCACTTTAGCTTGTGGAGCATCTTTGAGGTCGGAATTAGGCCTAGTGATTGCAATCCCGGGATTGAATTCTCAATCCTGTATTCCGGGATTGAGAAATTTGTAATCCCGGGATCCGTTTTGGGATTAGACGTACAGATTAGTTGTTATTTTAGTATCCCTAGTAGACATATTTTGTGCAAGAGATGGTCCCTGCGGCAGTGTTTTCGAACTGCATGGAGTGACTGACTGTCACTGTCAAAATACAGTGCACAGCAAGAAGAACTGCAGCGCGCATGAAGTATTGCATTTTTAGACGGCTCAAATGTGTTACTTGTATTATTTAGCCTCGAAAAAGTACCATTTTAACGAATTTTGGTAATCCTGAAATCCCGGGATTAGGACGCCACTATCCCGGGATTGCAAACCCTAGTCGTAATGCGCCATTAAAAGGTAACGAGACAAAAGAGCATACTGATCAGAAAAACGAATGATCTTATTTTTCTACTGTGCGGTCATAGCAACGTCAGTATAGGCATACCAACACTGCAGCGTTTCGCTGATCACACACGAAGGGGGCGTAACGTTAACGTATCGTACCCCGGTAAGCCAATATGCTGGCTGTCGACGGAGAACGGCAACTGGTCCCTGATGTGTACGAGGGTCAGCATGAAGAAGACACCAAGGCGCAGCCCGATGTCGACTGTCTGCAGCGGTATCATTGTTGCAAATCTGCAACTTGTGTCGACTACACTGCCGAGCGAGAAATTACTGCTCTCATAATATTATTCCGCTCTTCTGACGCCGCGCGTCGTCAGTTGCCGTGGCAACTCAGTGACGCGCTGGTGATGATGCCGTCATTTCCGGCTGCAGTAATTAAGTATGCAAAAGCAGCCATTGACTTCTCGGGCATTGTTGGGGTCTTCGAGTGATCGGCGTAACTAGTTATACTGCTACGGCTGACTTATATGCAACTTATGTGGCCGACTGCCCTAATAGATAAACCGCATTACGAAGCCCATGGGTCTTGCCTAGAAACTGGTGATCCAAACGCTGGTCAAGATTTGCGCTCGTCATCAAGAGGTCGCATTTTCGACGCAGTCTTTTACTGTCAGCATGATGAGAAATGAGTAGTAGCCTAACTTACGGGCTACGGGCCAGTACGAGCTTAGTGCGGCTGATTGGCTCTATTAGGGTGATGGTATGTCTGCATGCTGTACCGCATGTCCAGTTGTTCGCTCACGCGGCAATGCATGATCACATGTTGATTTCAATTTCGGCTGCAAAATTAATAAACGTGTAGGTTTATGGATGTATGTAGTTCTATGAAGATCTGACACTGATAGACCGTAGTTACATGTTGCCTAAAACTAGAAAACTCTGTCGGTTTAGTGCCGACATATTGGGCGGCCGTCCGCTTTGGACCGTTTGACATTGATATGAAAATCTGCGCACCTGTTACTCTTGCTCTAGGGAACATTCACGCTAGTTCCGCTTTTCGTTTTCGAGTATAGGATTCCGTATGGGGTAGACGGACCTACAAATGGGAGGTACGGATTGACGCATAGTTTGGCCGATTAGGTCGGTGAAGGCTGGAGAATAAAACTTCTTGTGCATCATGTTTATTTTACGAGTTTATGGGCTATGTAACCACAGCCTTGAAATCAGTTTAAAATATGCCAAAAATGTGTGCGGTGTGTGTGTGTTGAAGGCACAGTCTGGTGACAGTCGGTTGGTCGGGGCTCTGTCTTCACGCTGCAGCAGTTTGAGTTCCATCAACACGTCCAGCGGAATCGACGTCGAATCACCACCCAGTGATACCGCCTCACTGTCCGCCCAGCATCTGCTACGCAGGTACGCATAGTTGTTTATATGGAACCTTTCTCAAAGCTGCGGAGCGTCACCTGCCATATGGGATCACACGGTGTTGCCTGCCACCCGACACAGGTGAACGCGCTTTCGCCTTAACTCCAGCCAAGCAGGCCGTTGCTTGATTTTCCTACCTACCTAGTCTTAACTGTACGAAAAAATACAATTTGAAAAAATACAAATAAAAACGTAAAAAATGAAAGATAGCTTTTTCATTTCTCACTAATGTTCATTCTTTTGGTTCAATGCCGTACAATTGAATAAGCTGGCTGCTGCTCATTTTTAAGGGTGCATCAGAATTTTGAGCGTTTGCACCAAATTTGGTTTCTGCACGTTTTTCATTTTCGAGTTGGGACGGAAAGACAGGCAGATGAATGGACTGATGGACAGACAGACGGACAGGCAAGATCTGTAATGCGGCATCTGTAATGCGGCCTATGCGGACGGCTGCATAACATGTTGTGTTGCATGTGCGATGTGTGAGCAGTTTTGATGTTAACCGTCGCCGGATGTCGGACATAGCAGTCAGTCCTTGTGTATCAGTGGCACTTGACGATATTGCTACCGCGAGGTGAGGCCTGATTTGCCATTGCCTCTTTCTACGCTTCCAGCTTCCATACATTAGCAGATTTAAATTTACTTCACGGTTGAGGTAGGCGTCGCAGCCTTAAATCGTGAAAAAATCACAATTTTTTTCTGGATTTCATTATCGTTTAAGGTCGTCGATGTTGGTATCCCTGGAAAGCTCGTCAGCAGTGCTTGTTGTCATTAGCAGCAAGCCAGCTGTGCCAATTTGCAAGCATATTTACGCTAGTCGAGTTATTAGCAATAAAATAACGACTTTTGGGGGTCCCTTTTTGACGCCTTAGTTCGAGGAGAATTCTCTCACTTAAAGGCATGGAATTTTGTCACAAGAACTATAGTGTTTGTGGCAGCTCACAGTGAAGATTTCGTCATCCTAGCTTGCACCGTTTAGATAGGGCAGCAGAGTGTGACGGACAGACAGACGGACACACGGACAGACGGACGTCTCTACGAAAGCTAAGACGCGCATAGCACTACGTGTTGTCGCGCGTAAAAGGTGTTTAGCGTTTTTCAGTGTTTACAGTTGTATTTTTTCTTAAAAGATAAAAACGTTTAACTTCAATAACGTTCTGGAAATATTTTATATCGTAACGTTCATTACATCTAGGTGTTTAATGTGGTTCGTAGAGCGGAGCTGAAGCGTCTGATCGCTGATCAGCAGAGAGCCGCTGAACTGGCGGTTGAGAAAGAAGAGGAACTCTACCAACTGCACGAGTCTCACCTGGCTGAGATCGCAGCACAGCGAAACCATCTCGACCAGCTCAAGGCTCACTACGACACTCAGCGGGACGAGGCCTGGAAACTGATAGAGCTCCAGAGGCAGGCCGCAGGTTAGACTCTGTGCATTGAAAGAGGTTAGAAGTGGTGTATAGCTCTTTTGTGGGAAAGCCATCGCAGAGCTACGGAGCGTCACCTGCTACATGGGATCACACAGTGTTAGCTGCCACTCAACACAGGTGAACGTGTCCCACCTTAACCCCAGCCAGATAGGCTGGTACTCGATTTACCTACCCCAGCTGAAGTATGTTGAAGCTCTCATTTTGCAGCAGCAGCGTTTTTTTGCAGCTGCTCTGCAACTGGTAAATGCGGCAGTTTTAGTTGTGAGAGTAGGCCTAATCTTCTAAAATACAGTTGTAGTTGTTGCACAATTTTGACCAGAAGTTAATTATACACAGCAATTAAGAATATTTCATTCCGCTACATATTAGTATCGATACGTGCACTTGATAATAGTCTGTTCAGCTGATGGCGTACTTGCATGTAAAATGTAACTTACTGATGTGTGTCTGTTTTAGGCTCTTTGGCCGCCTGTAGTGAAGCCGAATTGTCTCTCACCCAAAGCTCGGAGGAGGCTGATGCAGGGCAGTCGTCCATCCTGACAGAAGACGTCGACCTTCGGCAGAAAGCAACGGACGAGAAATACACGGAACAGTTGGCCGAGTTAAAGAGAGCCGAAGAAGATCTTCGTATGAAGGAGGAGCTCTACAAGCACGAAGACGAGGCCATGCTTGAGAAGCTGACTGCACACAGTTCTTTCATTGAGAAGTTGGACGTGCGGAAAGTCCAGCTGATGTACTTCATTGAGTCACAGGCAGCGCCGCCAGCTGGTGGTCTTGAGACTTCGATGTCAGCTAGTCTCTGTCGCAGTGAAGGGCAGCTTAGCGAGTTTTCCGACGATTGCTGGCAGGAGCAGGCGTGTCTGCCGAGGTCCGTGTTTAGTGCCTCGGGAAGGCTGCTGACCACGTCCAAGCATGGAGGCGTCGAATGTAATCCAGCTCAAAATGGCGCCACGTGTTGGACCAACTCCACGAACTTTACAGCTCAGCTGGATGGGTTTGAGAGTAGGCCTAAGCAGCATTGCGGACGTGTGCTCACACAGGCTGGCAAGATTGATCAGGAAGCAATAGAAGAAAGTTCGTCAGACTTGGGCTTCTTACCAGAGTTGTCCGTGCCGTGGCGGTTACTTTCTGATGATGTAAAGAGCAGATCGGCGTCGGCCCCTCGACTGTCGGACGAAGCTTCTTCGGCTTCTTTGCTGAGCGATGAAACACGAACCATACTGCTGCGTCGGCTGGCTCGTTCCCCGAGCCCGCGAACATGCCAGCTGAGCAGTTTGAGTCTGGTGAGTGTGCCAGAGTCAATCCATGAAGAACGAGAGGAGTCTCCTCTTTCCGGCCGATTGTCGGTCAGTGAAGTGGACATACGGCGTCATCAGTTTGCAGTCAGTAACAGCAGAGATCGGTGGTCGTTGGACGAGGCGCACCTGTCTGGACAGAACACTGCTGCTTCGATCAGGTGCGTGACCGGAAGCAAGCAAGATGTCGTCATCACCGACAGTGGACTGCCGTCAAGTCCCGAGGCCGGTCGGTTGGATTCGTCTGTGTCTTCGGATATGAACGCAGTCGTGAAAAGGAAACAGGAAGCTTCGAAGCAGTTCGATGTAACGAAGTCGTTGCGAAAGCCGGGGCCGAGCATACTGCAGAAGATAGGTGCAACGCTTACCAGCCTCACGCGTCGACAGTTGGTGTCCAGCAAGAAGCAAACACCAGTGTCATCACAGCAGTCAAGCGTTTCTCACCCGCGGTCGGACGTTAGAATGGCATGCAATAATCGTTTCATAAGCGTTGGTAAAACAAAGGTTCAAGGTAACAGTGCCCTAAAAGCTGATGCTGACCAGTCCAAAAGTAAATCAAAGCAGCCTGTCAGAAATATGTCAAAAATGCGTTTAAGCACGTACAAAGGCAGAACGCCGTCTGATACTGCTGAGAAAAAAAACAAGTCTGCTTCCAGAGCACAAGATAAGTCTACGATGCCTGCCAAGGTGCGAGAGTCCTTCCGCAGTTTCCGCAAGCGGTTGAAGCTGACAGCGGAAAAGGGTCTGAGAAGAAAGTCGGATGATATTTCGGTGGAAATATTTCTGCCGAAGCGGAAAGTTGTCGAGAGTAGTGAAGATTGTCGTGATCTGTGTGCGGCTGAAGAGCAGACCGATACTTGCATTAGCGATGAAGTTACGAGTTGGAACATATCCACAGATGCTGATTGGAGAGACCAGTTGACTGGGGTATTTAGATTGCCGCATGATGTGCAGAATTTGGAGATCACAGACGGCTGCGATGATGACGGCGGCCTGTTTTCAGATGATTCTCTGAACGGCAGGAAAAACGTCTTTTACGATGAAACAGCAGGACTTGGTTACGAAGACATAGTTGGACCAGCCTACGATGATCATTGTTTTCTTCCTTTTTTCCAGCAAGACTTGTCAAAGAATACCAACTGCGATGATGGCAGTTTTTCGGAAGATTCGTTGGCCGAAGATGCGGCAGGTTGCTCTACGAAGAAGGAACTTGGTCAGAAGCCGACGTCGGTTCTGTTGCCATGGTACAACGCTGGCAATGCATCTCCAGTCAGCATTGCAACACGCGGGACTGGACCTAGAGTCAACAGACAGTTTGAAGCGTCTATCCATGATCTCATCAGCCGGGACATTGTCGAGTCAAAAGGGCAGTCTGCATTGTGTTCCGGTATTGAAGAAGCCTATGACCAGTGTGAACAGACTGGGGCTCTGACAGCATCTGGTCTAGAGATAGCATCTGTGTCGAGGGTTCGTGCAACGCCACAGACCACTGGAGCGCTCATTGCTGCTACTGAATGTATGACTGATGACATCACTTCTGCTTCAGCTGCCAGGTATTTTATGTTTATGTGTGTTACAGTCATATTAAAGCCATGAAAGTAAAAGTTAATGTTTAAGCTGTGGAAAAATAGCTGGAGGTAATTTTTTTGGCTGTTGGAGTCAGTTCAAAGTTGCGATGTAAATCACATGCGTGCTGTAACAGTATAACTGACGCCCTTGTTAATACATAATCTGACGTTATGTTTGGAGATTAGGAAAACAGCCGGGGAAGGATTCGACCTTTTCAACCCCCAGTACCCAGTAATTCAAAGAATGTGAAAGACCTCGTAGTTTTGAGCCATAAAGATGATGTGCGGTGTGGCTGTGTGTATCTAGCAGATGTTGAATGACAAGTTGTGGTGGTGTTGCTTTTTTTCTTTTTCGCTATTTGCTGCAGTTGTGTGAGTTTTTGTAGTGCTTCTAGTATGATTGCACATGAGTTGGCAGTGAAAATGTTTGCAGGCAATCCAATAACGTGATGAATTCGTCGTCAAGAGAAACGGCTGAAGGGAAGCTGTTGGCATTCGGTAGCAAAAAGGATACAAGAAATCGCCGTGCCAAAATGCTGCGTACTCTTGGGAAAAGTACAACGGAATCTGACATTACTGAAGGTTGCAGTAAGTTTTTACGCGCAACAGCAGCTATTGCTGTAGTGCATCTTAGCCATCGCAATTCTGTCTGTTTGTCTGTCACGTGGGTGGATCAGCCAAAAACGTTGCAAGCTAGGATCACCAAATCTTCACCATCGGCTGCCGGAAAGACTCTAGTTTCTGGATCCATAAAGATTTTCCATAAATTCCACAGGGGTCACCCCAAGCGAGGGCGCTAAATAAGAGGGGGTGGGAAAAATTTGCGATTTTCAGCCAATAAGCTGCTGTATCTCAGAAACGGTGCGAGATAGGGCCTAGGTTTCACTATTGATCACTAATATGAAGTCCTACATTGGCTTTTGATTAGCACCGAAAGCAATGACCTTGGATAACCTTGAACGCCAAAATAAGAACGTCAAAATAAAGGTTTTTATGGATTTTTGACGATTTTTGACTGTGACACACATTTCAAGAGCGAATTGCTCTGAAATCGCTAGAGATAAACTGGGACAGCCTGCGTATAAAACTTCCAGCATTAAAGGTCTTTTTCACTAGTTTAAATTTTGCTCCACCTGCGTTCAGGGAATTCTCCATACGGTGGCGTCAAACTTGGGTACCCCCTTGAGAATACTCGCATTCGGTCACTCGAACGGCAGCAGCCACTGGAGACGGTGGCGCCATCTGGCGTATATGAATGCATCGTACCCAATGTCAGTTGCTGGGATCGGTGAGCTTTTGGATTTTGTTTGCAGTGGGCGTTCAAACATGCATCGCTGTTGCGCATTCCCCTTTGTGTTAGCTAGGCTTTCTTGTAGACCCCTCAGCCGCCGACTCGCGCCGCCGCCGCCAGCCGGAATCGTCTGGCGCCGCCGCCAGCCGAAAAGCAGACGGCGCGCCACCAAGCCAGCTGAAATTATAAGGCGCCGCCGCCGAAATTTTTACGCCGCGCTGCGGCTTGTAGTGATTAGGCCTATAGGCCTAGTCGTCAAGTTAGTAATGATAGCAGCAGTAATAACAGTGTGTTACAGGACATAGGATCATTATACTGCACTTAGTATAGTCACTGTACGTAACTTGATGCTCTCCGCGTCTAGTGTGCCTGTTGAAAGTAGGCCTGATTTTGAATGGTAAGCGTATGAGCCTAGCGCCGAGTAAACTGAACTACTGCACCTTTATTCACGACCAAGACCCAGCCATGATGCATAATAATTGAGGCAGATATCTTTTTGCGCCACAGTTGTTACTATAGGCTTAATTATGGTTTTGAATAGATGCTCTGAAGCTACCGTTTGTTTATTGGAAGGCCTTACATTGATCGGTTTAATCCTAAAACTTTGCGTCAGTAGGCTATCATCGAGCGATCAGCTATATACAGCGGCTTGTAGCCCAGCATTCGGGTTTTATCAGTGGAGACTGTTAGTGTTGTCACTTGTGCGTCATTTAATGCTTTATCAGTCGAAACTCGCATGTTGTACCTTTAAAATCGTCGTCATGCTGTAGAATGAAAATTTTCAAAACTAGCTGTCCTGTGTGGACAGTGAGGTTCTTTATGAAACTGCATGATTGTAGCCAGAAAAAATCGCTTTAAGCCTCCAAAGCCTGCAAACGTAAATGTTGCTTAGGCCTAGTTTTGTATAGGCCTGGCCCAGGGGCGTCCACTCCATTGACAGGTAAAGGCAAATGACTCCTGGAAAAAGTTGGGGAAAGTAAAAGATTGAAAACTGGGGAGAATATTTTTGGTGGCAGATTTCCTAGAAACGCATAACACAGAATGCGACAATTCTGCGTACAACAGTTCAAAAACAAATTTTTGGCTTGCTTCGCTCGCAGATTATTTGTAGGGCTATTCCTACTTTTAAATTTGTTCCGCCGCCCTTGTTTGCTTTTACTATTTTAACTGCATACGGTTAGTTTGGTCAGTTGATTTAGAGGAAAATAGTTAAAATTGTTGTCACCAGATGTCATATTTTAATGCTAAAATGCACTAAGTTTGATTTCGGCTGGGGCTTTGCTCCAGACCCCGTCGGGAGAGCTCACAGCTTACCCCCAGACCCATAGTTGGATTTGAGGGGTTTTACTCTTAACACAAGAAAGAAGAGGAAAAGGAGAAAAGGGAGACGGGAGGGAAGGAAAAAACAAGAAGGAAAAGAAAAAGAGAAAGGTAGGAAAAGGGGGAAAGGCCCGAAAGGGAGAAAAAGGTCAACCCCTGAGCAAAATTTTTGGTTACGGCCTAGCCTAATTTTATAGTTTTGGTGCCATGCCACCCTTGTTTGCCCCTATATTGTTTGACTGCACTAAATTTGGTCAGTTAATTATATGGAAAATAATTAAAATTTGTTGCCACCAAATGTCATATTTTAAACGTTAAAATGCACCAAATTTGATTTCGGCTGGGGCTCTGCCCCAGACCCCGCTAGGGGAGCTCACAGCGCTCTCCAGAACACCTAGCTGGATTAAGGGGTTCTACTTCTAAAGGGAGGGAGAAGAGAAAAAGGAAAACGGAAGGGGAAAAAGAGAAGAGGAAAAAGAGAAAGAAAGGAGAAGGAAAATGGGAGAAAACGGAAAAGAGGCGGAAGGGTAGGGGAAAGGGAGGACATTCAAGTTGGGGGAGGTTGCATCCTGGTGCTGAAAGGGGATGGACGCCCCTGGCCTGGCCTAAAGTGCGTTCTGGATATTTTTAAAAATCTGTAGCCTAAGTTTACAGTAAAAGGCAAATTTTTCTGCGTTGTGATTGCCCAAGTAATCTCCGTAGTTCATAGGCCTACACGCTGTGTTGAAGCGTGTTTTTGATAGACTAATGTCATGTGTTTACGTCAAGTAGGCTTAATACAGATCAGATGAAACTTTTGATTATGAATGTAAAAAAATTTCTTTTACGTTTTTTTAATTTTTTTGGCACATTATTGACGTTGTTACCGTTTTTTCTCAAAACGTTTTTTTTTATTTTCTAAAAATGTGCACTGAAAATCTTACCAAGAACTTTGAAAAGCGAGCACTTTTAAAACCACAGAAGCGAACTGATATCGTAGTAATTGTAGTTTAATTAGTTAGTATAGTGCTATGGTGTTATGACCATTTGGTTGAATTGAAATTAAATAAAGTTCTCTCTGTCTACATTAAAGTTCTAAATATAATGCACTTACAGCATTAGGCCTTAAGCAGGAAGTTGAACAAACTATGGCCAACGTTTTTCATTTGTTTTAAACTTTTTTTTATTTCCGCCAGGTTTTTAACGTTTTAATTTTTTTGAAAACGTTTTTTTTTACATTTAGGCCTATGCTTTTGATAGCATCTTGTCCAGTCATTGGCGTTGTAGTCACTACTTCAAGTACATGTTTGTTATTAACAGGACATTGCCAGAATACTAATAAAATGTTCAAACTTTGGCTACGCATGTACTAAAATCTGTAAAGTAAAATTTAAACAGCACAAAGTCAAATATACTCTGGCCGTTAACGAAAATAAACGTCCAAAAGTAGTACTGTTGCAGTGTGAGCACTTTTTATTTGTAGTCGTGCTGTCAAGCAGTAATATTAAAAGTAGGCCTACTACAACACTTAGCTAGCGTTTATTTGTGTGTTGACTCGAGCCGGGCCGCCGCCGGAAAATTTTGGCGCCGCCGCTAGCCGAATTTTCGACGGCGCGCCGACTCAAGCCGGCTCGCCAGCCGGATTTTACTGCCGCCAGCCGAAAACGCGTCGGCGGCGTGGCTGAGGGGTCTACTTTCTTGTATGATTTGATATAAGATTACTATTAAGAAAGTAAGTAAGTAAGTAAGCGAGTGAGTGAATCTGTATAGTGTGCAATGTTGAGTTGGGTTGTATCGTGTTGACATTTCGAGTTCACACGGAGGCCTACGAGGTTTCTGGTGATGGCTGCTCTTACTCGAAAGTTGGAATGATCTGCCACCTGATCTTAGAGTGGCATTTGCTAAGTTCTAGCAGGAGCTCAAACTTTTTTGTTGTTCTTAAGTTTTCGTGTTTGGCCGATTGTAACATTGAACCTTGGGTACAATGTGTCTGTCATCTGTCATCTGTCGTCTCTTTGTAATGCATGTATTGTGGCTAAACCATATCGTAGTGGGTTGGCGATGGTACCATTGAATAGGGCGAAGACGAGTTCCTATACGCCGTCAAGTCAATAGTAACCATGTTTTTGTCTGCAGCCGTTTGGCGGCAATTTTGAATCTGAAGTTGCTGCCTGCAGCCAATCATCACGTGCGCTAAATTACCGTATTGTATCTTAGTGTTAATTGTAGCGTACAGTATAGCAGCATCACCATAGCCTGTAGGGGACAGTAGTCACTCTGGAAAATTGCTTTCCATGACCGGAAGTCGAACACTGGGCTTTTGGTACAAGTGGTACAGTCAGCCCACCCTAGTGGCAGCTGGTCTTCTTGTCTAATAATTGACACCATTTTTTCTCTGCAATTTTTTTCTGCAGACTACAGCTGTCTGCAAAGGTTTCCTTGGGGATTTTTAGGAGAGTTTCAGTAAGTTATGTTAACCTGAAATAGTGAGTATTATGACTGTTACGTGTTGTAGGCGCGCAGTCTGCTGTTGGCTTGTCGGTGGCGTCGGTGAAGCGAAGGAAACGGCGAGTTCCCGCAGTGCATGACATAACAGAACCTGAGCCCGACGATCTGCCACCGAGTTCTGATGACTATGCCGCCTTGTCTGCTGATATTTCGAGTTCTTCGTCGTCTGACGAAGATAGCAGTGAATCAGCATGTTGGCCGCAGGTGGGCAGGATGGAGATGCTATCGGACCAAGGCAGTGGCTTTGTAAGCTTCGTTGTTCCAAGTTCAGAGCCATTAGGTGGTGGTTCATCCATGGATTCAGAGGATGCTCCAACAGAGGTACAGCCAGTGTCGTTCACTATACAGTCGGGATGTTGCAACATTGATGGCGTTGACTCACAGAGCAGTGTAAATGATATGACAGATGCCACACAGCCAAGTGATGATGGCAGCCAGACCCTGGAGGCTGCCAGTCCTACAGTAGTAGATTCAGAGCAGAATTTTTTAGTCGTGGAGTGCGCTGTGAACTTGGATTTTTCCGGTAAACTTGTGCAGTCTCGGACCCTGGTTGTTGACGCGCCTGCATCTTCTCAGAGCTGGGTCCCTGTGTCCAGTTCAGTAACGTCACATCTGCACGATGTCTTTGTGATGACTCAGCAAGCCAGCGATAACGCTCTTTCGAGCGTTTCGTCAACCGAAGCGAAGTGTGTGCTTTGCTCTCAGCATGGCGAATTCAACACAGAGGCTGACCAATTTGCTACCATCTCAGATGTTAAAAGCAGTCAGGATACTGTCGAGCAGTGTACGCAAAGGGACAGTTTTTCAGCAGTCTGTTCGCCTGACAGATTTGATGAAGTAATAGATGAGCGTATTGAATGTGAAATTAGTAATGCTGCCAAGGATTCCCGACAGTCCGGCATTGAGAGTCTTCATGCTGTCGGCATTGAGAATGTTCTTGTTGACGAAGTCATTCAAGCAACAAATGAAACAGATGTGAAGGAAGAGGACTTCGTGCCAACGGATGATCATAACCTGCTGGACAATGAGCAGCTATCTACTGCGTCTGTCGGTTGCTACGGTGGCTGTAAAACACAAGATGATATTGATTTTCATTCGCCCGTTTTACGTCCGAGAAGTCGCAGCATTAGCCAGTGTCAAAGTGGTTCTGTGCAGTTAACTTCTTATGAGAGAGCTACAAGCTTGTCATTATCACAGTTGCATCTGCAGTCACGTGACGGTGATAGTGACGCTTACAGCTCATTGCTTGAGAATCAGCAGGAAAGTAGAATCAATCATAGCAACTTCATAACACTGACAGATTTGCCAAGATTGTGGCCAGTTTCCACTGAAGCTCTTCCACCCGTGCAGAAACCACTGGAAAGTACACCATGGCAGCGACAGAATCGCAGTGGCAACACCGACCTAGATCAAACAGGTAATGTTCCTCTGAATCCAGTGACAACAGGATCGTCAGCCAGTTATGAGAATGTACATGGCATAGATGTGGTGGTATTTTCTGGGGCTTCAGAACCTGGATGTGAAGTCTGTGCTAGTCCAGATTGCAGTCAGTGTGAAACTTGCACGCCAAGTTCTGCAGAACATCTTCCCGTGGAGTCTTGTCCAGATCAGAAGATACAACCGTATACCACTGTGCTGCAGGAGGATAATAATAGCGAGCAGTTGAGTTTACCAGGTAGTGCCAGTCATAGCTATACAGCAGGTGTTAATCCTGCTTTTTGTGGCTTGGATCTAAAGTCTGAGTTTGAAATGGAGGAGAATAGCACAGCTCCTGGATGGCAGTCACACGATCAGTTGACGCAGGAAGCAAGTGCACATCATTGCAATTCAGACATTATCAACAGAGATCAAGAAAGTTACAAAGCAGAGTTGCCATCAGATGGAAAGGTAACAGAGGATAGTTCGCTAGCTGCTTCAATAGCTGATGCAGCAGGCACACGCTGTGACAGGATACAGACAAAGGTTGAAGAAACAAGTCCTACGAAGATGCGACAAGGTGAAGTGGTGAAAAGTGGTGAACAGGAGGTAATTCCAGCTGGAAACTTTTCTGCATCAGAATTTTTACCACAAACGCAAGTTGCAGACCACTACCAAGAAGATCTGAAACCCATTACATTGAGTCAGTGTGAAGAATTTGCAGTTGAATTTCAAGTTGGAGGCCTTTCCGATGGTAGCACGACTGATGATGAGTTGTTAAAATTTTCTCAGTCTGATAATACTGCCTGCGATGGACATGGAACAAGTATGGTCATTCTTTCGACTGTATATGAAAGAATTCATTCCAATGTATTTACTGACACCTTGGATGCTGATAGCTTTATGACGCTGAGTGGGGATGGCGACATGACGCAGCAGCTGAATCCGCAAACATCTGGCATAGCAGAAAGCTGTCAATGCTCTGTGAGATTAGATAAAGTACAGCAGGATCAGCTTACAAGTGCAGTTAATGATCCACTTCTTGCCGTTGTGGGTCGTGCAGACGGTCTGCTGAGTGGTGACAGTCAAGAAGACCTGGGCGGAACTGATGTGGATGTGTTGGTTGTGGCTAATAATGTTGATGATGGCACGATGGCAATTGCTGCCATAGCTGGAGATATAGCAGTTTCTGCTGTAGCTGACACAACCGTAGCTCCTGTTAGCGAAAAGGCAGATTTGGGGTCAAACAGTCACATATTTGATGAAGCACAAGTGAAACGTGCAAATTCGTGGCAGACTCCTAGAAATGACAGTGATTTGGCAGTAGTCAGGATACAAGTGGATAATGGTGCTAATGCTGAGTATGCTGGCTGTATTGCGCTAAGTGTTGTTGTCTTGGGTGAGTCGGTTGTTGCCGAAACTCTCATTGCACCTGAGCCACAAACGGCGGTTGAATTGACAAGTGGCTCAGAAGTCGACCGTTTCAGTGGCACTGATGTTGTTGCTAACTCTGAGGCAGAAGAGCAGGTGCTTCCAATTGATGATCAGCCGATTGACACCATCTCGGCTGTTGTAATGACTGACACTTGTGATGTTGATCGAGTTGCTGTGAACGTGACTGAAAAGACAACTGCATTACTGAATGCTTCTGCTGATGCTTCCTCTATTTACCATGCGGTGTTAGAGGGAAAAACTCATGACATTGAGTCAGCGGTTACAGTGTCTGCTAGTGATGCATCTGACCAAGTAGCAAGGAGTTTATCAGCTGATGGATCAACAGAAATTAAAGGCTACAGGAGTGCAGATGGGCTGAACGCTGCGAGCTCTGATGTCAGTTTTATTGACACCAACACTGTATTGCTTAAACAACCAAACAGTGATGTCGGTCATGTCGGTATGTCGTCCAATACTGACAGATGTCTGTTAGACTGTGTGTCTGGCTTGAGCTTGCTGAAGTCAGAGGAAGGCGCAGATATTATGAGCTCAAGCAGTGAGAAATCTACTGTAGATGGTGTCGGTGATAGTGGAGAAGAACAAGGCGAGCATTTGTCAGCGATAATCTCTGGTGTCAGAGCCTCTGCTGAACGTAGTGCTACTGGCGGTATTTATGTCAGCAGCATATGCAGGAAGGAGGCTGCAGAATCTACTGTTATAGCAGGTAATGTCACCAGCACCGTTACTGTGGCTGAGAGCAGGCTGTCTACAGTGGATGACGCGGTTAATGATGAAAACTGGCACTCCAGCATTTCTCAGCATGTGCAAGAAGGAAATGGCAATGTGGTCGTTCCAAAGCAGGCTGAAATTACGGAACTGCCATGTAGACCAGAAAGTGTGGAAGATACTCATAGAGTTACAGTAACTAGCGAGGCACATGATTATTCAGCCTTTGAAGGAAGTGCATGCGATGAGAACACTGATTGCACAGATATCGATAATGATACCGAGAAGATGACTGTTGCTGAGAATAGTCAGAAATGTTTAGGCAAGAAACACAAAGACACATCAGTTTCGTTCATTTTGTCGTTGCCAGAAAAACATCTTGGTGTAGATCCTGAGAGTCAAAATGTTGTTGCTGGTGACCAGGTAGCAACGGATGCCTGCAGTTGTAAAGTTGTTGAGAAGAGCTCAAACATCGCCACTGAAGAAGTGAATGAACTGAGACGGAAACCTTTTCACCTGGATGATACTGCCATCATTCACGAAGCTGGTGCAGTGCAGTGTGCAAGCAAGGAAACTTTAAGTGTTGCGATTAATGCTTCAAATGGAATTGAGTTTGTGAGTGATGACTTTGAAGCGTGTAGTGCATTTCAAGGACGTAACGCAGTGCCTGACAGCTGTAGTGCAGTTTATTCACCAGCAGACATAACATCAGAGGTGCAAATAGTTTCACAGCCAGCAACATTGTCGCATGAGAGTTGTGAATTATCTTTGTCTGCTTTAGAGTTTGCTAATGTTTTGCACAGAAGATATGACGATGAAGCGTTCTTTGAGGGTGATGAAGCAGGTTCTGTTGATCTGAACTCTGTTGCTAATTGTCAGTGCATTGCTGCACTGGACAGAAATGACTGCAAGATTATTGATGAAGTAGCTATGATGGATAATTCTGAGAGTTGGAGAAGGAATGTAACAGCAGGTAGAACAGCTGTGTCAGAGTCGTGTGCTAGTCTGCAAGCTGCCATTACTTGCACTGACAGCAGAAGCTTTGTTTCTGGCACTGCTGATACAGCAGTCATACCAGACTCAGCAAAGAACACCTTTGACATTACAGCAGATGCAGGGCATTGTACTGCACCAGATGACAAAGTGACTGGTGTTGGCCAACAGCTGCAGTCGTTTAGAGATGTTGAACTTTGCCAACTCACTCCGGTTGTGGTATTTTCTGCTGTAGCAGATTTTGCTGATATTGGATGTAGTATACGTGAGACACCACTACTCAGTGTTGTAGAAGCATCTGTGCATCTTTCAAGGGCTGATGAGACGATCCAGACTTATCAGCTGCCTGCCAGCACATGCTTAGACAGTGGCATTAGTTCTCAGTGGCTAGAAATTGTGACATCTGCAGGTAATTGTCAGGTTGACGAGTCTGAATTGTCTGCAGCATTTTTCTGTTATCAGCCAGCACTGTTGTCGCCGGCAGAGCACCAAACTACAGTACTGGTTAGTGCGCCATTACAGACTGAAATTCAGCTTTTTGAAAATACAAATTCTCTCTTGGAACAGCTGCTAAATGTCACTTGCTGTGATGACATTGTGGTGACTAATCAGCAGCCATTTTGTGATGAAAATGGCCGTTTTTGTCAAGAGATTCCTAAAATTCTATCACAGCTAGAGGACAGAGAAGTGAACAGTGATTCAGAACAAATGGCGGGACAGACATGTGACTGTATGACTGTAGATCACGTGAACAGAACTGCAACATTTGGAACTGCTACAGAAGCAGTCTCTTCCAGCAGCGCAATACTACAGGCGGGCCAGGCAGATCAGATTAACGAAACAGCTCATTCAGTGATGGATGAAGAAAGTAGTGGTGGATTAACCACTGTGCTTCAAAATCAGGACGGAAACAAAGCATGTGACGAAATTACCAAGGAAAACAGTATAGTACAGGAATGGCCATTAATGCTGCAGTCATCAGCAATCACGGGGCCATCAGAGCAGGAGACAATGTCTGTTGAATTTACCAATACTAAACCCTGCCTCTGTGATACTGCATTGCTATATATTCCTGAAGACACTGTAACAAGTATGTCTGAAAGCAACGCCAAACAGCATTGTGGGTTAGAAGAAACCACTGATGATGTACAGCTAAGACAAGTGAATGGCGTTAGACATACCATTGTACAGGCTGCAGTTGACACAGAGATGGTAACAGATAATCAAAGCAGTTGTGTCGAGCATGCTCTCCGAGGACCAACGGTGTCACCTGATGCGTCAGACAACGACAAAGGTGTTTCTTATCTGCAGCAACTGGTAAACATTATAGCTACACCAGCTCTTGACACATTCGAAGGAATTCTGTCTACTGATGTGACAGTGAAAGATCAGCAAATTGTTGATGGGCATATCATCAGCAGAATGATGGACGAAACTGTTGCCGTTATAAGATCACAGCTCGATTTGCCAGAGAACAATGCTGAGTGTAACATTGATGGTCAGCGTGTAATCATAATAGAGGGTGATGATGAAGGCGTTCTACTCACAGCCAGAAACAGCCTTGAACACAACTTACCAGCAGAAGTAAGTTGCAGCGTGCAAGTTCTGAATGCAGACAAGTACAGTTTACGAACCAGCACTTCCTCATCTGATCAAGCTGACACCACTACTGCGTCATCTCATCACATCAATGACGCTTCACTTGTGCCTGAAGGAAACAATATTAGTGTTGTGTCTGCTGTTGATCTTGGTGCTGTCCAGGCTGATGCTAGTAAAAAAAATAGAGACTCAGCATTCTCAGAAGGTGTCACTGACGTAAGGTTCTACCAGCCGTCTGATCTTCCTGAAATTCTGAATGGTGGATCCTCTGTAGTGGTGGATGGTACTGGAGAGGTGGACGGAATTGCAGATGACTTGATGGCTCAAGTGCCATCATTGCAGCATGGTGTAACAGTGACTTGGCAACAGTGCTGTTCTGAATTGCTGCACCTAGCTAATTGGCAGGATGAGGATACTGGAATCCCAACAGATCAAATGCATTTGCACAGCAGAGGCTGTAGTGCAGACACAGCAGACAGAGAAGTGTCAGGTATATTTGAAGACAACAATGAGAATAGTGGAGCCGCTGATGCTTGCAGAGTTTCAGTTAATAATGAAAGAACTGTTTTGTCTGATCCTTTATTAGGAGGCGATTGCTACCCTACCGTGAATGATTCTCTCCAGAATGTGATTAACAACTGTGCTGAACGTTTAGCCACTGCTACCGATACGTTCAGATCAGCTTCCTATGATTCAGCAAATGTGAATGCTGCTGAAGAAACTCCGAAGATCAAAGGCACTGGCCACAGTGAGCTAAGAAATGTAGCGTTCGCAGGCTTGACTGTGTGCAATATGTCGGAAACTGGTATGGCCAGTCTTGGTACTGATGATCATGGTACAATGTATGGAAGTACATCGGATTGGGATGAAAGTCTGAATCCGCCTGCAAGCAGTGCAGAAACGCCAGCTAATGTTGATGTGCGAGTGTTTGCTGATTGTGAGCAGATGGCAGCGAATAATCAGGAAATCCCAGTTTTAAATGTCGAGTCTACTTATACTAGCCATGATCAGCTCATCACAGCACACCAGCTAGATGACAGCGAGTACTGCTCTGAACGAACATCTAGCCAAAGACAGCCACAACTCGCAATCTCCCATCCATCACGGACTGAAAGTGTAAGATCAGATAGCATGCAGAAATCCTCAGACGCTGCAGGACTTTCTCACCCAACCAGGCGGGCTTTACAGTCTGCAGCGTACGCCGACAGCTTGGCAGTTCAAGTAAAATCTGTTGACGGCAAAGTACAACGTACAAGAAGTTCTAACGTTAAAAAGACAAAGCTAACCGACACGGAGGTGCTGGGGATTGACGTAGAGCCAGAAAAGCAGCACGACGTTGTGGAGTCACCATCACTGCAGTATCCCCGTGTTGAAATTATCACGAGCGGCCACTCCGCGATGGGTTTGGGTCAGCGCACTGACTTCGAGTATCATTCGATCGGTCTGCAGCCGGTCGGCACTCAGCAACCGAAGTTTACGCCAGGTCCCGAGCAGGTGCTGCGTGATGATGTAGCCGAACCGTATCCAGCGAGTTTCTGCCACAGTGCTCTCGACATAGAGATTAGACCTCAACATGTACAGAAGACGTGGGAACCTATTAGATGTGATGCAGAGATAGACGCACATCCATATGATGCCACGTACGTCACTGGTACTGCAGCTGAGCAAAGTCAAGATGGACTTGCAGCGTACGGTGTGTATGATAAAACCAACACTGATTTCTGCTCACAGGCAAAGGACAGTGTTGTTGTAGTCACCGAGCAAATCCGCAATGAAGATCCTTTGAGAGGTGAGGGTGAGACTACTGACAGGGAACCTGTAGGACAACAGACAACAGTAGGCGCAGGATCGTCAGTGTTTAGTGACAGTCTTGTTGACATGCTACAAGGCTTATCGAATGGAATGGTTGACTGTGTCACTGTAAACCATGACGCACCCGGTTCACGCATTGCCCGTCAGTTCCCTTCTTCGTGGCGTCTAGCTGGTAGGTCTCAGATTTACAACGTTGGACTTGATCTGTTTCGATCAAAGTCAGTGGAACGTGTCGAATCTGCCGATGTTCAGTCAGACGGTCGACGTGTTCGCTCACATTCTGACCTGAGCTTCATATCAGCTCGTAGAAATTGCTACCGCCGTAGTCAGAAAAGACGCCCGGCAGAACCGACGTCGGCCAACTCCAGCTTGTCAAAAAGCGACCAGGAACTGCTCGGTAGCACCAGTGCGCTGTTCGAAGACCTTCTGCCGAACTTCAAAGATCTTCCGGATCGTTCGTCCTTGGATGGTAGTGATTCGGAGACTGATGAGCGAAGCAGGTTGATCGGCGGTGAATCTGAGCGGTTTGAGGAGAACTTTCTTCTGCCACCACAGTACTGTGACTTGCCGTCTGTGTCAGGAAGTGATGCAGACAGCATGAGAACTGTTCATTCTGGTGGTGATCCAGCAGTAAGAATTGCTGGTAAAATCCAGTGTAATAATGTTGGCATGCAGAACGATCTGTCTGTTCTGCCAGTTAGTCGGAGAACATTCGAAACTTATCCATGTCAGCGGACAACGGTTGATAAATGCCGAAATCACGGAAATACGCCGAATCGTGCAACAAATGAAAATGCGATGGACAGGACTCAGTCTATGGACAGTATAACATACGTGTTTGTTGGTCACGGGGCCAGCAGTCTAGAAGCGGTTGGAGATAGACGCCCTGGTATGGTGCGGTTCTCGTCAGAGCCGTCGTCATGTCTTTGTGAAGACGCTGGACTCTTCAGGCCAGTAGACCCACATACCTGCGGTGTGCTGACCGAGTCGTCGTCCGACAGTTGTCTGTTGTCTGTGGACGCCGACTGTCAAACTCTACCCGACCGATCTCTCTCATGTGCTGGTCTGCATGATGATCAGAACGCTAACCGCGACGGCTTTCCTGGTGGGTTTACTTCAGAGGTATGGACCGGATATCGGCAGTTGCCCTGTACCGCTCTGTACCAGTCGGATTTCGAACACGCTGACGCCGGTGCATGGATGCCGGACAGTGTACGACGGTCAAAGGAGAAGGCCTCGTTAGCAACTTCAGTTTATAGTGAGAGTGCAGTTGAAACCAGCGATTCTTTCGATGGAACTCACGCCAAACAGCCTTTATCAACATTTTCCTCAGTCAGAAAAAGTCCAGCAGAAACCCAAACAAGTGAAAATCATCGACAGCTTCTAAACAACGCTGGAGTTATAAACTCTTTGACTTCTCGCACTGATGGACCGTGCAAACATTTTGTTTATGGTGACAGATTGGAAACTGCTGCCTCACTTGGGAGCAGTCAGATGGTGCAGTTAGATAGAGTGGATCTTTCAGTAAGTACAGCTGCTCAGTATAATATGACTGATACACATCTAAGTAAAGAGCAGTCGATCGTTGGTGCCTGTGGGCGGATGCCACAGATATGTGATGATATTGACAGTCGTCGAAGCATAACAATCAGTCATACTGTTGAGAACTGGTTACGTGATGACATACCAGCAAGAACTGCTAGCACTCATTCTTTGCCGTACATGATGCAGCAACGGGATGGACACATGTCGCGATCGTCATCCACTGGCCGAACCATCGAAACCCAGACCTATCCACAGATGCGCGTCATTGAAACGCAGACTGCAAGTGATCGAAAGACATGCGGAACGCAGACGTTGTATTCCAGCGACGTGGAGAGTGGAGATCAGATCACTGCATGGATGAGTATTCCACTGACCGCTTCCAGCCTAACGTCGAACCAAGAACTGGATACGTCAGCAGTGGAGGGTACAAGAATTGAACTGTTACCGCTTTCGACTTGTGCTAACGTGCCTGTTACAACAGTTGGTGTTGAGCCTGTTTCGCCTCCTGCAGTTGTTGGCAGTTTACAATTGAGTTTCACTGCTGGCGAATCTCCAGTAACAGCTATGGATGATTCTGCGTCTCGCCAGCAGCCATCAATTACAGTTTCGACTGACAGTGACGTGGCTGATGAGTGCAGTGGTCGCCCGTGTGAGAGGTACTCAGACGCAACTCTTAGGACTAATCGTCACACGTTGTCACAGTTTGCTGGTCCGTTGCACCAGATTGACACCCAAACAGCTCGAGCAGCTAGCGCACCAAGCCTGCATCTACCGATGTCATGGGAACGTTTTCCGTCACATGGCAGTGATTTGGAGGTGGGATGTCAGAGACCAGTTTATACCATCTACAATGATAGCACTTCGGTCGATAACGCTTTCTTCGCATCCACCAACCTGACTTCCGATATCCGCACCACACAAGCAGCGTTTAACAGTGCAAGATTGTTGGTAGTGAATACGACAGATAGAAATCTGCAGCGTTCTGCCACACCACCTGGTGGATCAGCTGAGCTTTTGTTGTCGAGTCGTCACGATCATACCACTCATTTTCCGAGAGTAGCTCATAGTGAAAGTAGCCAGTCAGATTCCAGTACTGCATCCAGTACGTTGCCACCTTCGTCCGGCAGTGAGCATGAAGCAATCATATCCCAGGATTCCATGCGTAGACGAACACCAGAAGAAGGAGAGGAAAGCTATAAGGCAGTGGCCGATAAAATCCTGGAGAAGTACAAAATGAAAAGGACTGGGGCGGTCGAACGTGAAGATGAGAGAAGAAGTCCTCATCTACGGTATGATAACCACGCACATCTGCCACAATGTGCTCGGCATTCACATCAGGAGTCTTCGTCATACAGCCAGGAGGCGAATGATTCTGGCATTGTCGACAGTCGGCATCATTTGTCTCCGCTAACACGGACTCTGCTAGGCTGCAGCAGTATGAACTGCGACAAGTCGACCAGCAGAGGAACCGGTGGATGGTATGACGAACTGGACAGACTTCGCAGGGAACGCCGGCAGATCCTGGACATGCTCACTCGTGAAGTTATACCGTCCCGAATCCAGGTTCAATTAACCGAAGCTCATCTGAACTATTTGATAGGCCAGACGGACTCGTTGCTGCAGCTTGCTGAATCTAATGATGGTGATTCGGCGGCAGTGACGCGCGACGTGCTGGAGGCAGACTTCCATGCTTTCTGCCGTGCGAGGCTTGAGGCTTTACAGAGACACACCGAGGCACAGATTCAGCGGATGGAACGACTTGGAAACGAGACTCCTCGAGTAGCAGCTGGAAGTTCGAACTTTTACGGACAGAGCGATGCGGTGGCAGACGTCAGGGAGAACATGACGTCAGAACGTCGTTCTACAGCAGAACAACCTGTCTGCCACCTGTGCTCGTGCACTTGCTCTCCGAGTGAGCGAGAACAGTTTCTGCTGGGGATACGTCGAGAGATAGTGTCAGCGACAGCGTCTCAACCCGTGCCAGCAATCCACTCCAGCACTGGCAGGTTGCACACCGGCAGTCTGCGACATGTCCGGCCTCACAGAGGACACTCATTCGCACACTCATCGTATCCAAATCTTGGTCCAAACGACCAGCCTGAATGGTGTCGGTCTTCGTTGCCTGTCACTCCTGCCTCATCTCTACAGCATCTGGACCCTCGTAGTCGCCGGCGGTACAACATTTTTGCGTCATCGTCGTCCTCAGTCGATGGGGAGATAGACACGCTGCTGGCGGAGTGTAGGGAAGCTCGTCAACGTGCCCGCGTCGAGATCGGACGAGCTTTGGACGCAATACAGCGGACGTCGCCGTCTTGCTCAAGTTTATCACTCAGTTCACGCCGGTATTTTGCTACTTTGACGTAATGAGACATATACACTGTGTCCCAAAAAAACATCCCCGACATTTTTGGCTGTAACTTAAAAACCAATTGTCAGATTTTGGTAATTTTTGGAACGAATATATTTTTGACACAACCTGACATCAAATGACCCTTTCGTTTCCCACCTCACCCAATGTATGCTTTTGCACTACTTAGGGAAAGCAGATCAAGCGAAATATGTGTTGAAATAAACAGAAAACCTGAAAAAATATCCCCGACATTATTGATCGTAACTTAAAAAAAGATTAACAGATTTTAATAATTTTTGGCAGAAAAATTTTCGACACAACTGGCTATTAAATGAGTGTTTTAGTTTCCATCTCGTCCAACGTCTGCTTTTGCACTACCTGGGGAAAGGAGACCAAGCATAATACGTGTTAAAATGAATGAAAAAACGTTCATAAATTCCGTCTGTCCTAATCTGTGGGCCCCAACAGTCGGTCTATTACAAGGTTTGACTGTCATGCAGCAGCATGTCTGCCAGATAAAGTTTAGGAATGTTTGTGAAGTCAAGAAACGACCAGTACAGTCTGGATTGGTCTGGAGCAGAACATTATCGATACTGCTCTCAATGAATGGAGAAAGTGTCACTTTGCCTGTGTTCGCATAGTGGGCTACCACTTCAAGCAATTTTACTACAGTCAGTTGAAAAATGTACAATTGGATGAATTGTCAGCCAAAGTGTCAGAAATGTTAACAAAATGTGTTTTTACGCATTATGTTAATTAAGCAATCATATTGCATTGGATAAAAAAGTGATATTTCGCTGGTTGGGTTTTCCCCAGGTAGTGCAGAAACAAACGTTGGGTGAGGTGGGAAACTGAATG
>Ga0209367_1001734_pt1 | contig 27561 bp, 11 predicted proteins | sample WorMetLIZISLAND2_FD_187412 | JGI IMG/M metagenome (GOLD analysis project Ga0209367, IMG submission 187412) | Marine gutless worms symbiont microbial communities from Max Planck institute for Marine Microbiology, Germany - Olavius geniculatus... ...
TCACCTACCTGGGAAGTGTAATATCTAGCGATGGAGATGTTGAAGCAGATATCAACACTCGACTGGCAAAAGCAGCAGCAGTCTTCCGACGACTTGACAACGTGTGGCGATCCAGCACGCTTAGCCTCAAGATTAAACTCGACCTCTACACCTCCCTCATTGTCTCTACAGCCATATACGCCAGCGAGACTTGGAAGAGTACAGCTAGAATATGTCAGCAGCTGGACGTCTTTCACCAGTGCAACTTATGGAAGATTCTGGGCATTACATGGAAGGACCACGTGACTAACATGGAGGTGCTAAGCCGGACTGGGCAGTGAAGATTACAGGACATTGTAGTAGAGAGATGACTTCGGATGGCAGGCCATATCATCAGGATGCCACCTGGACAACCAGCCAATCACGCCACATCATGGACCCCTCGCGGTAGTGACAGACGACGAGGTCGTCTAACGAAGACTTGGCAGTCTACATTTAGAGAAGACCTGGTGGACCGAGGATTCGATTGGAACAGCATCCGGGCTGTGGCTGCAAATAGAAGCAGATGGCGAACTCTTGCTGCCCATTGTCCTGTCAAGGACCGGAGGATCTAAGTGCTAAGTAAGTAAGTAAGTACTAGTATAGTAGTTGTTCCCACTGTGCAGTGTCTGTTTATGCTACTATTACTACTATTACTAGACACTGAAGGTTCTTCATAGTAGTAGTGGTAGTGGTTGTTGTTGTTGCTGCTGCTGTGCAGTGTCTGTTCATGCTGCTACTTCTACTGATCGCTAAAGGTTGGACAATCACGTTGGAGAAGCTCGATGCATTCTCCAAGCTGTTTCTGTTCACTGTCTGGGCAGCTTACAGCGCCGCCAGTATTGCACTCTTTTTGTGGAATCAGGTATATGTTGTAGTAGTATTAGTAGTAGTAGTAGTAGTTTCTGTTTGCTGTCTGGGCAGTTTACAGCACCGCCATCATAGCTTTCATTCTGTGGAATCAAGTACATGCAGGTTTAATGAACCCTTTTAAAACTAGAAATACGTTCTGTGGAACGAGGTATCTGTCCCATTGTCAGCATTGATGCCATTGGATAGCTCGGGCTCGAAAATAGGGGTGCAGGTGAAAATGGTATGCAATTATTTTTTTTCGAGGGCCGAGTTATAGTCAATTTTTGTCCCAAAATTCGTTGCCATGGCAACAAGGGCCGTCAAGGGAGAAATTCAAATGACACCGTCGGATAACGTGGGCCCGAAAATAGGGGAGTAGGTGAAAACAGCTAGCAATTATCTTTTACGGGGGCCGAGTTGTAGTCAATTTTGTCCCAAAATTTGTTGCCATGGCAACAGAAGTCAGCAGGAGAGAAATTTAAATGACACCATCGGATAGCCCGGGCCCAAAAATAGGGGGTAGATGCAAACAGCATGCAATTATCTTATACGGGGACCGAGTTATACCGCTTTGAAATCTCCATTGGCTGTAATGCAAAATATTGAGTGGTTGCTATGGCAACAGGGGTCGTTTGGGGGTGAATTTAAATGATACCTTTAGATTGCTTGACCCCAAACATAAGGGGTAGGTAAATGCACGGGGATCGAGTTATATCGTTTTGAAGTCCCCATAGGCCGTAATGCGAAATTTCTTAAAAATTAGGATAAAATAGGGGAAGGAGTTATCCAATTTTTATCCCAAACAAACTCGATCTTACTTTTTGGGCCTCGAATCACTGTGCAAAATTTCATCAAGATTGAATCAAAATTGTGGCCGTAGGAGAGTTTACAGACAGACTGACAGAATGACATATGTAATTTTATAATCTGTCCCATGCTATGCTATAGCAATGGAACAGATATAAAGCCCAGCCAGCCTGGTCAGTTTTATTATTTTATAACGTTATATGGAGTATTTAAAAGAAACATTTTGCAGCATTAATGCAAACAGCATAATACCCGGCTCAGCTGGATATACCCCTGTGGGGTCTAATTCTGTGGAAGCCCTGACAAATAATTATGTTTATTAGTTTCTCATTTGCTTCTGTGATTAAGCTTATATGATACGGTAGTCATAATCTCTACTACAACTACTGGTACAACTACTAGTACATCTACTACAACTGATGCGGTATAGGTGGAGATAGATCAGATCTCAGACATTGATGAATGGCTCACGTGGCCCGGGCGACTGATACTGCTTTTTCGGCTAATCATCATGCTCTGGTTTCTTGTGGAGCTAAAAACAACTTTTCTTCGAGAAACATCGCAGAAGAAGACGCAGTTCTATCTGCACTTTGGAGCCGGGTTCCTGGTTTGGTTCGTTTACCTGCCACTGGTTGCCTTCATATGTGCCTGGCTGTCGGCTCTCAACCGATACAAGACCATCATGTGTGAGTTGCAGTAGTTGCATTTGTACTTTTAACAAACAAGTAGTGGCAGGAGTACTAGTGAGTGAGTGGAATATGCACTTTAGAAATATGCATATTTCTAAAGTGCTGTAATGCCACAGCTGAGAGGAGCTAACAGTCAGAGATTACAGCAGACACTGTCAAACGTCCTCGTCTCTCCAGGAAATTGATTTCAAAAAGTGCATGCTAATAGTCCTGAAACAAATTATCTAGGTCCACCAGAATTGTGCGTAGGCCATAGACCTTGCAGTACTTTTCCCCATTCACGATCTTGGATCATTCGGCTGGTTTATTGATTTTTTTAGCCTTGTCACAGTTGTCAGCCCATTTTGTGTTGAAAATCCAGACCCAGCCTGGCTGCCCAGGTTGTTTTGATGACTTGGCATTGCCATTTTTCAGTGTTTGGTGTCAAGAATTTTGCAGCTGACTATTGGCTTATGGAATGAATTGATATCACATGAAATACAAGCCCAGCCTATCCGTCCACATATCAGAGCAATTTAAGCCAGTAGTGTTAAGCTGTGGCATCTTGTCTTTTGCAGCTGCCTAATTAGGTCAGTAGATCATGTCTGTACTCTGTAAGTTATGCATTTGTGGAGGTTTTTTATGTTTTAAAAATCTAAAAAACAGGAGCTTTTTTCAAACAACTTTTCTATTTCTGTTGGCTCACTGATGCCTAAGTTTTGAGTGACACATTTGTGCATAATGTGTCAAGCAAACAGTGTAGCTTTTTAAGGTTTCTGAGTTCTATGACATTTTGATTATGTCAGCCTCTATAATATACATGGTGTGTTTTTTTTCATAATTTATACAAATTATGAGCAATTTACATGAAATTTTTACCAGTTGTAGCTGAAGGAATAATAATTTGAAATATTTGAAGAAAATATGGCAGTTGATTAAATATTCTTTGCTAGTCATGATGTAACAGTGACGTCATAATGTGTCACAGGCACAAACTTGCTTGTCTGCTGTCTATTGCTACCCTGCTACGATGGTGAACTAAATCTGGTTCGCTAATGAAAAATGCTTATCGTGTCAGCACTGAGCAACATGGAAACATGAAATCGGGCATCTTGTGATCCAAAAACTCAACATCTCGCAAGCTCGGTGTGATAGTGCAATGTTTTGCTTGAACATGTAAAAGACCAATTATCCCCACAGACACATAAATTTGATCGCTTTGCACGTTTTTGTGGCTGCAACTGTAAAACTTCAAATATTTGACACCAACGAACCAGATGATTATTATTGAATATCATGTCTGTGGTTGACAGGTGTCACGTATTCGGCAGACTTCTTATCTCTGTGTGTTCTGGTGCATCTGTTGTGGCCAACGCGCAGTTACTTTTACTTCAATCTTGACCGACTGGACAGAGTTCACCTCGATGACCTTTCATACACAGGTTCCCCATTTCTCTGTATCTCTGTCTCTCTATTTAACCTCCTGTCTGTGAGTTTGCTTTTGTCTATCTCAAAGTGTTCCTGTAGAGAGTTTAACGCTTGTGCAGTTTGAGCTTCTGTCAGCATGTGAAAACTTGGCACTTCTGCAGATAATCAGTCATACTTACTGGAATATCAGTATTTAACCTCTCAGTCCACTTTAATTTAGAAATACAGTACAGGGTTTGTACAGATCCTGGAAAATTGTGAAGTTAAAATGTTGTTAGTTTTATGTTTGGAAAGTCCCGGAAAAAACATAGGTTTTGAAAACCCTGGAAAAGTCATGGAATTCTAAAGTAGTGATCTTGGAAAACTTTCTGAGATTTTCTGCATTTGCAAAATGCGGAGAATAAGGCCGTAATTAACTGATTTTTTGTTTTCATTTACACTTGTGAAGGTGAATGCAATGGTAAAGGTTCGGTCCGGTACCGGAGTTGGCCTCAGCCACACAGGCCAGTACTAGATTTACCTCAACCGGAGGGATAGATGGCTGAGTTGACTGTGGTGTTTGGCTATATACTGACATGGTTAAACTCGCCTCAGTCACCCATCCAGGTAGTAACCACTTGACAGCAACACAACTGGAAGTTGAGCTCACAATCACAATTGGTTGTAAGTTCGATGCTTTAACTAAACCACTGTAGCATGATGATGTGTCAGTAGTTATAGCAGCAGTAGTAATTGTTGTAGTGGTCGTGTAGTCGTAGTAATAGTAGTAGCTCAAGCTCACCGTAGTAGCTGGTAGTGGTGGCAGCTGGTGTGTGCACTATGCAGGGATGTCATTGATGGCGAGTGACGTGGATGCATCTGATGGCTCCGATGATGTCGTCTATGAAGCCAACTCCAGTTCTACAAGAACTACGTCTAGAACTGTGATTGACGCCGGCAGACCAACTGTCAGTCAACAAAACGGACGATGACAGCCTGTATTTAAATTGTGCAATTTGTGTATTAATAAACCCATTTTGTGCAGCATTAAATCATGACTAGTAGCCTGTATCTTTAAAATTTTACACTGTTTTTCACAAAGATGTGACAGATTGTCAAAAAATGACAGATTTTATCCACACATTTTTTTTTTTCAAACACAAATTATGTGTCACAACCCACTTTGGATAAGTTTTCTTTCCCAGACCTCGCTGGAGAGCATAAAGCAGTGCAGGCATGAGACGTCACGAATGTTATTCACTTTATGCATGTGAATATTACTGGGGGGTCGAATGAATAACAGTCATGTTTGTTGCTCACTGTCGGCATTCTATTTCTGGTGAACATCTGCTGGACATCTTTAGATGAATATTACAGAACATTCCAGGTTGTACAACAATAACGGAGAATAATGTTATTTACTCAACATTGTATTGTGAATATCTGCACTGATTATTTATGGTGAATATGTAGTGATTATCTATGCATCAATATTACGGAATATTGCAGCTTGTATAGTAATGACAATGAATAATATTCATTCACTGCAGTAAACATCTGCAGTATTCCTGGTTGCATACCGTAATAATAATAACAGGATTGTTAGTCATTCACTTTCAGCATGTATAGCCCCTGAATCTCTAAACCTTTGAGGACAGGTATCCTATATTGCCCTCCTTACCGTTTTCTAGTTTTTTCCCTTCCCATTGGCCCTCCCATGAATTTATGGCACAGGATGGTCTGGTAGTTCAGTAAACTATTCTATTGAGGACTAGTCAAAGCTTCAGCTGTCATTGATGTTGGATCATTCTGCACCAGTGCATTTGCAAGCAAGCTTGTGAGGCTGAATTGTGTGTGAAAATGTTATGTTTTTGTGTGCGTTTTGGGTGACATGGGTCCTGAAGTACCAGCTTCCTGATCATCAGCTAAAAAAATTCTCCGTTACTATCATGATGAAGTATTTGCTCTAAAGTTTATGTGGTGTGTAGCTTTCTTCCTTTGGCACAAATAATAACAGAGAAATTCCTTAGTTAAAAAGTCTCAGTTGTCACAGTATATACAGGGTGGGCCAAAAAACGGACCTGTTTGAGCGTTGATAACTCAGTGATGGTTACCCGTAGAAAGGCGTGTAATATGTTAAAAGTTTTAGAATGTTGTAGACAAAAATGGCCGAACTTGCATAGCAAATCATTTAAATATTCTTTGCCTAATTTGCCTAAATCTTCATTATTCCTGAAATTAGGCATTTGCATGCACTCCCATGTGCCCGAGTTCATTGAACCCAAAAACTCTGCCAAAAAGTTTAGATTTAAATTCTGTGAATCATTCAGTGTGGGGGCATTGCAACAGATGGCATGGTCACAAAATTTCAGTAACTGGCCAGCTAAAACGTGTGCTAATCGAATGCTGGGCTCAGCTGATCCTGAACACATTGACTCCAGCGATCGATCAGCTGCCTAAAAAACTGATGACGATTATGAATGCAAAAGCTGGGCAATTGCCTATGTCGAATTTAATCTAAGCTCAAAGTATGTGTTAATGATTGTTGATATTTCACTGTATGCTGAATGAAAATCAACTTAAATTCATGCGTTACTGCCAATTTAGCTTGATTTTAGGGGTGGGACAAACTTTTGTACATCAGGCAAAGAATATTTAAATGCTGAGACATGCAAGATGTACACTTCTTCTGAACACAATTTTGAAACTTGGCATGTTACGTGCCTTTCCATCAATAAACATCGCTAAGTTATAGAAGCTCAAATGTACATGTTAAATCCACGTGTTACAGTCAAATTTGGCAGAATTTCGGGGGTGACGAATATTTATGCAAATTAGGCAAAGAATATTTAAATGCTTCAATATGCAAATTTGTCATTTATTTTTTACAGCATTCTGAAACTTATAACGTATCACACGTCTTTCTACCACTAACCGTCGCTGAGTTATCAACGCTCAAACAGGAACGGTTTTTTTGGCCCACCCTGTATTGTTGCAATAGTACTGCATCTCTCTTATTAGTTTTGTGATGTCTTTCTCAGATGTCGTCTGATTTTGCTAATTTGTTGAAAGAAACATACCCCAGGTGATTTGAAACAGTTTCAACACATTACACGTAGCCCACTATGTTAAAACGAGATGCGGTGAACTGCGTAGGCCTATAATGTGCTTATTTCAAATTCTCTGGGGTATGTTTCTGCCCAGAGTTGGCAAAACTAAGCTGTCATTAATACTAGAAATTTGGAGCAAAGCCCAACGTGAGTCCGCCCGGCGCTGTGTGTCCGATTGGGGGAAAAATTCAGGGAGCTGAAATTCCCCCATTAGCAAAGTCACATGGTTCGAAGTCAAATGCATTAGCATACATAGAACGCGCACTGTCGAGTGTCGACTTAGGGTGGGTAAACATTAGTCCCGTAGGCTAATTTCTGATGTTTGTGGACCAAATTTCACCAATTTTTTTTCAATGCGAGAGAGATAGTAGTTGATAACGCCGTTTGCTGCTTGTCCATATCTCTATATATCCGTTCCAGAGATATTCGCAGTCAAAGTCGAAAGTTGTCGTAAATCGCACCAATTTTGGACGCTTTTTGTCTTCTCAAATTTTAAGGGGGCGGTGTTCTCCAAAAGTTGTACCCGTGTTATCATTATCATCCCTACCTAGCAGCACGTCACGTGGCAAAGTTTCATGAGGCTTTGGAGCCCCCTGGCTCCAAAGTTCTTGCGGCTGATACGCTGACTTCTTTTTGAAAAAGATTGTAAGGGGGGACAGTCCCCGGTGAGGGTGCGCTAGCAAGATTCGGTCATTCTCTAGCGCGTATAAAAATTTAGGGACACAGCATCCCTTAGAGCCGAAACATGGTCTTCAGAAAAAGGTGCTTTGGGTGGGTACAATTTGATTTGCAGATCTTCGTGGTTACTGGACCAACGTTCATCGGACTTTTTTCACCGAACGTGGGAGGAATCGCGATCGATCACGTAGTTGTCCGATTTTGAATATCTTTATTTGTTCCAGAGATCGGCGCCGAAGTTTGAAATCGTCCGAAATCGAGCCAAATTTTGTATGTTTTTGGCCCTTAAATTACTTTGGGGAAGGCTCCCGAAATTTTGCACGGGAAATATATAATTCGGCCTAGGTCAGATCACCGTGCAAAATTTCGCGCTGGTCGGCCGACGCAGCTCGGAGATATACTATACCTTGGCGAAATAAAAAAATAAATAAAAATAAAAAAACAGCAGTGAAACATACTCGTAAATCTGCTCCGGAAACTATCGTTTTTCCGGCGGACTAATAAAAAGGGTGACGTTTTTTGTGAGACACACTGTATATTGTTAAGACATGTCATACAGGCTAAGGCTTCAGCCTCGTAACGATCGCGACTTCTAGCGTGAACAGTGAAAGCGCGACAGGAAACGAGAAACGGAAATACGTGATAGACCCCCACGCCGCCAAGGTGGATAGAGTGACCGACCCAGATCTGTTTTATTGTGTCATTATGTTAATCGATCAACTTTCGGCGGATGCCGCGGACAGACGCACGTAGGCCTGTAATATTATGGTGCTTGTGTTGGGTGAACTGGCTCTTTTGAGCAGCGCTGGAGTGGAAGAAGCCGTCGGCTATGAGCACGCGTGGCCGCTGCGCGTCTGGCCCAAAGCGTCGACCGTACAGACCCTGTCATTGTAGGCCTAACAGCGAGCTGAACAGCGTGACATTTTGTCTGGCGCATCATCACAGTCTAACGCGTAATGATTTTCAGACGCTTTGTTTCCGCTGCACCTATACGTGCCGACTGAATCGGGATTCGGGAGTTGTTCTTGCTTCTGACAGTGCCCAGAAGAGCCTAATATTATACAGACAGTTTGTACAACCGACGAGGGAATTTGTGTTACTAAAACTTACTATGCGTGTTGCCATTTCACATTAGGCTTACAGCGCTGTCACAAGTACTGGACTTTTGGCCTACTTTTACTTTTTACTCTCTTAAGCCTTAAAAGTTTATTTTATTTGTAAAAAAAGTTTAAACAGTCTAAAAAATTTAACAGCCTACCAAGTTTGCACTTTTTAAACCTGTCGTCGACGTTATAGCTTAATTTGTAAAGTATCAATTCTCTTTCATTCACTCGATCGTTTTAAAATCAAAGCGTTTAATCATGCACTTGTAACGAACGTGACGTACAGAGCAGATCAAAAATCAAACTGCGGTATTCTGTTAGCAAACTATGGAATCACCAGCCGAGAAACCGGTGATAAAATCATAAAACTAGTAGCCGTAGATACTTTTTAGGATCGCTTCCACTGCACATCGGCAATACAAGCCACTAAAAATTAACCATTACAAGAAATTTAAGCTAATGCTCACGAGACACGCGAAAGCCTATAGCAGTTCCGGTTCAGTAGTTAAGCTGAAAATTGGGGTGGTCACGCTAAGTTAATATACAAATACCAATTTCTCTATCTGGATCGCATAACGATAGTTCCGTGGCGCCACCTTGTGAATGATATAGACTTGTGTCGTAGCCTGAAATCGCCAAAATATCCGTAAAACCCCCTATTTTTGCGTTCAAGTTCATTGAATTCGGCACCAATCGAGAGCCAGTGTGCGACCTCTTATTAGTGATTAATAGTAACCTAGGTCTTATCTCGCACCGTTACTGAGATACAGCGACTTACTGGCCAAAAATCGCGAATTTTGCCCACCCTCCTCTCATTTAGCACCCTCGTTCGGGGTGACCCCCTTCGAATTTATGGAAAAGCTTTACGGTTCCTGAAACTAGAGTCTTCCAGGCAGCCGACGGTGAAGATTTGGTGATTCTACCTTGCACCGTTTTTGACTGATCCACCCGTGTGACGACGGACAGACAGAATTGCGATGGCTAAGACGCGCTGAAAGCAGTGCGCGTAAAAATTAATCATTAAAATTGCTTTCTGGATAAAATATTGATGCCGAAAAAAATCAAGGTCACAGACGACACAACTTGTATAGCATTAGTCGTTCGAAATATAATTCTTGCGTAAGCTACAGTTGGCGCCGTTTTTTTTAACACGGCAGCTTATATGTTTTAATACTGTTACGTGACATGCCCCAAAATAGAAATATAGCGAACACGATGTCGCCGCATTATATTGACTTCCGGAGTCTTCACATTTTTTTATTAATGGAACGTCAGCTGTTGTCTGCAAGCCAGCAATCAGCATGTCGTCTTAAGCTAAATGGACAACGAAGACCACGGAAGGCACGGATTCATGCATGACAGCGAGACGAGACGTGTTTCAAGTGCAAGTGCTGCCCCTTCCTCGCGGTGGATGAGCCCGTATTATGTATAATTTCCATTCCCCGAAAAATAACTCCCCCAGTCATTATTATATGTATAGTTTACACTCCCCGTTGTATAATATTAAATCCTTTGTAATATTACGATGACTAATAAAAGTTTTTCATCGTTGTTGCCGCTTATTCAGTATACCGGGTGCGACAAAAAAATAGCCCCTTAAAGTTTTCCGCTGTTTTCTCAGCAATCGTTCAGCATTTTATTTTGGAATTTTACACATTTATTTCCTGAAACCTTTTACGGCTAACTGCCGAGTAAAATATAATTTTATTGAAAAATGACGAAGTTATAAATTTTTTAACATGACCGCTTACCGATTTTTAGCATTCAAAAATGTTCAAGCTACAACACCAAATAAATAACGTCGTTAAAACAACGCTGTTAACTAATGATCAGATGTTAGAATGCCATTGTCACTGTGAATGTTCAAAGTGTCCACCGCCAGCTCCAAGCTCCAACACAGGTTTTCAGTCGCTTAATTTGACAAGTCTTTCACAACCTTGCCGATCGGTTCTTGTGGCAAGTTGCCTCAGATAACCTGAAGCATTTCCTCGAGTTCGGCGATTGTTTTAGCTTGTTTTAAGCTTGCGGTAAGCCTCCGACATTGCACCCCACACGTGATAGTCCAGTGGGTAATATTCGGCGAATTTGGAGACCACTGGTCCTTTTGTGGTGAAATCTGGACAGCTGGTCTGGAGCCAGTTCTGTGCGCTGTGCACTGTGTGTGCGGCGCGCCGTCCTGCTGGAAGATGAATCCGGTAGGCAGCCGGCGATTGCTTTAAAAGAACAATAATTTTGTGATAATTTATAAACAACATAAATTACTGTTTATCACATCGTCACTGTAACGTCATCGGCAGTAATGCGGTAACCAGTTTTGAATATTAAATAGCATTTTTAGCTTAAACATTTTAAGGCTGAAAAATCGGTAGTCAGTCATGTTAAAAAATCTATAACTTTGTCGTTTTTCAACAGAATCACATTTTGCTTAGCTGTTACATGTAGAACGTTTAATAAAGACATCTGTAAAATTTCGAGTTAAAATTCCAAAGGGTTGCTGAGAAAACAGCGAAAAACTTTTGGGGGCTACTTTTTTGCCGCACCCTGTATGTTCATAGTTGAATAGCTATAAATAATGACTGGAGAAGTGTAAATTATACGTATAATATTGACTGGGGATTTATTATTATACGGGAGTCATTGTTATACATTACACCGGCTTATAGCTACTACCTGCAGCACTTATTGACCGCACTGCTGAGGTCATCTGCTAACGACTTCCGCTGACCTCAAGTGTAAAGACACTTCGGTGGAATGTACTGGACTGGAGCTGCAGCTTGTTTACTGCAAACGCCTTCCATCGGTCAGTCCACGCAGTGGCGGCACCTGCTTGCCTTGCATCGTGTCGCAGCCGTGAATCATCTGCAGAGGAAGCGACGCTCATTAGCAGGACTCGAGACTTCGGTGCTTCGGTCCGTCCGTTCAACTTTCACTTGTCGTGGCAACCTGCCAGCCCGACAGTGCTGTTTTAATGACGAAATAAGTCTCGAAATCACACCGAATGATTTCACCGTTATACACATCTTTAGTTCATTATTCAGCAAATGCTGCTAATACAGTAACTGGCAGCATCTGGTGAATAAAGAACTAAAGATCAACTTTCAAACAGATAAAAAACCTCAACTAGCAGGTTATACAGTCCGTAAACATTATAGTGTATAGTGCGAACGAAACAAGTGAAACAAACTTTTCTGTGAAATGGTTTTGTATTTCAAAATGTATTGTATTTCAAATGTGCATACGGTGTATACGATTTGTTTCAAGAATACGAAAATTGTGTGATTTAAGATTTTCTGTTTTTTTTGTGACAAATATGTCGGCATATTGCAAATATGCTATATCAGTTTTATTTATATTTGCTTATTAGATTAGTCGTCATCACAGCAGTCATAAACTAATGCGATTTGTTATGCACGTGTGCAATTTACTATGTAATACATACACTTACTGACTTAAACAGCATGGAATTGTAGATTTTAAATTATTTCATACGCTGAGTAAAATGAGCAATAAACGAAAAAAAATAGAAACTAGAAACAGTCTAAAATAACACATCACCGTTAATGAACATGTCGAGATTGTTGTAGGGCCTATACGACCGGATGTATCTAATGCTAACCAGTTGACACCTATTCCGGCTGCTGCAGATGAGTAAGTAGCACCTGAGTATTGTGAACAAGATGGTCACGGTTCGACGCACCAGCAAGCTGACATTAAAGAAGATCTCCCACTGGCTGCAGCTTAGTTCAGAGCATCGCGGCATCCGGTTGATGTTCAGTCTTATATAGGCGACTTATAAACTCACTCAAGGCGTACGAAACATGAGCACACAAAATGCCGTTCTATCGTGTGTTTCCTGCTTGTTTCGGGAATTATGCAACTTCGCCCGTGCATTATGACACTGGTATATTTCTGAAAGGATTTCCATTGTATTTGATGGAAGATGACGATAGAAATGATGTGTGATGAATAGGTAAACAAAATAATGATATTTGTAAAAAAAGACGGTAAAATCGAGTCATAGCTACTATGACCGGTATGCTAAGTAGAAGGCCATAATTAAAAGAGGTTAATAAACACAATTAGTGATGTTGCCTGGATGCTGTCAGAAATATTTTTAACACAAAAAATTGCTTACAGAAACGCGCTTTATTGGTGAAACAGAAAAGACAATGACAGAGTGGGGACCACAAATATCGAAGTACAGAACCAAAGCTATTAAGCAGTATACAACTGACTGTAAGAAGTAAGTTTCTTTAATTAATTAAAAATCAGTTATGCAGAGCACTCGTTTTAGTACTCGTTTTACGTTGCTCGCTAATTGCCACTCTTTGCAACAATAAGCAGTTTACAGTTAAAACTAATAATTTGCAGGTCATACAACATCCGCAAATGCTTAAACATCTAAAGACAACTTGTAATCGTTAAATTAGAAAAAAATGTATGAACAAGCTTTAACACGGTTCGGATGTAGCAGGTACGAGTAATGACTGATGATAATAAGCAACAAAGCGCAAGTGAAGTTAACTGATCGATACGTGTAATTGATTGAGCGGCAAAATGAGAGGAAGTTACACAGACAGAGAGCGTCGCTGTCTGCCTCAGCAGCGCCACCTGCGCGAGTTATAGGGCGGATGCAATTAACGGGTTGGTCAAGGTCGACGGCGTTACGTCAGAGGGCAAGTAGATGACCCAGTAGACCAAGCCGAGCCGTGGACCTACACAGGACTCTTGTTGGTCACGCGCTCCGCTCGCTGCTCCACTGCCACTGCACCCAAAGACGATGCAAGCGTTGTTCGCGCCGACCTAGGCCTAATGAGTCACCTGCTAGCTGGCTAATTACAGACGAATTCGAATTTTTATTGCTGCAAAGACGGGCGGCCAGTGATAGCAACCCTGTGCACTTTCGCTCTATCGAGTGCCGCACAATCAAGGGCGGCGCCACAGATTTGAAAGTAAGGGGTACATGCGAACAGAGATAATTTTTGTACCCCCATTTTTGTTCACTACATTACAACTGCCCGAACTGCAAACTAAACGTTGTACAAACGACGTCGGTAAGGTCTACAAGATCATATGCCAGCAAAACTGCGAAATTTGTTAAATAGTTTTGCATTGTACCACGTACGGAAACGAAATTGTTATTTGCAGTTGTTATACGACATTTTGGAGCATTTGAACCCCCTACATTTTATGATACAATACGTTAATTCGTAGCCTTGTCTCGCCAGTTTGTACCCCTGTTCTTCGCGGTCTTCAAAGTTGGGGGATTTGTTCCCTCACTTTCTATGATGGCGCCGCCCATGAGCGCGATGGTATAAATGCGTGATTGGCGCGACTCTAGCCGCCGCAGTCAGACAGCAGCACGTGGCTTTGCACAGCAGCAAAAGCACACTGCGGGCGATCATGAACGGTCACCATAGCGCCACGGTCGACGATGACATCGGCAGGTCAACTAGTTCGCTATAATGTTTGTCTGCGAAAAAATAATTCTGCTGCAATTACAGGTAATCATCGACTTTTTAGAAATTGCGAGCGCTTTTACAACAAAAACCCGTCGGTGATACGGCGCGTTAGACATTGTCGTAGATACTACAAGCTGATTTTGAGTTGAAATCTTCCACCTAAGTTGCAGCGAAAGAGGAAAGTCATAGCGATTGAATTCGTTTAATCGAAACCTTTAAAGAATATTTGCGGAGTGCATAGAGCAATTTGGCAAACCTGTACATCTTTACCTTTGTTATCGTTATACATACGGTTTGTTTTTTTCAGCCGTGGCTATTAAACGTTAGTTTACAATTATTAAACATTATTTAGGCCTATGTCTGTGTATATTAAATTTTATATGATGCTTTTTCGTTATTACAATAGGCCGCGTTACGACGCTTGACTACCTTTCTGTCTGTCTGTCAGTATTTTTCGTGCCGGTTCTTAACTCGAGAACCAAAAAACATAAAAACTCACAATTGGCTGCAAGAGTAATTTTCAGCATGCAAGGTCTAAGGTCAGAACTCAGATAGGGTCGCAAAGCTCAAAGCGGACGGCCGCTTTGTGTCGGCACTGGGCCGACGTATTTCTCAAGTCTTTATAACGTATTCTATGGTAACGCCATTTGTAGCCTAATATAACGACGTAACTACTTTTTATACTTTTCCGTGATAGACCGTTTGACTCTACCTAGCTTTGCTGCTAATTTTTCGATATGCTCTTTTTCAGGAAAAAAGAGGTTGTATGTTGAAGTAAATACATGTATGCGGTTGCAGGAGCTGCAGTAACAGACATTGCATTCTTCTGCAGAGTTGAGAGTGACGTGAGTTGTCACGTATACGGGTGTAGTCATGATGATGATGACCTTCATTCAGGCGGTGACGGACATTGGGCATCATGGAGAAGCTCAACTCGTCGCAATGTTGCCACGGTTTTGGTGCGAAGAAAGCTGCAGAACGAACAACGTGGGGACCAGTCAGTGCAAGACGTCTGACGGTGGGTGAGTTTAACCGTTTTGAGACAAACACGAACGCGACACACGGACGAAGGGACGGATATATACTGTGGTTTACCGCGACCGCGAGCGTTATTGGTTAATCCTCGCTTGTACGCGAGGAGTCGCGCTGCGAAAACAACTGGGTAGAATCGTTGTTGCTGCAAGCGATTTCCGACTATAGCTACACATTTCTTTGTGGCATGGTCTGTCTGCCTGTCACAATTGTGTACCATGCTTAAACTGTTTGACGAATTTAGGTGCTATTTGGCAAGTACACTTGTGTGGTCCAATGACACGTTGTGTCATATAGGAAAGGAAAAATTTGCTGATCCAAACTTTTAGCCAGAACATGCAATTGCTTATTTATCATTCACCAGATGGCAGCATCGATCAGTGATTCTGCATATTACCGAATTACGTTGGTTATATGTTTTTCTCGTTACTGTATGCCCTAAGTGCTTGTAACTAATGTTACTGCAGTTGTTCTCGTTGTCGTTGTCGTTGTCGTTGTTGTTCTTTGCTGCGTTTCTAATTCCTTATACCGATTTCGGATCTTCTACTGCAGTCGTGGCCTATAATAATCACGATTCGGCTTCCGTCGTGCAGTGCACGTCAACACGGCTGCTATGTAGGCCTAAAGCTACATTTCTCTGCACGTGAATATATAGAAGTCCGTTCATGAGACACGTTCATCAAATCGCTGCTATGTATGTTTACGACAACTCCAAGGACCCAAGCCAGGCCCACTTTGTCTATTCCAGACGTTCGCAGAAGAAACTAATTTGCTTGACGACGCACGAAGCTTTAACATCGTTCATCATCATTACTCTACGGCCGTCTTAAGGCTAATAGGCTGCATTTTGTATCTTGCCTGTCCGTAAAGTCTGTCCGTCTGTTCCTACCGGCTTCTTAATCTCGAAAATAAAAGGCACAAAGCAACCAAAATTTGCGTAAACGTTTTACGGGGCAGGAGTAACCGATGTGTCAATTTTCAACTCTAAAATGCTAAAGGTCAGTGGACAACCGCATAATATGCCGGCACTGTTTTAAGTTATCATCGTTATTATAACCTTACTTTCCAACTTCCATGCATAAAATGAGCCTGAATGCAATTGACAAAATACAACAATTCTTACCCGGACCTGTGGCAATTAGTAGTCAAATACAGTAAAAAGCCAAGACAAATTTTTTAAACATTATTTTTTAAAAATGTAATTGGACAACGTACAAGTTACTGCAGCAGTGGTAAAACAACTAATGTGAGCAAAGCTTTGCTCATGTGACGCGCGATAGCATCGATGTTGCCACCTAGGAAAGCAGTGTACAACGTAAAATAAAATAACAATGCGTTTTGAAAAAGGACCCAAAATTCAGGGCGTTTGTACGAAGGACTCCTTGAACGCAGAAGGTCAAACCACAAACAATTGAAATCTGTGTTTTATACTGCAAATTTTATATGCAAGTTGTCCTTCAGTAATTTTGGCGCAATCTACTGTCAAAATTTGCGCCGTAGCCTGAAATCGCGAAAAAACGCTGAAAACCCGCTTTTTAGATTTTAAGGTTGATTAAGGTTGTGAGTGTTGGTGCCCCTAGAAAGCTCGTCCGCAGTGCATGTTACAATAAGCAGCAAGTCTGTGAATATCTGTAACTGTTTTCACACTAATTTACTGGATAGTAACAAAAATCGCGCATTTTGGATGGGTACCCAAATTTGAGGCTTCGAATTTTAATCTGCGGCGCACATTTCAAAAACTAGAAAGCAGTCGTAGCCCGCACACCTCCGCCAAGGCACTGTTGTTCGCTAGGTGGCAGCACCATCTTCGGTTTTGCAGCGGTTTCCCTTATGCCCTATTGAAAGCAATGGTAACGAAAAATTTAAAGTGATCCAGAATCCAGGATTCCTTCCGGATCACCTCCAAAATTGAACCATTGATAGTTTTTGCCATTCCCGACATGCCTTCAAAATTTCAGAAAGATCCGTCCATAACTTTTTGAGTTATCTTGCTGACACACAGACAAACAGACAGACAAACAAAGTCTGGCAAAAACATAACCTCCTTGGCGGAGGTAATTATTGCGCCAAAATGGCTGAGATACACCAGGACAAAATGGTATAAAATGTTTAGCATTAAACACAAATGTTGGCAGTTTAAGTTTCTACCCCCTAGTTTCAAAGGGGTAGAAACTTAAACTGCCAACATTTGTGTTTAATACCATACATTTTATACGCATTTTGTCTTGGTCTATCTCAGCCATTTTGGCGCAATTTCTTTTAAAATGTGCGCCGCAGTTTAAAGTGGCAATAATGGGCTTACTAAAACCCCTATTTTGGGGGTTTAAGGTCGTTCAAGGTCATCAATGTTGGTTTTCACATCAAACGAATCGATAGCGGTAACGTAACAACTTCGTAGGCGGTACCTCTCTTTGACGCCTTAGTTCCAAAGAAATCCTCTCACCCAGCGACACGATTTTTTTTATCGCAAAACTAGTTTTGTGGAAGCTTACAGTGAAGATTTCATAGTCTTAGCTTGCACCGTTTAGATAGAACAGCAGAGTGTAACGGACAGACGGACGCGTCGTTTACGATAGCTAAGACGCGCTTAGCACTATACGTACTGTCGCGCGCAATGAATTACTTAGATGTATCACAGTGATGTTTTATTTACTTTTAGAATACCAAAGTCCGAGGTTGCAATAAGTGTTCAAACTGATGTTTCATTGCCTCTGCTTAGCAGCCTGGAGAAGTCTTATCCATTCGTTGAGTTGCTTCACAATATATAATGCTGTATGTAAATTCAACGTTAACTTTGGAAACACTAACTTTATAGGAAGAATGAAAGTATTTGTTCAAGACTACTTTGTTTGTTCGTTTGTTTAATTAGTATATTTATGTCTATTCGTATTTTTCGTATTGTCTGCCCACTGCTATTGTTTTTCAATCTCATTAGTTTATTGTGTGCTTAGTATTTTATGTTCTTCCCAGTGGCGGCGCCAGCTTTTCATCAGTGGAAAGGCCAGGGGGCAAGACATGTGTAAGGGGACCACACTTTTTTCATTTTCTACTTTAACCCTGCCCCCTATCCTCGTTACATTCAAGCTCTCGTCCAATATGTATTTCTGGGGTAACCACTCTTCCGAGCACATAAAATTTCCCAACTTTTCCAGTAGGGCAGACAAAAATTCAGTTGTAGGCCTACACCAAGATTGGGAGGTAGACCCTCCAGCTAGACCAGACAGTTGCTCTCGACTGCAAATTCCAAATTGGTAGAGTACAAATAATAGGCCTATGCGAGCGATGCGAGCAGAAAAAAATGGTACCACCAATTTTTGTCCAACTGGGTAGGCTTAAAATAGTTTCCCCTGACATTTCTCTGACCACTATGGAATTCGCTGAGTTTTTCAAATTTTTCAGGTGAGTGGTCACCCTGTTACTTCATATGGTGCCAAAACGACCCAAAAGCATATGAAGGCAAATTGCATTTCTCCTCTCGATCGTCACTTAACCCATTTCACTAGGGCCTACTAACTTTTTTCTTTAGTTATAGCATTAGCGCTTGACTCTCCCATCGGGTCCAAGCCTAGAAATCAACCTATTTTGTGTTGAAAAGAGTATTTTTTGGAATAATGATACATCTTGCTGGACACTTTTAAAGGGTGTTTGCTACCTTTCTAAGGTCGGTTGTGACACACCCTAAGTGCATAGATGTAGATAGCCTAAATACTGGTTTAATCGTTGACAGTTAACAGGCGAGCTACGTGGCTACGCAGGGTTGCAAAAGCATTAAAATAGATCTAACACTTCATAAAAAGCCTATACATCAGATATTTTCCATTTAGCCTATAACATGTAACCTGATTTAGGAAACTCATTAGCCAAACTGCCAGCATCATCAATCTGGCATCTGTAAACAAAAAATAATATTCTTTAGAAACATTATGTTTCAGACATAAGACCCAGATTATTTAATGTTTAATGCGGTTTTTAAAAAAAATCATAAGATAGCTTTTACAGCAAGTACTGTACATAAAAGACAATAATTGTGATTATTGTATGTGTTTTCAATTTCACCCAGGATAGTATCAATGCCAGTTCCTTTAAAAACTTGTTTTTGATCAGTCACATTTGACTACCTACCGTTTTGCCATATAGTTGCAGAAATAAATTTAAATTTGGCACGTGATAGACAACTATTGCACAAGCCTACATATATGGTGGCTTGTAGTTACTACTATTTTGACTGAGTCAAAAAATGTAGCAGATAAACTGTCAGCTGCTGCGTTGTTCTTCTACTAGCATTCAATATCCGCAAACTTTTTTGCACTCAGTTTGTAAATTATGCTTATTCTACTTTGTCGCATTGTAAATAACTCAAAATTAGTTATCAGTAATAATATCAGTAATAATATAGCGAGATCATTTACTGCAGTTTAGTTATGCATAGACTGCATTTTGCTTTATATCTGTGAAACTCAAATGGGGGGCCAAAGGGGAGGGCAAGCCTCAAATGGGGGGCCATGCCCCCCCTGGAATCCCTTTGGCGCCGCCACTGGTTCTGCCTGAGCAGCAAATAAATATTTTTATCTTATAACAAACCGCATTAGTTTTTCCAACCCCCCGTCTGTCTGTTTCGTACGCGCTCGGGTTAGAGTTGGAATTAAGATGCGCAGTGTAGTTATAGTGGGCAAGTATATAGCTGAATGGACGGCCGCACATAATGTCGGCTTTAGTCCGGCATCTTCCTGGTCAGTAGTAGTAGTAGCAGCAGCAGTAGTAAGGAGACGTTAAAGAAAGAACAACGAAGTGCAGCGGCTTGATTGTCCAATCGCAGTTCTTGTCGTCAGTGACGTCATAGCCAAGAACTGTGCGTGGACGTCAGTGCCGCCCACCAACGCTACGTCATCAAGTCACGCCTACGTGACGTCATCAGCTACGTCACCATAGTCACGTGACCGTGGTCGCTACGCATTAATCGCAACACTTTCTACAGAACTTAAAATCCAAGAGTTAGTTAGATGTGGTTAAGAAAAAAATCAGCGAATTCAAGCAAGACATTTTATGTAATGTATATGCTTTCACTGACTGACGAATATATTCGACTGTAGGCCTATGCCTAAACCTGTCATCCATTTTTTCTATTAATATTTTGTTACGTGGTTTATCAGTAGGTCTATAAGTAATAAAATTATGCAGACAGAATATTTCCAAGTGTGTGTGTGTTGTATGTACATGTAGGCTATGCGGTAACTAATAACAGTTATTCCAATACTGTTTCCTCTCTACACCAGAGCTGTCAGGATTCATTATCCAATATTATACTCTATTTATTGCTGGTGACTTTCAGGCACGTGCGTTTCAGTAGGCCAGCAGCCTTCTGTCGATGTCTGCGAGCTAATAATTTCATTTATTACTTGCCGACACGGGCGCCAAGAACAGGAAAATGACCTGCAAACTCTAGAATAAACACATGAACGAAAGTTACAAAATGGCTGAACGATCGGTTTTAATATGTTTAGGCCTCCGAAAAAAACTCGGTCATTGAGCATATATAACGATATTTACGCTGCAAAATATACAATATTAACTTCCAGAATCCAGAAATGATAATGCGGCCAATTTCGAACAACAGCTAAGTAACCTATCAGCAGCGTAATGTGACGAAACGCTGGTCACTCTTCGACAAGAAGCCCTGCTCTCACTAGGGAAAGCTCAGCCGACCGTATTGTCTGCGTCCAAAAGACTGCAATTGCGAAGTAATATCTTTCTTACTTAAATAAGTTGCGAACGTAAACTTCTGGCCACAATAAACTACATGCGTTACTGACAAACAGACAAACTGACAGATGACAGTGTGCCATAAGCGCGACCATTAATATCGTCGGCTAAAAAGTATGTCGATGAAACAAACTTACGACCTCGTACGAGTTACAACAATGTTAGAATAATATGATTGCATTATGACGACAACAACGTGTTCAATATTTCATAACTGACTCTGTATATCATCGTACATCGTGGAAGCAACCGCCTCATCTGAAGAGAATGTTTATTCGCGTGACGTGTATCAAGAATGGATCTAACTTCACCACGTTCACGCGTATGGTTAGCATCTCTAAAAAGCAAATCAATTAGGCGAAGTAATCCATATTAACAAAAAGTAAATAATGAAAAACGTCGCAAAATTTCTACCATTTTCCTAAATACAGAATTGTTACATTTTTCGTACGCGTGTACAGAAAGCGTTCTAAATCGGCCACTGATAGGTAGGTAGGCTACTGTCGAAGTCGAATACACAGGTCCAAGGCACCGTAAGTGCATTGTAGCGTACTGCGATAATATAAGTGCCGCATAATAGGGCCTAATAATAATCACAAAAACTAAGGTAATAAGTATTATAAAAAATAAAATTATTTTATGTTATTTTATTTATAATACTAATTAAAGTAATTTGACACTAAATAGCATCGTCGCTGTCGCATGTCGGTTTGGATCAACTTGCAAGGCAAACTTCGTGGAAGAACGGGACCCGTGTCTAACAAGGTTATTCGAAGGCGTGCAAGTGTTCCTGCTAAGTGGCATATCTCTATCTGTCCAACGGCTTTAGCAGGATGCACCAGTGTGACAAACGGACAGATAGACGGACCTTGCTACGGTAACATCTGTTGCAGTAGCCGGTGTCTTTCAGCAATGCCGCCTAGTAGTAGTAGTAGTAGCAACTATCAAAAAACTAATAAACACATTTGTTTTTAACTTATTACCAAATAAATATCCAACGAAATTTTGACCAAAATAGACAAAAATAATAAATTCAAGATGGCGGCGGCTGCAATAAAGCTGCTCGGTTAAGATGGTGTAAGATTATGGAAAAAAGGAACACTAAGATAAAGCTGCAAGCGCAAGCTAGACCACTCAGACTAATAGCTCACTGCGAATCTGAGCGGGAAATCGATAAAATACTGACTACACTGTGTCTAAAACAGTAACTCCCTACACATCGTACAACAGAAATGTCAAATATTATTTCTTAGCGGAGTTATTAATTGTTCAATATCGATAACAAAATAGGCTTATCTCTGTTACCAATATGGCTTTACTCAAGTAAACCACACTGTTATTGTAAATTTGCGTAACGCCAACAAACAACAACTGATTCTAGCAAAATCCTACAACAACAATGCGCCATTTATTGGCAATCAAATTTTAACAATTTCAACAATTGATCGCTAAACGCAATAGTGACAAAATTTCAGTTATATCTGCCGAATCAAATAATAGTTACAGCGGCTTTTGCGAGACCACCCCAAAACACTTCATTTTCAGGTGTTCGTTGATGAAAAACCTAAAACTGAAGTATTTTCGGGTGACCTCGCAAAAGCCGCTGTAACTGTTGTTTGATTCGGCAGATATAACTGAAATTTGGCAATTTGATTGCTAATATATGGTGCATTGTTGATGTAGACTTATATTAGAATCAAAATTAATGTTGTTTGTTGCAGTTACGGAAATATACAGTAATAGAGGGGTTTACTTGTGTAACGCCATATTCGTAACGGAGTAATTTTGTTATCGATATTCAACAATTAATAACTCTGCTAAGAAAAAAATATTTTTCAACAAAATCTGGTAGTCACTTTAGCACTTTATTGGGGATTAAATGTACAAAATTTTATTTAGATACGTTCAGAAAGTTGTCCGTTGACATTCTGCTGCAGCGCAGTTACCAGATTACCGAGAAGTTGCTGGAAAGCTAACATCACTTAAACGGAAAACAATAATGTGTCGCAGTGCAGACCAAATCACACAGGCAATAAAATATGACGTTGCAGATGCTTATGTCCAATCTAATGAAGATAATGCAGCGATAACGTTAAATAATTTATCGTGCAAGTAGGACAGGGGCCTTAAGAATTGAAACTAATGGTACTGGGTTACGTCTGCATCGATCGTTCATTCATAATAGAATGCTACAGATCCATGACGTACATTCATCAGACGCAAATAAGATAGACGTTAAAAATGCATAGTAAGTCCAATACTGAAAGAGCATAAACTGTTCTATCGCCCCTGTATGTACAAACGCCAAACGTATCCGGCTTCTTCCAGTTCTTGGCACGTGATTGGCTGCAATACACCACACGCGATTCAATTCAGGCCGTATATACAAAGCAAAAAAATATACAGTATTAGTCAAATAAGATAAATGATTATGAAAAAACAGATGACGAATACAGAATATATGCTTACCGCAACATGTTCGCATTCTACTAAGCTTATTGTTATTACTAGGTTACTATTCAAGCAAGCAAGCAATCGTTTAATCAGCAAGCGGGCTACAAGGCCACTTACATCGCCATCAAAACATTATAAAACCACCTCTATCTGCTAAATAAATGTACGAGTACTTTACAAGAGCCAGCTAAAAACTCATTGCAGTAAGGTAAGTGATTGCCGAAATGCATTAAAAATGCAACAAGAAATCTGAGCTAATGCCCGTGAGACGCGCGAGAGTCTATGGCAGTTCCTGTTCGCAGGTAATCTTGGTCTATTTCCATCCATTTCGTTGCGATTCACTCTTTTGCAGCCAAAAATCGCCAAAAAATTACTTAAAATCAATATTTTTAAAGTTCAAGGTCATTCAAGGTCATCGATGTTGACAATCATAAAAATCTCGTCGTCAGTGCTTGTTATAAGGATAAATAACCACTTTTTACAGGGATACCCCTCTTTGACATCCACGTGCGCAGGCCTCCTTGAATCTAGATGGTCCGGACTTGGACTGGTAAAATCTGCATTCGATGATGAAAATTTCATATGCAGGTTGTCTTGGTCTATCTTTAGCCATTTTGGCGCAATTCACTTTTGAAATGCGTGTCGCAACCCAAAATTGCAAAAAAATTCACTAAAACCTGCTATTTTAGGGGTTAAAGGTCATTCAAGGTCATCGATGTTGACATTTCTAAGAAGGGGGTCGGCAGTGCTTGTTGTGATAAGCAGCATATCTGTGCCTATCTGCAATTATTTTCACATTAGGCAAGCCAATAGCTGCAAAACAGCGTCTTTCTAGCGATTAGGCCACTTGTTTCACCTACGGCAAAAATTTGAGTAACTTATCGTCATCTTGGATTTTTGCACAAACAGCAATATCTCGGCCGCCGATTGACGCAGATGAATGAAATTTTGCAGCAATGTAGACGGCTGCTACCGGAAATGGGACGATTGACCAAAATGGACAAAAATAATAAATTCAAGACGGCGGCGGCCTAGACCTGGACCTGGATCAGCTTTGGCTTCAGTACTTTGTACTCAGTATGAAACTACGTTTGTTAGGCCCTTAAAAGCTTTTATCTGTAAAAACCGTGGATGACCTAACTAGGGTTAACCCTAACCGTAACCCTAACGACAACGCTAACCATAATTTTACAGTAAAGGCTTTTTACACACATAAGCCTAACATACGTTTACCATTACTGCGGCCGGCAACATGTACCTTGTAAAAGCGTTGCTGTATAGGAGGAAGAAAAGAGGGTGAAAGTGACGTCATTGAACGCTGCACCTTTCCGCCACGCCACTTACCGACGTCATCACTTTGCCCGGCAGTTCCTGTACTCGACTTGTCAAATCATCCATGTCTCGTGGAAACAGCGAATCTTTGATTGCAAACAAATCGAAACGCGAATGCCAGTTCAGTATAAAACGCGAAAAACGTGTAATTCGTACAACAAAAGTCAAAATATTCTACTGTAAAATGCGAGAATTACGTGACCGAACTCCCAACGTGTACAACAACAAAAATAATGTTGGATGTGGAATCAAAAAATCGACAAAAAACGCGTTCATCTACAAAACACTACACTGCAGAGCCTTTAGTCGATACATGGGCGTTTCGTATTACAGAACAATTCTTTTCCGCCAGTTTCTGTCTGCACTGAAGGTCGCTTTTCACTACTACAAGTTACTATAAGTTCACGGGGCCGACTTTGTCAACGTACGATATATCACTTGCTTTAATTATGCGGTCGCCCGTTCTATAACCCTCATTGCGCGCTTTGCCAGTCCGTCTGTATGTCCGTCCGTCTGTCCTGTACGGGCTGCTGTTTCAAAAACAGATTTCCCAGGGCAGGTGTAACCGGTGTGTCATTTTAGGCCAAAAAATATATTAAAAAAATTCGACGTCGGACTCAAGAAAATCGCGCACATTTCGCGGCTTCTTAAACGGTATGCCGCATGAGCAGTACAGCCAATAGCCACGCGCTCTAGGTAGCATGCAGTAAACTACAGGCATCTCATGATGGGATTTATATTAACAGCTGTAAAATATTCCACCCTCATAATGTATAGTAACTTTATTATCTTAATCTAGACCTAAAAAACTTCAAAAATACCGCATTAATTGATTGATTAAATGACGCTAACAACGGACACGTATTTATTCGACGGGTTCTTCGTCGCAATGAGTGAGTGGCTCGACAATTGGATGGACGGTCGGTTCCATACCGTGTCGGCACTCGACGCCGATATTGTGATCATATTCAGTGTAGAGCTGCACTTACTGCTACGTGCGGCTTCCTGTTCGGCTAGCTGGGCTTCAGCGGCAAGCTCTTCAGGCGTCTTCTTCTTGCGTCCGAGGCGACCTTCGAGCGCCGGGTCCTGACTTGGTTCGATCGGAACTTTCTTCTTAATACCGTACTACTCGCCAAACACACAAACACACGCTGCCGTCGACTTTTAGACACTGATATTCAATAACTGCTGTCTCCGAAACAATTGCCTGAAAAAATTAGAAGCATACATAAATGTCTTACACAATTACATCTGTGATGCGACATTTGTGGTATCAGAAACGGTGCACCGCCAGCCACTAGCGAGACTTGAAAGAGCATGAGACGCAAGAAACGAGAAAAGATAGATGTACCGTCTACTGTATCCATCCAATGGTTACGTGGCTTGTAACCAAATAAAATAAATTGCGTAATATCATTCAAAAAATGTGAGGGAAAAGACTGTGTTTACTGGATGCAACAGCATCATCGTCATCGTCATCATCATCATCAGCAGCAGCAATGCGGAGTGCAATGCAATCAAGAGAGAGAGAGGCAGAGAGAAGCAGAGTGAATGACCGCAGGCAGTTAGTCCACCTCGACCGCTGCCCTGTAGCCATGCATCATCATCTCGGCCGGCGATGTTCGGCCTACAACCGGAGGAAATCATCAATTATTAGCGCTCAATTAGCACCAAGAAGAGACCGCCGATCTGCGATCCAGGAGAAATCTTGCTGTTTCTATTAGATTTGCTTGTCGTCGATAGCGCGCGTGAACTGCGTTTAGCAACATTTGCATGCAGCGTTAAGGTGAATACAGAACGACGTAACTGAACTGAACTGATATGTTTAGTATTTGACAAACTAACCAATAAGCAAGCAGCTAAGCCTATGCATTCCGGTAGGCACCGTCTAATGGATTTACTATGCTCACCAATGACCAACAGGTTCGCCCTGCTTTGCTCATTGGTCAGCTTGTTAAATAAACCATGTCAGTTCAGTTCAGTTACGTCGCTCTGTAAGCGCCTTATGCAACGCCGTTAAACTCCCGCAAAAAAATCATCGGGTTGCTGCACTGAATTTGCTGCATGCTGCGATCAAGTTCTATATCATCGCCGCCAAAACTGAGTAGGTTATACTGAACAACACTTAGCGTGATCGGAGTCGGGTCTGCGATGCGGCTTGCGGACAGGCCACCACCTGGTGTGGTAATGCGCGTTTTTAGCCGATCGTACTTGAACAACGGTCGAGCTATTGGCATGGTTGTCATCGGATAGGGCGCTGGCGACTTCCTATAGGTTGTCAGTAGTAACCATATCTCCACCTGCAGCGGTTTGGCCGCAATTTTCAGCAGTTTTAAGCTCTAAGCGGCCATATCTCGGACAAGGTCAAAATCACTGGCAACCAGTGCAGTGGGCTATCTTAGCGACAGCTGGGCTTTTTGTTTCGCTAAACGGTGGTCTGTCGTTCGTCGTCACGGATGTATTGTGGCTAAACGGTAAATCGTACAGAGTCGACGATGGTGCCATCGGATAGGGCGCTGGCGACTTCCTATAGGCTGTCAGTAGTAACCGTATCTCCATCTGCAGCGGTTTGGCCGCAATTTCAGCGGAAAGTTTCAAGCTCTAAGCGGTCATAGATCACTGACAACTAGTGCGGTCAGCTATCCTAACGACAGCTGGGCTTTTTGTTTCGCTAAACGGTGGTCTGTCGTTCGTCGTCACGGATGTATTGTGGCTAAACGGTAAATCGCAGAGGGTCGGCGATGGTGCCACCGGATAGTGCGCTGGCGACTTCCTGTAGGCTGTCAGTAGTAACCATGTCTCCATCTGCAGCGGTTTGGCCGCAATTTTCTAAGTGGCCATATCTCGAAAACGGTGAGAGATAGGGCCCAGGTTACTA
>Ga0209367_1001735_pt1 | contig 27558 bp, 19 predicted proteins | sample WorMetLIZISLAND2_FD_187412 | JGI IMG/M metagenome (GOLD analysis project Ga0209367, IMG submission 187412) | Marine gutless worms symbiont microbial communities from Max Planck institute for Marine Microbiology, Germany - Olavius geniculatus... ...
TCTGTGATTTCCCAAGGTAAGACAGTTGCACTAAATAGATGAGGTGGGAAATGAAACCACCATTCGATGACATATAGTCTCATTAATAAGTGTGCCAAAAATTATTATAATCGGACATTCATTGTTCCAGTTATTGCAAAAAATGTAGTCACATGCTTTTTTTGAGACACAGTGTAGGTCTATGTAATAATGTTGACTGTTAAAACAACTGCTCTAACGGCATTGCATGTCGCAACAATTACTGCAACTACTGCAACTATTGCAGCAACAACAACTGGCTTAGGCCTATATGCGCGTAATGTGTGAAAAAAAACTCAGTAGTCTCAAACCTGATGCTCAAAAACGACGTCATCCCAGACAATTATTGTACGACCGTGACACGTTATACCATCGTAGACATGGTGGTCGATAGAGGTAGATCGCATACGAGTGCAAGCGTGGAATGAGGGGTTGTAATCTACGTCATCGCAGACAACTGACGTCACTGCTGCGACAACGCAGTCGCTGCAGTCAGCTAGCCGGCTAATAAACGTAACCGGGCCGCGGCGAGAGCTGGAAATCTGCAAAAGGTGAGAAATCACCTTAATTTGTTAAAAGTATAATTTACGACGTTTTTTTCGCTAAACGTCCCGAACATGTTAACGGTCTAAGGACGGATACACAAACAGATGTGAAGTCAGCATTTGAACAAATTTTTGATGAATGATGGTTGACGGATGAATGATATGTTGATTCGTAAATTATGTTAACTGTGTAAACAAAGTAGCCATTCTATATTTGTTGATATGAGTTTACCAAATTTTGCTTAGCTTATTCTCTTTGCAGACACTCACGCGGACATTTTTACGAGGCGTATGATTTTCGTTTGGCATGTTTTTACGTGTTTGTATCTTAGATTTTTTTCGTATTGCCTGATTGTGTTCCTATGTATGTTCTTTTTTTAACATTTTTGTGTGTGTAAACAAAAATTATCATATAATGCCAAATAAACAGATAGTTGCTGGTAAAGATATGTAGAGAAGTATAGAAACTTAATCGGCGCGTGTCGCATGACAATTTCATTTAAACTCTGCGCATCATCAAAAGGGGGGTGACGTCATGTCCAGAGTCTGCATCGGATGGACACAGCAAGACGACAGACAGCGTGACACCCACACAGTCTGTACGCAGTCGTCACGACTACAGAACGGCTCCGTCCGTTGACTACGACCTATATGCGACAATGTCGGGTATGGAATATCTCTCACCAGCTGCAGTTACTAGATATTCGATGTCATGCAGTTGGGATTAGGGTCATTAGGCCTAACTCGTTGTACAGCATCCAAGGCTACACCTGGTAAAATTTATCAGCGGCGAGTAAGCTAAAAAGTTGAGGTGGGCAAGAATTGCAGTTTTCCGACGACATACAGCCATAAATTTCGGACAGAGAAGATTATAGGTGCTTAAGATGTCAATTTTGCCTCTAGAGTTTCGCAAATGAGAAATTTTGGGCCCCAAGTTTTGTATTTTTGGAATCACATTTCAGGACAAAAACTGTCCTACAAGTTAAAAGTTAGACAAAAGGTAATTGCTCCCTGCGATAACGCCACCGGAAGTCATTATATTGTGGTCTCATCACATCGCATATACGGTATCAATACAAAGTGTCATAACGTCACAGGGCCATGGGCTGTAGCAAATTAGAATGTACAGCGACTGCAGCGTCAGAACTGACACTGACGCCAGCGCTGCACGACATTCGTCATTCGTCTTTCCTTCTTTCCACCGTGTAACTGTTTCTTTTTACCGTGAGCCACAGCACCAACGAGCAACGGTGTCGTGGCTGGCCGTAGAGGAGCGGGGGCAATAATTTCCCTTCAATCCTATATTTTTAACCTGTCACTAAATGTCGGAAATATTCTTCTTGTCAGAAAGTGTGTTCTTCCAGAATACGAAATTTGAAACTAAACAACACCCTTTTTGGTGCACTTAAGAAATCTTGTCTGCTCAAAATTTCAATTGTAGATTTCCAAAAATGATGGATTTCCAGGCGCAATTATATATTTTTAAAAAACGTTTTACGATATAAGCGCACAATTTACCGAGGCTTGAATTTTGTGGGAAAGACGCCATTGCGCATATTAACGTATCGAATGAGAATGGCAAGTTCAGTTCGTCTTTATATCACCTATATTCACGGTCGACTGTCGCTGGATGAAGTAAAAAAACAACTTTGATGATGAGTTTGATTAAGCTGCATGGACAGAAAATAATGATGACTGCATTACATGTACGTTTCTAATTTAATTTCTTATGGCTGCGTTGTCAACTCATCAGTGTCACTATCACAGGCTGAACGGTAGTTCAAGCCCTGTGTTAACGGCGACTTCTCTTTCTTATGGGAAAGCCAAAAATTCGACCCCCCACAGAATCAAAACCCCTGACCCGATTGCGATAAAATTTGGCACGGCTGATTACGTCGGCGAGGGGACCCGTCATGCAGAATTTTATGCAAATCCCTCCAAGGGGGGCTTCCCGACTAATGGGTGAAATATACGCAAAAATTTTTATAGCTGTATACCTTTTTTTCACACAGACTCACCTACAGGTCAGACCCTTCGGCGGATTTTTGCCCGCGATGGCTCAAACGACGCGGTCTTGCGCAAGGATGTGCCTTTTGGGAGTTAAAAAATTTGAAATTAATATTTAACGTATTTATTCGCAAAAGTCGAAAAAATTACAATGGCGCCTATGGGGAAAATTAAGTAATTATTTAAACGGTCATAACTTTGGCTGTGTATAAGATAGAGTCGTAATTTTTGGTTCTAGGGTATGGTTTTCGGGGACGGCGAATCTAACGCTGTCGTTTAATTTTACCCCGGACCCTCTCTGGTTGCCATGGCAACGAAATTTGGGACAAAATGGACCATAACTCGGCTTGTATAGGAGATTTTTGCGAGATTTTTGCGCCTATAGGGGGTTTTCGGGGATGGGCCATCGAATGCTGCCAATCGCATTTTCCCCGACCGACCCCCGTTGCTATGCCAACGAAATTTGGGACAAAATTGGTTATAACTCGGCTCGTGTAAAAGATATCTGCGAGATTTTTGCATCTATAGGGGGATTTTCGGGGAAGGGCCATTGAATGCTGCCAATCGCATTTTTGCCCACCGACCCCCGTTGCCATGACAACGAAATTTGGGACAAAATTGGCTATAACTCGGTAACAGTTGTAAATCGGCTTGGCTACTGTAAGAAAAAATCTGAAGCGCAATATCTTTGTAACTGATCACCAGTAGGAAAACAGTATTTTAGTAATAAAACAGCAAATATAAATGTACAAAACATTAGTTTATACACTTGTTAACGGCAACATTTAACGACTTGCATATCGAAAACAGCAAAAATTACAAAAGGTGATATTATTTAGCAGCACACTGACACACAGTCAGTGTGATGCGGCCAATATCACCTTTTGTAATTTTTGCTGTTTTCGATATGCAAGTCGTTAAATGTTGCCGTTAACAAGTGTATAAACTAATGTTTTGTACATTTATCACAAGTATCGTTGGGCTGATAGAGCTACAGGGTGTGACGGACAGACAGACAGACACGCACACACACATGGACCGACAGACGCCTGTACGATAGGTAAATGATGCGGGCAGTATCACCTTTTGTAATTTTTGCTGTTTTTGATGTGCAAGTCCTTAAATGTTGCCGTTAACAAGTGTATAAACTAATGTTTTGTACAATTTAGTGAGTATAACTGAGAACAGTCGGAAAGCACAAAACAAAGAAGGATCTAGCGCAGTGGCGGATCCAGACACTGGACCGCGCCGGCTTCCAATAATTATTACATTATTTTGTAATTCAAAAATCCGGGGATTAACACGCCGCCAGAAAATGGCAAAAAAATTACTCTTAGAAGACGCTTTTTGCCGCACCCCGTTGATCAACGCTAACATCACTTGCATTATAAACATATAAGACTTAGGCGTACGTGAATAAAAAAGTACAACTTATAGCTGCTTATGTTAATTAAACACCTTACTTCACAATGAGATGACAACACAGCCATGGGATGCTTTTGCTTCTTAATAGATCAAGCAATCGGCAGTCGGTAATATAATAAATTGAAAATTACATAAAATATATTTCATAACTTATAACTTTCTTGCTATATGCTAAGGATGTGATGTGCCACATAGTACATTGCATACAACCTGTACTGCAGCTGTTGGCTGGCAGAAAACGCATTCGTCTAGGCGCACATTGTATCCACGTCAAACTGGGAACCTATAGATCTTATAGATCCCGGGCACTTGCTGGGTCGAGAGCGAACAAACAGGCTATTGCTACATGTGGCCTATGTTACGCTCCGCCGTGTCTATCTGCAACGTATTATAGTTTCTGTGTAGGCTCTATAACCAAAAAAGCGCAAAACCTGCAGCGGATTTAAGGAAGACAAGCCGGTAGACAACGTGGCTCGCGACTGCTAACGCAATTAAAGTTAAAACGGCTGTCGTAAAAGCTGCAGATGCCTATAGTTTTTTTAAAAAACTTTTTACTCTATTCACTGTGCTATAGGCCTACCAATACCATAGAAGCAGGGCTCGAAGTGCGACGGTATGGACCAGCAGTGGCGTTACTTATTTTTTCGTGTTTCGTAGAAAGTTATATATTTAATGTTGAGGGAAATGTGCGTTGTTGTTTGATTAAAGTTTTAGCTTTTTGCACGATTATTCCGACATGCAGAACGTTCCAAAGTGTTCGCAGTGTAACAGGAACTACAGTTCTAAAGGTAAGGCACAAATTGGCTCTTGACAGGGTAAAAGTTTACATAAGCTCCGTGTCGATACTTGAACAGTTTAGTCTTTAGAATTTAAAACTAAACTCTTAATGTATGCCATTGATTAGTATATTCACATTCTTGATGTCTGGTATAATCATGTACAGGAGCAATAATGACCATAATGTAGTTGGTCATGTCATTTGGTTTCATATAAGGTCTAATTGAGGTCTCTTTTTGGTCCCTTTTAGGGCCCTTTTGACAAGTTCCTAGGTCCCTATTCCCTAAATTTTCTAATTTTTGTTATTATATTAGTGGCAGCCCTGTAGTTTGATACATTTGTGTTTGTTTTTGTTTATGTTTTTCAATCAAGGTCAGTGCTAAAGGTAGATCGGCGATCTTGCACCAGTGAGCAGAAAATTACTAGCGGTAGATCGCCATTCATCTAATGTACATTTATCTCGTTGTTGATGTAAGAATGCAGCCATGTTTTTTCACAGCATTGTTAAGACTGTGGTTGGAACTGAAATGTTATCAATTACCAAGCATCAAATAAAATTTGTTCAAAAATACTATAGTTTTAAGTCCATGTTACAAAAAACAGCCTTGGTTTGAAATGGACTGTGATATAATACCCAATAAACCTGATTTAAATATGTGTCAGTGTCATGGCATGGCTTATAGACCTTCTGTGTCTACCAGAAATATAAGTTCTACCATCTTCTTAATAATGTATCTACCCGATCTACCTCTAGCAATTTTCCAGTGCTAACAGCAAGATCGCCGATCTACCGCTAGAATTATTGTTCAATCAAATTGTTTGTACAGCTCGTCGTACCCTGGTATGTTGCAGCCTTTGCTAACATGCTGTGCATGTGACTGACTCTGTTTTTTTTCTGCTTTAGATACGAAGAAGCATGGTGGTATGTCAACATGTCTACCACTCCTGTTAACCTGTGGTCACACTTTCTGCACCGAGTGCCTGACCAAGCTGTCTAAAGTTCAGAAGTCAGCCATTTCCTGTCCATCTTGTCAGGTTAATATGTTTTGTCACATCGTGTGATAGATCTAATGATACCATAGTTTTACTTTTTGGTGGCATGACCAGTTCTAAACCTGATTAGGCCCTGTTTGGTAAAGATCCTGTGGCTTTTGTGTACATTTTCTGACAATAATGTACACAAACTTGCCATGAATTTGGCGTTACAACTGTACGGTTTTGCTGTTACTTAATGTGATTGATATACACTTATAGGTTATTTGGAAGCCTTATACGAGGGTCGTTCTATAAATAAGTTACAAAACAGCGTTATTCTGTTAGTTTTGCAAATATTAAAAGTCAAAAATATACGTTTTGTACGAAATTTAATTCTGAGTAGCACCTGTGAGTTTTATGACGATGACGTCACTGTGAGGTCATTTGTAAACATTAAATACGGCGACGTTGCCACTAAAATCCTCCCTTAATGAACAGCATGCCATTATTGTATTTTATGGGCAAAAAAATAAATGCAAATCAGATTCACTCTGAGATGCATCCAGTATATCGTGGCATGTGCTTTACGAATTGAGCAGTTCACGTTTGGTGTAAGAAAATGCTAGATGGGCAGAAATTTGTATCATCATACCAAGTTGCAATCAGTCGTTTTTCATTGGCATGGACAGCAGCCAGCATCGTTCTTTGCAGCGAGCATTCAGAAGTTTGCTGACAGATAGAACAAACGTTTGAGCGAACTCGGACGATATGTTGAAAAATGAAAAACTAATCTTTAGCATTTAAAGTGGTGACATCAACTTGTTACGTTTATTCATTTTTCCTTCTAATGCTGTTGGGCACTTGCGAGTTATAATGGATTGCTGGTGGGAAAAATAATACACGTGTAGGCTGTGTTCTGTGAACAGATGACGTCACAATAATGACGTCATCATCAAAAAAATTTCAACACGTGTTCAGAATAAAACTTTTAGAATAAAATTCCTCACAAAATGTATATTTCGTGTTTTTTATATTTGGAAAATTAACAAAATGACTTTGTTTTGTAACTTATTTATCGACCGACGCTCGTATAATACTGTCAAGTTTAAGAAGAATTCGGATAATGCTAAGATGGTGAAGTGTTAGACATTGAGGTAAATGACCAGAAATCATGGTTCACTTATAAGTTGTCATCGTCAACTTTTTACGTTATTAATAGACTCTCTGTGTTGAAGTTGTGAACTGTGTTGTATGTGTTTTTTGTCTTTTTTATTGCTCTATGTTGTTGTATTGTGTCACTGTCTGTACTGTTTTACTTGCTGCCATTGTGGCAGATACAGAAAGATTTATAGACAGAGCTCAGTTCATTGACTTAGTAAGCAGCAGCATTGTGGGGGTGAGGACAGTGTGGCAATTGCTTACCCAAAATTTTTGGCTGCCAGAAAAGAGGTCGAAAAATCTTTACTTTTTGTTTGGAAACTGTTTAAAGTGCAAAATATGGGTTAATTTAGAAAATTTAGGAGCAAAGTTCGATTTTTGAGCACACAACATGAGCTTCACCATCTGAAGTTTGCAAAGTCTGTGTGTTTGAATTCTGTCCGAAAAATTTGCATTACCTGTTGTTCTGCCCCAGTCTCTGCCTATTTTTTTTGAAACCCATTACACCACTATTTGTAATTAAGTAAGTATGGTGCACTGTGCTGATGGGAAACCTGACAAATTCAAGGCAAAAATCTTTTACTGTATTGGTGTGGTTATTGTTGTGGCATAAAGCAAGCAACTCCGCTGAAAACTGAAGGAGCAGTGAAATCTCTGTCCGCAGACATCTACGTCACTGGATTGCTTACTGCTTACCATTCCAGTCCTCCACCTTTACAGTTGTGAGTTACATTGTCTTTTCACATTTGAAGTAATTTGATAAAAGGTGGAATCGCTGCACGGCAAGTCTACCCAAAATTTCATTCTTATTTGCCAGGTGCCAGCAATGCATTGGACTGATTGTTTGGCTGCAGTTTGCAATTGGGTGTTTTGGCTTTGCGTTTGACCCCCGTCCCATACTGTACTATGGATGCTATGGAGAAATGTCTAGGAATAGATGGTATCACTTGCACTGCAAGATGAGATTTCACATAGAAATATATATATATATCTGTAATATATTTAGTTCTGCTATGAAGCAGTATTGCATTCAGTGCCATTATGACATTTGTCTATATGCAGTCAAGTCCGTTTGCATAATTGTTCTGCTTTTCTGCTTTTAAGCCATTGCAGTGCTCTACCACTGCTGCTGTGAATAGCACTAGTGTCTGTCTCAGTTGACTTTGTATTAAGCCAAGGCCCACTGGGGCCTGTAGATCCTCGTGCAGGCTGAATACAAGTGTTGCATTGGGTGCACTGCATGCAGATCTTGGAAAGTCATGGAAAGCTGTAGATTTTTAAATTCAAAATTTTCAGACATGGAAAGTTGTGGACAATAAAAACAATTGGTTGCCACCTTTTGGACCTATCTTGAGTTGGCCTTTACATACATTTTGAATCACTTAAATGCGAATGAAAATTCATCTATTTGATATCAACTCAGTTTAACAGTAATAGATAAATGTAGAACATTTTTGGTCGAATCTTTCTACTTGAGAGTACCGTATGGTCTGGTAGTCAGCTTGTGTATGTGCAGTGTGCATTGTGTTTCATGTTTCCAGGCAGATGGTGGAATTTTCGAAGTCGGCTGGTTCAAAGAAGCAGAAATCTAAAGAAGGTAGAGGTCGTTCGTGATCTCTTGTGTCTTGTGTAGCATTAGTGATTATGTTGTTATGGTTTCACACTGGTCGAGGACGGTCGGTTTTGGTTCGGTTTTGGGGAAAAACCGCAGCTTAGGTTCGGTACGGTTTGGTTTTCTAACCGGCACGGACGTCCAATGATAATGCACCTGCCAGGTGATTGGCCGCTTACAGCTTGACACCTGCTAGATGCAAACTCCGTGGGTTGGGGGGGCGACAGAGCATTGCTGAGAGAGTGGATGAGACAGACTCAGGGCGCCCACTAAATCACTAATGAGGCATGATTAGCTCAGGTCTGGACAAATTGACAGCGTGAGTGCATAGTAAAAACCACGCCCCCATTATCTAACGGACGGCCGTGTAAAGACTGACTCACAGATGGCGGCTGCACGAGCATCAGTGACTGAGATGGCTGGGTGGTGGAGTTTTTGTTTGGTTAACTCACCTAAAACACTGAAAAAACAAAATAACTTACTCCATATTTATGTTTAATTTTTGTTTTTTGTTTGACTAATAATATGCTGTTGTGGTAAAATCAAGTTTCTAAAACTTATCTGATGATTTTGCGTATTTTTAAATATTTATTTTTCAGATATACTGGATTTGGTGCACCCTTAGAAATTACATGATTAGTAGTTAGCTTGCAGACTACTCACAGGAATATAATTATGATTGATATGACTTAACGTGCAGCGGTGTGTAAGGAATATTAATGATTAATTTTCAACTTGCTATAGTAGTTTATTATTGTGATTGTAGAGATGTGTGAGGAATGCGCTAGTGTGGCAGCCACCTGTCGCTGTCCGCGCTGTCAAGGCAACATGTGTGGCACATGCTTCAGTCGGGTAATAACATCTGCCACTGTTTCTCATTGATTTGTTGTAGAATACAAGGTCCACATCATGTCATTCTGAAGCTTTCTGTTGAATTGCTAACAGTATTGTACATCAACTTGAACACAGAGCTTCTAAATGACAGACATGAGTGGTTACAAAAACACACCAGAACATTCCAAATTACATTACGGCTTGTGCGGTAGCAACAAGCTGTTGTACAAGCGATGCACCAAGTCAATGGGAAAGCCAAAAATTCGACCCCCCACTGCTCCCACATTTTTCAACCGATCTTTTTGAAACTCAAAACCAAGAAAGATATCTAGGATACAACCCTGCATGCAAAATTTGGTTGATGTGGGATGACGGGAAGGGGGTCTACGAAAATGGAAAATTTTGGCTTACTTTTGGTTCTTTTTTTTGTACTCTTTGCCTCGTGTTCAATTTAAGATGGCAGCGGCCGTCATTTTGAATTCAGTTTATCGCCCATAGCTCGCTTGTTATTGCACATATTTGCACAAAATTTAGCATGTAGACTCAGTTTGCAGTCCTACGTACAAATTGACTATAATATTAAACAAAAATAAAGTAAACGTGGTGGCCGCCATTATTTTGGATTTTTGCACAAACACTAATAACTCAGCTGCCGTTTGAGTTAGATTAATGTAATTTTGCAGGAGTGTAGCCAACCATTTCAGGAAATAGGAATGTAACCAAAATTGGCAATAGTAATAAATTCAAGATGGCGATGGCTGCCATTTTGAATTTTCTTTATTCTCTATAACTTGCTTGATGTTGCATATATTTGCACAAAATTTTGTGTGTAAACTAATTTTATGGTCCTACATATATACCATATGCATATATACCATAACGTTGAATATGGCTTGTTTGTTATTGCATATATTTGCACGAAATTTGGATTTTTTGCATAAACACTAATAACCCACCTGCCATTTGAGATAGATTAATGAAATTTTGCAGGAGTGTAGCCAGCTACTACAGAAATTAAATCACGTGACCAAAATTAATAATAGTTATAAATTCAAGATGGCGGCGGCTGCTATTTTAAATTCAGTTTATCGCCCATAGCTTGCTTGTTATTGCACATATTTGCACGAAATTTGGAGTGTGGACTCAACTTTGTGGTTCTACATACGAATTGACTATAATATTGAAGAGAAATAAAATCTTTCCAAATTTTAATAAAACCGCAAATATTATATATAAAAAAACTACAAACAATTTATTTAATGTTGTATAAGCGATGATGTAAAACCATCAAATGTGAAATGTCTTGCAAATTATGGCCAAAAGCAAATATTCAAGTTGACTCAGAATTGGTTAGAAAATGTGTGTGTGTGTGTAAGGTGATGAATGTTTCTGCTGTATTCAGATCCATTCGGCATCCAACATGCTACGTCAGCACCAAGCCGTGCCACTGGAGAGAATGCAGCCGGCCAATGGACCTACGTGAGTTTCAGTCAATCTAGTTGTCATATTTTGTAATTTTAATGAGCTAGCATGTATTGCGTGTATTGGCTACAGCAATTCTGTCTGTCCGTCTGTCACAACCTGGTACCGATTCAAGCCCAAGTGATATAGAGGGTTCGGGAGTCTCTAGTATTTTGTGACAAAATTTCATGCTGCTGACTGAAGGGGATCCCCAAGAACGAGGGGGCAAAAGAGGGACACCCCTAAAAAGATTTTTTTACCGCTATTGGCTCGTCTAGCGTGAAAATGGTTGCAGATAGGCATGCTGCTTATCATAATAAGCACTGGCGATGAGCTTCTTAGGAATGTCAACATTGACAATTAACTTTGAATGACCTTGAACCCCCAAAATAGGAGACTTAGTGAATTTTTGTATGATTTCGGGTTGTGACACATTTCACGAGTGAATTGCACTGATACAGCTGGAGACAACCAAGACAACCTGCATATGAAATTTTTGCCATTGAATGTTGATTTTAGCAGTCCAAGTCCTGACCTCCTACGTTAAAGGAGGCCTACACCTGCACACACCATTGTCAAAGAGGAGTACCCCACTACCCCCTAAAAAGTGGTTATTTTAGCTATTGGCTTGTCTGTTGTGAAAATGGTTGCAGATAGACAGAGACGTGTTGCTTATCATAACAAGCACTGATGACGTGATTTTCAATGGTTTCAATGTCGATGACCTTGAATAATCTTGAACTGCAAAAATAGGGGTTTTCGTAATTTTTTTGTGATTTTCGGCTGCAGAAGGGTGAATTGCAATGAAATGGATGTAGATAGACCATTGATATTACAGTCTGCAAAGTGGAACTGCTATAGGCTCTCGCGCATCTCATAAGCATTAGCTCAGATTTCTTGTACTGTTCTGTTTTCTTTCGTTCATTGATTCATTTGATCAGGCAGTGGGAAGTGCATTTGTTTAGCGTTGAGTCCACTGAAGTGATTCTTGGTCATTCACTGTCATGGTACCCATAGTCTCCCTCGGCTGACTCATGTCCATGCAAACCAGCAGCATCTGGTAGGCTAATTATTTTGCGCTCAACAGAAAGCATTAAATGGATGAGTTATGAATTTTCTTAAATTTCATGCTCTGAACGACTGTACGCTGTTTCCTGAAAATCTGTTTATAACTTGTTGAATGATTTTTCTGTGTCGGTAGTCGGACAATACCGTCTATGTTATGTTTAAAGTATGTCTTGAGTGAACGACCGATTGGTCAATGAGTGGATCAGTTGATGGGCTGATCGACTGATCGATTTGTTGATTGATTGACTGGAAATATCAGTATTTCTTGTGATCTGTGAAGTACACTTCATGGTAGTTGACGTCCTGCTTGGTAAAACTCACCAGGTTACTGATTTGATTCGTTGACAGATTAACCGACCAACCAATGGATCAATGAATTACTGACAGATGAACTTACAAAAATGGTTGGACTGACTGACTAACAACATACGGACTGAGTGACTAGTGGATCAGTTGATCGACCGACTGATGGGTCAGTCAATTGATCGTCGTTATATTGCTGGTTACAGTGGTGAAGTGGCATTCCCAGTGATCTGTGAGGTTCACGGAGGTCGTGCTCTCGAGTACTTCTGCGAAACTGACCAGGTTCCCATCTGTTCTCAGTGTGCTCTGCTCGGAGATCATCAGGGTCATGAGATCACCACCGCTGATGACAAGGTCGCTCGCTCTCTTACTCTAACCTTCCTTAATTTTATAAATATTGTGTATGTTGTTTTTATGGCTGTGGACTTTGATGATTAATTATCAGATTATTCGTTAAAATTTTTTTTTCGGATCAGTGTTTTTGATTCATTAAAATTTGAATGATTGATTAATTGATTGTTCTTCGAATTTTAGATTCCTTTATTCATTATTTATTCATTTATTCAATTTATTGACTTTATTCAGGTAATAACAGCTAGCATTATTTCTATTATTATTGAAAATAATGATAAATTGCTGCTCTGTGCACAGTATGGCATTGTAAGTTTTAAAACTAAGGAGGGCAAGAAGTCTCTATTGTTTGATAGTAAGTAAGTAAGTGCACAATGTCAGCTAGTGGCCGAATCTGAGGCACTGTCACTGTATGTGAGACAGCTGCACATTTCCGACAGAGGTAATTATGGGTGCTCAAAAATCTAGTTTTTTTTCTTTAAATGCCCTGATATTCCCAAAATGTGTGATCTTTAGCCCTCAGATTTGTATTTTTAAAAATGAATTTTCAGATGGGAAGGAAATTTTTTGACTGAGTAAAATTTACGAGGTTTGATGTTGCTGTTTGTTTACAGTTTTTTTTCATTTTGCTTATTCATTTGTTCGTTGATTGACCTGTTTGCTGTTGCTTGAGTCGATGTTAGTATCTAATGCACAGTTTATTGTGGATCTGACAGAACAAGGTGGCATTGTCGGAGCTGGAGAGTACAGTTCACACGGCTTTGTCAGCACTGAAGCAGACCAAACTTTCCTATCAGGTTTGATTCGGTTATTGTCTGCTCTGAAATTACAATGAACTAGCAGTCTGCACCAACAATCCGACCTAACTTTGAGTCACTACAACTTTCTTAATTTTTGCCGTAAAATAATATTTGCACTTATTTGAGTTTTTATAAAGTTTTGTTGTATAAATTGTTGTTGTAGTAGTAGTAGTAGTAGTAGTATTTGTTGTAGTAATTGCAGCAGTTGTAGTTGTTGCATGCAGCTGATGCACGGTATGCTGACATCAGTTCGTAGCAATGCTAAGAGCGTCATTGAAGATATTCAGCTTCGTTTCCAAAGACTTCACTCCGTTCTGCAGGCACGGTATGTCGAACGTTGACATTTCTAGTGGGTTTACGTCAAAATTGGTAATTGTTCAATTTGCAAGTGAATTTATGTACTTACTTAAAAGGTTAAAGGTTGCAGGCCATCAAATGCTGCTAACTGAATTTTACCGCAATAGACCCTTGTTGCCATGGCAACAAAATTTAAGACAGAATGGGCTATACCTCGGCTTGTACAACAAATATCACCAAGATCCTTGCATCTGACGGAGGTGCGGGTTGAGGGTTTGGCAATTAGATGACGTCAGTCGAAGTCTACCACAGCCAACTTTGATTTCCAGGTATGACGAGCAGCAGCGTAGTAGGAGCAGCAGCAGTAGTAGACATCCAACGTTTTGTACCCGACCGGAGGTATACTGCTCTGCCTTAAAAAGGTAAAAGGTAAAGATACGGATCCTGCTATAGTGCTTTTTACATGCGTCAGGCTCATTCCCCGACTTTTGGCAACAAAACAGCAAATGTATATGCAAAAAAAAACTTAGCAGTTTACAACTGTGTGTAAGGACAATGTGATGATATCAGTTTTCTAAAACAGCAAAAATCATTTGGGTAACCTTAGATGGGGCTATGCATATGGCGTCCTTACAAGCTGACTTAGTTGGTAATCACTAGCATAGTCTAAAGCCTTCTTCATTTGATGTTATTTGTCGTATTAGGCCTACTTGCCCAATGTTTACTGATTAGCGTGGCAGCCGAAAATGTTTCTGTTAGCATTTGGCTTAGCTAATGGTAATCCTAACAACCTGACATTAGACACTTTAAAGCTGAAAGATGCTGTAGCAGCTACTGTGCCGTGGAAAACATTTTCATAAATCTTGGATTTTTATGCCTTATTGTTCGAGTTATGAACGCGTGTAGAATGCACAGATGGATGGCCAGATAATAAAGTGATTGGACAACTTTCCCCCTTATTTTTCACTGGGTGCAAGCTGTGCCCACCAGGTATAGGGATAGAAGCCACTGCTCACCTTAACCCCAGCCAGGCAGGCAATTTATCTATCTCAGCGACTCTGGTGGTTGGTTATACATTTAGATGGTTTATTTGTTTGCATACAGTCACCGATCCACTTAGTAGCAACTTGGAATCAAACTGACTACCTTTTTATCACAAGTCCGCTGTCATTGCCAAGTCGGAAGAAGGTTATGTTTATGTGTACCTTTGGCTGGCTGTTTGTTTTGATTAAAACCGAATATGGTGCTCCAACTTGACTTGGCAGACACAGCAGGAAAAAATTGACGTAGGTTTGCATTCTCTAAATGCCCTTCTAGCTGATTGACTGATTGACTGACTGATGTTGCAGTGAGCTAGTTCTGTGCGAAGAAGTTCTCTATCAGTCACAGGAACAACTGGCACCTATCGAAGAAACAGTAAGCTCACTTTTCGGCAATAAATAATTACCTGCATGCGCTAATGCATGGTCGATGCAAACGGCACAGTGCCGTAAAATGCCATGTTGTAGGTGAAGCACACTGAAGGACTCTGTGTGAGTGAACGAACGATAAAAACTAATAGCAAGTTATAATTTTCGACAACGAAAAAAAAACTTTGCAGAAGACTACAGGTCCATTACTGTTCCTGCGTTTGTACGCATTGCAACTGCTAGCATGTTGCTTTTTTGCTATATTTAAATAATTCATCTATCAGCTGCGGACTGCATCAGCTGAATGAGTTCACGTACAATCATTACCAGATGACGACAAGGTGTCGAAAATATCTAAACTGTGCCATTTGGAAGGTTGTGTATTGTCACAGCAACTTTGCTATGCTTTTTACTGTTTTGATGCTCTGTCGGACAACATGTGTAAGGTTATGAAATGTGCCCGCTACATTTTAGTGCTTACATTGACAGGCTGGCGTAGGATAGTAGTTAATAGATTATATTTCGCATTTATAATGCTTGCTTGCTTTCTGGGCATCCGCCAGAATGCTGGAACATTGCCAGAATTAAATGTTTGCAGAATTGCGAAATACGTGCAACGTGCATTACTAGTTTAACTATCAGTTACAAGAATTAAAAGGGATTAGAAGTATGAAGTGAGGAGCCAAGGATAGGCTCATGTAAAACGCTGTATTTTGAGTGAGAAAAGTTAGATTTCTCTTGTGAGAATTAGTGTTGACATACTGAAAACCACGAGTGTGGTCGTAGTTTGACTGACAGGCTACGTTGAACGTTGAAAACACTGATTGAATCAAATATGTGACGGTTCAGGCGAGAGGTAACGAAGCCTATCCTGACAGGGCAGGGAGGTGTTGTTAACAATTGAGAATTTCTGGGTAATTCTGGGACAACGTGAAGTGTACCGTGTGACTTGACGTTGAGATCGTTTTCAGCCAACTACATACGACATCAGCAGATAACTTGGGACGTCGAATGATGGTGAATAGAAGCTTGGAAACTTGAATCGATGAGCAGTCATTCAACAGCGGTTCAGGCATATGCATTTTGCTAGCTTGCTTTGCCGCTATAAAAGGACAATTTGATAGAATATTGCTAGCCATTATACATATTAATGTGTTGGTAGTTGTGTGATTGAACTATTTTTTTGTATTATTTTGTGTTATTACAATATATTACCTTAAAACGTCAACTGGGCGTTTGTTGTCATCGCTATTGGTAGCTAGAATCGTACGATAAATCAGCTGGATAAACAATTCATTTCTAGCCATATGCATAGCAACTGGCTTAAGTCTGCAACATGAGCAGTATTTATTGCGGTGGATTAGTCTTGGTGTCTGATCATTTACTATGCATTGTTATTAGTTAACTGTGCAGATGCAAGTGCCATTTTGGCATTGCTGACCCAAAGAACACAGTGGCTCAGTATGTTTTTATATGCACATTTAACGTGCTTACAGTGTTGAATTGATAAACGAATGAATGAGTAAATGAACGGGCGAGTAAATGGTTGTTAAAAAAGTCGAGCTGAGTCCATGAGCCAGCTCTAATCAAATGTGGGATCGCCGTGAAAATAAAGTTGATAAACATAAAATCCAGGCATGCATGTCATTGTGTAATGTGTACCTTATATCAAAATTTTTATAGCGAAAATGTTATAAGCAGCCCATAGTTAACTTCTTGCCTTGCAATTAATTCTGCAATGTGTAAGTGTACTGATTAATTGGACAGCTTTGCTAAATGTCGTTCACAGTATAAATATGGCCGTCACTGTAGTTCATTCAGTATATTTTGACATTATTGGTGATTGAATAATGCCATGAATTAAATTGTGGTAAATAAATGCTGGTACTTTCTAGCTGTGCTGTTCTGTGTTTCTGTAGCAGGGGAACTTGTCAGAACACATGAAGAACCTGGAATCTGCCATATCTGGTATGTATTGTGGCAGTCACTGTGACAGTAATGCTATACAAATGGTGACCGGCATCAAGGTCATCACTGAAAATTTTTTGCCCTTTGTTCGTAAAATGTTTCCCTTGTCCTTCGCCCTCAAGAAGACATTTTACGAATCTCTCAAGTCATAAATTTTCAATGATGCCAGTCGTAATTTGTTTTGTTATACCTCATAACAGGATCAAAAAATTTAAACAAAAATTATTTCAACAAAAAAGCTGTGACGACTTCAATGTTGGCCGCTTAATGTTGCCCGCGTGGGCAGCATTGCATATTTGTAAATGTCATGGACCAATCATGTGCAGGTATTCTGCGTTGAGGTATAACGATGAATATTAGTTTGAATTCACAAGTTACGAAAATATAGCTCGAGGGTCGAATGCATGTTGACTATATTTTCACAACTTGCGTGAACTAATCTTCACTTTTGGTCGTTGATGCCAGTCTCCCATTTGTTTTGTTATAGCTCATAGTTAAAAGACACAGGCGTGGTTTTTGTTATTTTATGCTTGCTTCAAATAAAGTCAACAAACCGTGGTCATGTGCAGTTAAAGGGTCTGCCGATTAATTATCAGATCAGCTTGAGAAATATTACTTGGTACCAAAATTGTTTTTGACTGCGATTAATAGTTTTTTTAAAATGAGTAATCTATCCTTTTCGTCAGAATTATTCTATATTTTGATGATAAAATACATATAGTGCTAAAATTGTGATTTAGATTTGTCAGAGATGCTGTTTTCATCGGATGTCTTATCTTTCTGTGTGTCTCTGCATAGAGAGTAGATCGGTTCTGGCAAACAGTCGTGCTGCAGCGGCCCAACGATGTCTGCACCGACTGAAACATCTGATCGATGTTCCCTGCCACGTTGTCAAGACTGAACTGACCGAACCCCTGAGGTCCGTTAAAATGATCTATTCTAGATTGTTTGCTTGTGCTAGTTGTGTCGTTAGTTAATGCATTGCAGACCTGTAGCCAGACTTTTGCAATGCGGGCTTCAACTCCACCCTTGTCCCCTGTGCTGCAAAGTGATTTTAATTAATATAATTGACATTAATCCAGCTAGGAGGTCTGGGGAGCAAAGTTTCTGTCACAGATGCATTTTATGCATTTTGAGCTCAAAAATCTCATCTGATGGTGGAGTTTTGGGTTATTTTGTGCATTGTTTCCTGGTTCCAGCTGATTGGGCAGAGAGGGGAGGGGTTTGATGGACCTCATCAACCACCTTCCCATTCCTCAGCAATGGGCTTGCATTAACATGTTAAAGAATTGATTGTTTGTGGCTGTTCATTGAAATGCGATGTCACCCGGTCACATCATTCAGTGTTCTTTACTGTTGTAGACGTGGTGTGGATGTGTAGAGCTATGCGCCTATGCGTCTTGAGTTTAATTTGTATTTCAGTGTGAGGTCACCCACAACCGTGATTGTAAATGTAAACGGTTGCTTTGCACAATGTTTACTGTGACAGTAGGGCTATCTGTTTTGTTTGTGGAGCCTGCCGTCGTGAGTTTCAGCTGTATGGCAGTGCCCAAGGTTATTGTGTGATGTTACTGTGAAGCACGATTGTAAATAGGGGTGCAACAGATCCAGAATGTTCCAATCCGGCTGGATCTGGATCTGAACCGGATCAACAGACTTTCTATTCAGCCAGATTTGGATCCAAGCTTTATCCACAGATACAGGATTTGGCCAGATCTGGATCCAGGCTCCATCCGAATCTAGATCCAAGCCGAATTTCCAAAACCACCAGATATCTGGCAAGATCCAGATCTCGATCTGGTGCACTTAATTGGAAACATAAACAGCCACTTTGTTGTAGGTGTGGCTTGGATGCGGAAAGCCTGGCCCGTGAGTTTCAGCTGTATGGCAGTGTCCAAGGCTCGGTTGTCGGACAGATACAGATGAAGTGTATCCATGACTTGGATGAGGCGGAGAGACTAGCGGCTGAGTCAGTCCAGCTGAAACCTATCGTAGCAGCAGCTGCCCCAGTTGCTACTCCGACAGCTGCTTCTGCTGCTGCTGCTGCTTCGGCTATGGCAAGCAGTGTCAATGGATCAACTGTGCCTTCTTCAGTCTGTGAGTCATTTTTCATTGTTTTAGGTGGAGGAATCGTTTTTTGCAGCATAAGCGATTTTGCTGCAGATTGTTTGTTCTTCGTAATGGTAGTATAAAATGCATGTTTTCCTGCCATTTTATGAACAGCTATCAGTGATAGTTAACAGTTGGCAGCTGTGGAAATTGGCCAGTTAAATTTTGTCACCATTCGACCAGTGGTTAGTCATTACGGAAACACGTTGATGGCTTGGTTAGCCCATTGGTTAAGAACAATAAACCGGCCTTGGCTCTTAGGTTTCGTTTCTGGTTTTTAGGATTTTGTTTAGTTGACTTCAATTGACCATGCCAATCACTAATCGGTTAAGTTGGATCACAATATTTGGTAAAACAGGTGTCTTGGTGGCATAACGATTTACGATCACCTTACGTTCAACAGGTCATGGGTTTGACTCTCAGTTGTGTTGCTTCCTTACCATACATTTTCTGTCAGACATTTAGTCACAGCGACTAGTTCTGTCCGTCTTTTTTAGCACATACTGGCGCTTTACAAGTCAGATTATTATTATTACCTTACCTTACCTTACCTTTGGGGTGGGCAGACTGTTACACCTGCCCAGCGCTGAGGCCGTATCAGTTCGGCCCAATGTGCATCCCTGAATGTAACCATGAGGTTACAGGTAACGGCTAGAAAGCCGTAGACGGCTGTGAAGCTGTAAAGAGATGGCTGTAAAGCCGTAGTCGGCTGTGAAGCCGAAACCAGCACAAAAGCACTGGTAACGTGTAGCAAATCTGCTCTCACGGTTTTGGTCAGCTCTTAGTTAGCTCCTACCCTGCAGATTTTAGAAATCTTTTGGGTCATTGGTGCACAAAGCCCCACCACCATGACAAGGTGGCTGACCATGGTGGGGTCAGTTGTGTTGCTATCAAGTGATTAATTTTTGGGCCATTGGCTGTCTGTGGACAGATAAACCATCTCGGTACATAACCAGCCAGCAAGGTCAACTCATTCTTTTATTTCTCCAGTTAGGTAAATCAAGCCTGTCTGGCTAGGGCTGGGTCAAAGACAGGCATGTTGGCCTTTGTTGTGTGACAAGTAGCACTAAATCATTCTTTACTAGCAAAGTTTCTGTCCTGCAGGCGGGCCCACTCCATTACTCGGCAACTCAACCCTTCCCCTAAGGCTGGCCATTTTGGGTGGGGGTGCACAGACTTTGCTGGCCCAGGGACTCAAACGCTGCAGTCAGGGTTTGTGACCATGCAACGCAGAAGGCGCCAGAGGGGTATGTCAAACAGACAAACTTTCCGTGCATTATAGTAAGTTGGTAGCTCTGCGATGGGTTCTGGTCAAGAACTATACACGTCTTTTCACTTTCGGTTAGGTTCGACAGTGTGAGGTCACTGGGAAGCATGTACTATGCTGAGTATGTGCATAAGTCCACATACCCAGACTAATGGCTGATTAATGAAAACGTATCGCGGTGCGGCGAAAACCGAGAAGTTTTGCTATAAATACAGCAGCAGCGGCCGTGTGGGAGGACACAGTTAGAGAGTCAGCAAGAGAGTTATTTAGTTGTCAGTAGTGAGTTGGGACACGAGCAGCGATTTGTGGTGCGCCGCCGCTGAATTTTGAATTTTGTGGTTTAGTTCGATGATCAGACATAAATGGAGTTTTAATATTCATTATCTGAATATGCAAATTAAGGAAATAAATTAATATTTCAACTTGATTCTATATCTTCATTGCGTGATCACTATTCTGAGATGAGTCGATAGAGACCGAAAAAGTTCCGACTCCTCTCAGAGGTAGCTTAGGCCTGGATTTTCACTACAGTATGACTGAGAATTCTCCAAACTAACCAAACAATTATAGTGGTAAACATAAATAAATGCATTAGTTGCTGGTTGCATCCTGTAGATAGCGGCACTGATGTGGAGACACTGTCAGTAAGCAGTGAGGCCAGTAGTTCTTCGCTAGCAGCAATTCCAGCACCACGACAATACGAGTTGCCAAGACGACGTCCTGTGTCAAAGTCTGTACTCAACAAAGCCGGACGACCCAAGAAACGTACGCTAACTAACGCTGTCATTGGTGTTGTATTTTTACAGGCAGTTCTAATTGTCATGTTGGTGGAGTGCTGCTGTGCAACTGCGAACCTTGATCTCTGACAAAATTACCGAACTGCTACAAACCAGTTGTGTTTCGCGAACTCTAAATGCTCAATTCCTGCTCATTTGTTAGCTGAGGCTTTTCCCCCAGACTCTGCTGGGGTGGATAACAATGCTCCCCCCACACTGGGAATCGAATACTTCTTTCCAGTCTCTATCTCTTTCAACCGATCTTGATGCCTTTGGCACCTCGAATGCTACTTGCTACTTTGATTTACAGCACTGGAGGTGATCTTATCTGTGGTTGTTGTATTTTTCAGATCACACTGAGCCGGCATTCGTGACTCACATTAGGAACCCATGTCACTTTGTCGTTCAACTGAACCGTAACATTGATCGTTTGACGGAACTGTCACAGGCCATCACGACGTACTGTAGAACCGTCGCTACCAAGAATGATATTCCAACCCGTGTTGAACCAGGTACTATATCTGTTTATCAGTCAAGTTATATTAATTGATCGGTCAGCCACTCACTTAATGTTCACTAACCGTTCGGTCAGTTTTCGTTTTATATTCAGCGTTATTCGTGCATACTGCAGGTGGGTAAACCATCTTGGTGTGTAGCCAGGTACCCAGGTCAACTCAGCCCGGCCATCTCTTCATGTGTGGGTGCAAAAGTTGGGGTGTAAACAGGTACACTGCGCAGTGCCCAGTATTCATGGTCTCACAGTGTAGGCTGGTGTATAGTGGAGGGCTATGGACACCTCATGGTTTTGAGGACTCAACTTTTTATGCACTTTCAGTGTCGTCTGTGTCTCATATGTGGTCGGTGTGGCGTAGCAGTAGCGCGTTTCATTTGATCAACGAAGTTACTTTACACTGGGCTGGGTTAGTACATGGATGGGTGACTGCCTGCAGGCGGGTAAACCATCTCTGTATGAAACCAGCCACCTAGGTCAACTCAGCCTTTTATCCCTCCAGGGTAGATAAATCGAGTACCGGCCTATCTAGCTGGGGTTAAGGCTGCGTTCACATAAACATGAGTACGAGTCCGGCACTGTACGGGTTCCTGTATACGAGTTCTGGCAAACACGAGTTTGCGTGTATTTCAGTGGCAGCCGTTCACATACATGCGAGTACGGGTTACTTGTAAATTTCACTCGTATGAGTAGTTTCTGTGCAGGTCATTTTTTATCCAACCTGTGTGAAGTAAACTACCCGTAAATAACAATAATATAATAGACAAAAGCTATGGCACATATTTGACATCAGAACTGACGTCATTGTAAAATTGTTCATTGTTAGAGATGCACAGTTGGTAAAATTATTAGCGATGTGATGAAATATTGTTGTTTATTCGCGAAGCATTTCCTCGATTTGATTTAATTCAATATGGCCAACACTCATTTAGTTATGTGCTTGTACAAGTGACGTGAACGCTCCACTCGTACGAGTGAAGCTTCTACGAGCTGTAAACGGAAACCTGGACTCGTACTCATGTCTCTGTAAACGCAGCCTAAGGCGGGGTGTGTTCACCTATGTCAGGTGTCAGGTAACACTGTGTGATCCACTGATCCCATATGGCAGGTGATGCTCCATAGCTCTGGTCCTTAAGAGCTTTACACCACCTTTTCCTTACTAATGGTGTGCTGTAGATGATCTGGTGCTAGCCGTGTTCAGTCAGGACAAGAAGTGGTATCGTGCTCGTGTGCTAAAAGTCACTGAAACTCTGTCGGGCCCAGTGGTCGAAGTTCACTACATTGACTACGGCAACGTGGAGACTGTCCAACTATCTGAGTATGTGGTCTTTTATTTGTAATAGTAGTTGTCGTAGTTATTGTTGTAGCATGCCATAGTGGTAGTGGTATTGCTAGTGGTAGTGATAGTAGCAGTGAAACAGGCGGGTCCAGTTGTGGTATTAAGTTTTCCGCTTTGACTGTCACGACACGGAGACTGTTTATTTGTCTGAGTATGCAACCTTTTGTTCTCAGCGTTTGTTTACTATGTTTTCTAGCTAACAATCTTGTGTCTTACAGTAGGTTACTTGCACGAAATCTGGAGCAGTGTATTTGGGTTAGTAGATGTAGTAGTAATGTGCATCTGGGTGCTGTTGTAGTATTCGTACGATGCAGCCGAGGTTCTTGCGTGATCCTGAGATGTCAATGCTATGTTCTCTGGTGGACATTGTACCGTCAGGCAGTAATCCGGATCGTGCTGGCGTGTGGTCTAAGGAGGCTGTCAGTTCTTTTGCATCCATGATTGGCAACAAAGCCATACTACTGACAGTATGCTGGCCTTACAGAACTTAGGCTATATAATTATCATCTATTGTTCATCATAAAGGAATTAATCCTTCAGTGGTCAGCTGATTTGACAGCAGGCTTACGACAGTCAAAATTGTTAATGTTTACTAAATGCTCTTATTTTCAGCTGCTATCTTAAGATCAGTGTAAATGCTGTTTTTTTTATCAAGTTGTTTACCATCTGGATTATTTTTTTTCCTAATGTTCTTTTCTCTAATATGTCATGCAATATTCTGCCACGACTTATTAGCATGTGCCCCAACCATTTGTGTTTATGCTTTTTTATTGTGTCTAGTGTCTTCCTTTTTTCTTGAACCATATGGAGAAGTAGCTTGTTCATCTCCTTGTTTGTACAGCTGACTTTCTCCATTTTTTTCCATATTGTTTAATGTGACGTAACTAGTAAGTGCTTCATAGGACTGTCTCATTCTCGTGTTGTGTATGTGTAACAGCTGTTGTCAGGGTGATCATTTGTCTGGAAACTTGGAAATGTCAGGGATATATACAGATATCAGCAAAATGTCAGGGGTTTCAGTAAAGTGAGTGAATTGTTAGGAAATAAACCTTGTTATGGAAAATTGCCCAAAAATTTCAGTTTTTCTAAAAAAGAGATGATGGACCTATATTAGTTCATTGTACACCATGAACCATGAAAAAACGTGCCACTTTTCTTTTGTTTATGTCTTTTCCAGTTATTAATCAATTTTAAAAATTCTTTCGCTGGCACACTCTGTGGACAATTTGCAATAATGTGATTATTATATATCCCACCTTACAGTAAATGTGTTGCTACACTATCTTGTGAAATATAACTAAAACATGTATGTATAATGATAATAACGTACATTTTAGTAAATGGAAAAAAACACTTCAGACCAACATTGCGGTGGATGCTTCAAATGACATTAAACTATGTTAGACCTACACAGTCTGGTGTCATACAGATCATTCACCGCAATATTGGTCTGAAGTGTTTTTTTCATTTACAAAAATGTTTGTTATTATTTTTATGCATGCATATTTTAGTTATATTTCACAAGGTAGTGTAGAGACGCATTTAAGGTGTGGTGGAATATATTTTATAATCACATTGTTGCAAATTGTCCGCAGAGTGTGTTAGTGAAAAAATTCTGAAAATTGGTTAATAATTGGCAAAGATGTGGACAAAAGTAAAATGACACTTTTTATGGCTCACCCTGTACATGTTGTAGTTGTTGTTGTTGTACAACAGGTAATTCAGGAGAGCGAGACGCTGACCTTCGTTGACCTCTGGCGTCCGGCCAGCACTGACGTGGAGGATGACGGACCAGTCTCGGTGCGCGATGCGTTGGTGTTTCTAGGCCACGCCCACTTCGCCTCTGAGTACTCTCTCCCACGATCTACGTCCCACGGCTTGAGACGTCACTTCCTGCCGCCTGAGCTTCCACGACCTGGAAAACTGGTCAATGTGAGGGTCTGCCATGTCAACTCACCCGATGACTTCTACATCCAGCTGGTTTGTACTGTTGTTGTTGTCATCGTAGTAGTAGTATCGTTAGCTGTAGTTGTAGTTGTAGTCGTTCTAGTACTACTAGTAGTAGTAGCTGTCATTGTTGTAGTATTTGTTGTTGTTGCTGCTGCTAGCATGCCATGTCACGTCAGTAAAGGATTTCTACATCTGGCTGGTTTGTAGTGTTGTTGTTGTAGTAGTAGTAGTTGTTGTTGTTGTTGTACAGCGCATTAGAGATCTTTTTGAGCATGCACTATATATATTTGCACTTACTTGCTTACTTACTCACCGTATCCCCAAAAACGTCACGCTTCGTCATTTGCCATCCGTCGTTGGTCACACATCTAAATAATATCTGGAACTGGCTTTGATTAACTTCTTTGATTTATTCAACGATGCCAACTAAGGCTGACTGCCACCATGGAGAGCATACCTTATCTTACCTTTGGACATCCAGGCTGTTACACCTGCCCAGCTCTGAGGCCGTACCATTTTGGTCCCGTGCATACCCCCAGAAAGTTACAGTAGCCGAAAGTTAGAGTAACGGCAGTAAAGCCGTAGATAAACAGCTGTAAAGCCAAAATTGGCGATAAAGCTGAAGATTCGCCGGTACATTAGACTTCTAAAGTGTACCATAACTGCTCATCTAAGCTGATCTGCGTTTTGTTGGCTCTTCTCCTGCGGATTTTAGATATCTTTTAGGTCTTCGGAGCACCAAGCCCCACCATCGTGTCAAGGTGGCAGACATGGTGGGGCAGTTGGAGAGCTGTGGACCATTAACTGGTTGTGGTTTGCAGATGGACGGTGACAGTCGCTATCTGTATGAGCTGATGAACAGTTTGCAGTCTACTTATGATGACAGTCGCGGTGATCAGTACACTGTCTACTACCCCGTCAAAGGTTAGAATCATCTTCTTGCAGTCTGTGTTCAACCGTAATCGGAGCTATGGAGCGTCACCTACCATACTGGATCACACAGCATTACCTGCCACTTGACGTGGGTGAATGTGCCCCCATCTTGATCTCAGCAAGCCGGATTGGTAGTTGATTTGCCTACCCATGAGGGATGGAAGGCTGAGTTGATCTACATGGTTGGGTCATATATAAGATTTGTCCACACATATTTAAGTACTAACCACTTACGAGTGACCGGACCGGCAGTCAAACCCACAACTTTTTGATTGGAAGTCTGAAGCCTCACTCTTATGCCACCAAATCTGTATCAGACGTTTTACTTTCTAATTGCTATCTGAGTAGCTTGATCTTATGTCGCTTTTTACGTGCGACAGCAGAATTCTTCGCACGTCTTAGCCATCATCTAGGCGTCTGTCTGTTCGTCTGTCTGTCACACTCGTGTTCTGTAGCAAAATGGTGCAAGCTAGGATCAGGAAATCTTCATAAGCTGCCCCAAGGACTCTAGTTTTTAGTGACAAAATTTTTCGGACGAGGGTGTCAAAGAAGGGCACCCCCCTTAAAAAGACGTTATTTTGCTGCTATTGGCTCTTATAGTGTGAAAACGGTTGCAGATAGGTACAGACTTGCTGCATATCATAACAAGCACTGGTGATGGGCTTTTTGGATTTGTAAACATCGATGACCTTGAACGACCTTGAACTCCCGAAAAAGGAGGTTTTGGTGAATTTTTCCGCAATTTTTGGCTGCAGCGCACATTTCAACAGTAAATTGCGATGAAATGGTTGGAGATAGACCAAGACAACCTGCATATGAAATTTGAAATTTTTAGCATTAAACATATATTTCAGCAGTTCAAGTTGCGACCCCCTAGGTTCAAGGAGGCTGGTGTAGGCAGGCGTCAAAGACGGCTACCTCCTAAAAGTGGTTATTTTACCGCTATGTGCAGTTTGTTTCTTTGCGGACCAGTAACTCTCTAGAGCTGAAGTACTAAACATGGTTGATGCAAACAGTATAGAGCTGTAGTATGTTGTAGTAGTATTTGTAGTAGTTATAGTTGTTGTTTTTGGTAGGTATGATATGCGCGGTTCGTTTCTCAGCGGACCAGTTATTCTACCGGGCAGAGATACTTGACGTAGTGGATGCAAACAACATTGAAGTGAAGTATGTTGACTACGGCAATGTTGAAATTGTGTCCGTTCAACGCATCCGCAAACTCCTTGATGCCTACACCATTCTCACCGTACAGGTACATCATCGGACATGATTTATGATAATTTATGCGGAGCTGCACTGTCTCTGAGAAAACTTTTGACTGTGTCTTGACCATTTCTTCGCCAACTGTTAAATTATTTTCAGAATTTTTTCATTGTCACATTCTGTTGGGTATGTATTTAACTATGATTTGCGGGCAGGTAAGCTGATGAAGATGCTTTTTATTTGTTCCTTATTTATGCTGATTCATATACACTGTGTCTCAAAAAAAAGCATGTGACTACATTTTTTGCAATAACTTGAACAATGAATGTCCGATTGTAATAATTTTTGGCACACTTATTAATGAGAATATGTGTCATCGAATGGTGGTTTCATTTCCCACCTCATCTATTTAGTGCAACTGTCTTACCTTGGGAAAATGGCAAAACCTACAAATGGTAAATT